>JADMIO011107714.1_pt1 | contig 74066 bp, 25 predicted proteins | sample 8958161 | NCBI WGS metagenome assembly JADMIO01 (sample SAMN16585339, study PRJNA669376) | soil metagenome | isolation source: Crop rotation soil | place: USA: Cullars Rotation, Alabama | collected 2011
GCGACAACTTGTCCACGTGGAATTCTAAGCTTAGGATCCCAATGTGCTGGAAAGTCCAGGACGTCGTAGTGACCGATCCGACCAAGAGCCCCTGGTCGCGGCGACGGCTCCAGGAAGGTGAGCGACAACTCTGCGGAGGGGGTCGTAACCTTGTTGTTGACAGCCGCGCCCACGCGTTGAGCCAGGCCACTATCGGACTCCAGGCTTTCCAGAATCGAGGTACATTCCGAGCATCCGGCAATATGCTGCTCCAGGCCAGCGAGATCTTCGGTCAAGCCGCGCCCCTGTGCGAACGCGGCCAGAATCTCTTGCGGGGGATGGTCATCGGGACTGTGAGGCATATTGATTTCAGGAGTCAATCAAAAGGGCCGCATTTCGAGCTTGCGAACTTGCAAGTTGCTGGGCCCGTTCTGGGCGTCGAGTTCCAGCTTCAGGTCAGCACGGACGTGTGCAGGGATTGGTACCGTGGCGATTTTCTCACCGTTCACAAAGCTGGTCAAGGATGTGTCATCCACGAGCAGTTCCACAGTCGTCCAGACACCATCGGTCGATGTCGGACTTTCGTGTTCGATCAGCCACTGCCAGGGATTGCCATCTGCAATCCCGCCCGACGCCCTGCCCCACCATTCGACGTGATAAGACTTCTGCTGGCCTTCCGCGGAGAAAACTTCGACATAAATGCCGGAATTGCCAGTGACCAGGGCTTCGCAGGTGAGACGGAAACGTGGTGGCAAGTAATGGCCGACTCGCAGCATGGATGTTTCCTGCGCCTCAGTTCCGCCAACCAATTGCCCATCCTTAATTTGCCATTCGGCGGGACCAAAGCTGGCAGTGCGTTTGAGGCACTTATCGTTTAAGACCAGTGTCGAAGCGATCTCGGCCTCTTGAGCCTGATCACTCCACTGTGTGTCGGTCAACTTGCCATGCTGATTGTGCCCCGATGAGTCCCGCAATTCGGATCCCGTGCCTTCATCGCAGTGATACAGTGCGAGTGTCTGAGCGTCGGGATTGAAGCGCGTGGCCGGAGTAAAATCCTCCCGGTAGCGCGCGGTGCTGGAGATGCGGATTTCATCCAGCAATCCACGGAAGTGGAAGCAAGTCTGGTCTAGAGCCTTGTCCCCCGGACTGCCTCCCAACCACAAACCATCGTACGGATATCGAGTCTGCACCGGATCGTCCTGTCGGGCAATTTGCAGACGTTTCTTCCCGTTCAAATAGAACCGCACTTCGGACTGATCGACGACGGTCGCCACATGGACCCACTCCGCAACCAGATACGTGGGACTTCCTGGGAGTGGACACATAGGGCTATACGCTTCGATCGGGAACAGGAACTCGTCGCGTTTCGTGATCTGCAACAGTGAATCACCCGAAATCAACGCCACCACCTGAGCAGCCGGTTGATACTCGGGCCGGACCCAGGCTTCGAGTGTTGCCGGGCCGGAATCGGTGCGCGACAAACTGGCGACATGAGCATAACTGCTGCGGCCATCAAACCGTAGCGCCTGCCCGTCCGGCCGTGGCCGAACCGAGGGGTTGAGAGCGAAAGTCGGCTGGTGAATACTTTTACTGGAGCTAACCTGATTTGTGACCGGTGAGACCGACTTAGTCATGAGCTTTGCCGGTTGCACTGTCAGGCCCTGTCTTCGAGGCCGATTCTGGGCGAATGTCCCGAACTGGCTGATCACACCGAACAGGACAATGGCGCAGGCTACCGATCCGGCAATCCAAAATGTTGATCGCTTGTCGTCAGTGCCACTCTTGACGGCAATGTGTCGCAATCGCGATTGAACATTGGCCCGCTCGACGGCCAAGGGACACAACAGGGTGGCGACTTCGACGGCAGTCTGGATGCGTTCCTGTGGGCGTTTCTCGTGCAGGCGGTCAATGATCTGGCACAGCCAGCGTGGCGCGTCGGCAATGATCTCTTCGATCGGCCGGGGCGTATCATCACAGACGCGTCTTAGAACGGCGACGGTATTCGCCGCCCGGAACGGCGGCCGGCCACTGAGAATCGCATACAGGACGCTGCCCAGGCTGAACAAGTCCGAGCGATGATCGAGTGCTTCGCCACGCGCCTGTTCGGGAGCCATAAACATCGGGGTCCCCGCCACAACTCCACTTTGCGTCAGGCTGGCATCGTCGACAGCACGGGCGAGACCAAAGTCGGTAATCTTGACCTTCGCTGCCAGCGTGCTATCCAGCATGATATTGCAGGGCTTGATATCGCGATGAATCAGTCCCTGCGAATGAGCGGCGGCCAATCCCGCCGCGATCTGGCAGCCAATCGTTGCGACCTCAGTAGCGTCGAGTGGACCGGTGCGGTCGAGTCGTTGCTGCAAGTTATCGCCGGGAATGAATTCCATCACCAGATACGGCAATGGCTGCTCGGACACGCTGTAGATCTGGACCACATTTTCATGCCGCACCGCCGCAGCCGCCCGAGCTTCACGGAGAAATCGCTGCCGTGCCGGCGATGTCACTGCCAATTCAGGAGCCAGCACTTTCAACGCCACGACGCGCTGCAGGGAATCGTCGAACGCTTTCAGGACGATACCAAATCCACCTCGCCCCAGGACTTCCAGGACGTCGTAATGCCCGATCCGACCCAGTGCGTCGGGGCGCGAAGTGGGTTCCAGGAAGGAGAGTAACTGGTCACTCGCAGGGGCCGCTGGTTGCTGATTGACGGCGGCCCCCACCCGTCGCCCGAGGTCACAGTCGGAGTCCAGGGTTTCGATGGTCGCAGCGCACTCTTCACAGCCGGCCACGTGCTGTTCGAGATCGGCAAGATTTACACCGGCACTACGCCCCTCGGCAAAGGCCGACAGAATCTCCCGCGACGGATGATCATCCTGGTAGTGAGACATATTCGCACCGGCGTTCGAATGGGGTGTCGAGCTGGCCCGAAACGAGGGCGTTCAAATCACACCAACGGAAGTGCGCGAGAGTACGAATTCTTAATCGTTCTCTATTTCGCTGCGGGAGCGGGATCGGGAATCTGTTCTCCCAAGAGGCGCTCTCCCTCTTCCCGCAGACGGCGCAGGACTCGGGAGCGGACCACATAGACGGCGCCTGTCGTCATCCCGAATTCGGTCGCAACTTCTGCTGTAGAAATACCTTCCAGCGAGAGGCGACGAAACACGGCCAAGGTTTCCGGCTCGAATTGTGATTCCACCAGCCCGAATAGATAGCGCAGGATGGCTTGTTCGTGTTCGCGATCCCAATCGGCAATCAGTGGATCGTCCGCGGCGATGGCTTGAATCTGGTTGTGGAATTCCGTACCGCCAGTCGGCTGGCCTCTCGTAGCCTGCGTTCGACGGTGTCCCAGCAGTCGGTTGAGGCAGATCGTCCGCAACCAGCTGCGAAAGGCACCCGTGCGTCCCGAGTGTTGGAATTCCGGCAGTTCCTTAAAGAGTGCGGTCAGCACATCTTGAGTCAGATCATCGGCATCCGAAGGTACTACCCCTTGCGAACGGAACCAGTCGCGGACGAAGGGCCGATAAAGATGGTCCAGTTCGGCCCACGCCCCAGAGGCGCCGGATCCGGCACGTTGCAACAGTGTGAGATGCGTGGTTTCCATGAAACTGATTTACCGTCAACGTCAGCACAATCCGCACAATCGTTCGCGAGACTATATCCCGCGTCCCTCACCGGTATCCGAAATCCGACGATTTCGGCCAGGAGCGAAACTCCTCTGTAAATCATATCGTCCCGAGCGGCCCTAATGCATCTCAACTTCTGTCCCTGTTAAGGTTTTGGGCGTGGAACGCTACCGGAGTTGCGGCGAATTCCGCAAGAATCTGTTGATTGCTGTAAGACTTGGGACCTCTCGCGCACTTTCGTGGTACGGGCCAACCAGAACTTGTGGCCGGCACCTGTCGGTTATTACTGCTGGGGTACAGGGCCAACCGGCCACAAGTTCCTGGTCTCCCCCGTGGCGGTGGCTTCTCGCCAAATGGCACTCACGTTGTCGCTAACGGCATCCCAACCCGACGCGTTAGCGAGGGCGTGTCAGGTCAATACTGAATTCTGACGCCCTCGCTAACGCGTCGGGTTACAAAGTAAGTGCCATTGGGCTTCCAGTCACCGTAAATTGCGTCACCAAAGCGGAAGCCCACGGTAAACACGTAGCATGGCCGCCCTCGGCCGTCGCGTCTTTACCGGACCGCCACTGAACAACTCCGACGACAGACCTCGCGACAACGGCTCCCCCTTACGAAGGGGGAGCCGTTGTCGCTACTCGTTCCATGAACCCGAGATTAGCGCAACTTTACAACTTGCGCATCGGGCTCCTGTTTGACTGCGAAGAAACCGAATACCCACGTTTTTGCTGCGAGTACTTTCCCAACGCACCTCGCACGCAGCACAAGTGCTGCTCTGTCACGTAATTGCGTCGAATGACCACAACTCTCGGTGGTAAATTCTGCAAAAAATCCGGCGTCTACTGTAAGAATCTGCCGAATCGCGCTCTTTCGTGGTGTGGGCCAATGCCGCCTCCGTGCAGGTCTTCACCTGCCCCCTTTGAAATCGAGTGCTGCTGTTGCCGCACTTCCTGAATTGGCAATGGGTGTCCAGGAATGGCTGATGTTGTCCAGTAAGTGCTTTACCTGAAAACTACCACGCATTTTCGAAGGGTCATCGACATGCTCATTACTGACTGGTTGCAACGGTTGACGCGTCCGCACGCTTCAAAACGACGAACTCGCCGCTCGCGAATGCAACAATTCAAAGTCTTCACAAACTCGGTCGAAGCCCTCGAAGAGCGACAGTTGTTGTCGGCCGTCAATGACGTGGTTACGACGACCGCAACGCTGAATGCCAGTGCCGACGCACCAGGGTTATTGGAGAATGACACGGGGGTCGGAAAACACATCACTCAGTCGGATCAAACGTCCGCGCTGGGTGCGACCGTCACTGTGAACGCCGACGGCAGTTATACCTACGAGACACCGGCCAATCTGGCCAGCCTCTATGGACTCGGTGCTGGCCAGACGTTGCAGGATTCATTTCACTACACCATGTCTGATTCCAGTGGCCAGTCCTCTACGGCTACCGTGCAGGTTGTGATTCAGGGATTGAATGACGCTCCCGATGCAATCGAAGACGACTATAACACTGACTCACTGGCCTCATTTGCCATCAATGATTTCGCCGCTGGCCTGCTGGCCAATGACCGCTCGGTCGATACCAGCGACACGCTGGCTGTGGTTAGCTTTGATGAATTCACCGAGTTGGGTGCGGTCATCACGATGAACTCGGATGGCACGTTTACCTACACTCACACTAAGCAATCTCGTAGCACCCTGCGAGCGGGTGAGGCTGATTTCGATCGATTCAACTATACCGTGACAGATGCGTCCGGCCTGACCGATACGGCGACCGTCACCATCCACATTCAGGTACCAAACAGTGAAGAAATTCTCCTGACGGCGTCCGAAGATCAACTCCTGTCCGACACGACGCCAGTCCTGTTTCAATCCCTGCAGAACTACAGCGCCCAGCAACCACCCACCCTGGTGAGTGCCAGTTCCGTCAGCGTGCTGGGAGCGCCGGTCGTTGTGAATCCGGACGGCAGTTTTTCCTATGACCCGCGAGGCATCGTCTCGGTCAATGACTCGACCAGCGGTCAGTTCGTCAACGATGAATTCACTTATATTGTGGAGGACGCTTCGGGGGTGCAGACCGAGGTCATCGCGACGATTGTCATTTCTGGTTCTGCAGATGGCGCTCAGGACTTCATCACCCTTCCCGCGAATGCTCCGTTTGATTCGGGAACTCCTGGGCTGCTCGCCAACGATCCTGGCAACTCGGTGTTGTTGACGACCACGACCGTCAGTTCCCTGGGGATTGAAGTCACAATTCGACCCGATGGGAGTTTCACCTACGATCCGCTGTCGTCCTCGGACTTGATTGCCTTACCGTCCGGTGAATCGGTATTTGATTACTTTGAGTACGAGGTCCAGGTCGGATCGGACGAGCCCACGACGGTGACCGTGGCTCTGAAAATTCAGGGAGTTGACGATCCGCCGCTCGCCTTGGACGATCAATTGGCAACCCCAAGTAACAAGACGCTGAGACTCGCGGGCTCTGAGGTATTGGGAAACGATTACGACATCGACCTGCATGGCACGACGGTCCTGGGCCGTGATATCAAGGTCAGTACTTATGACACGACCAGCATGCTGGGGGCACGCGTCGTTATGGGGCCGAGTGGCGATCTGGTTTACGAGCCTCAATCCTCCGCCCAACTTCGTGCTCTTGAGCCGGGGGCGCTGTTGATCGACCAATTCACTTACACGCTGGTCGATGCCTTCGGCCGCGCGTCGGTACCGGCGACCATCAAAATCTCGGTCACCGGTGATGTGGATGGTCCCGTCGCTGAAGACGATGATTTCAATATTGGTGAGGATGGTGCCGAGTCTGCCGATGCATTCCTGGCCGACCTGACCCGCCACAACGTGCTGGCGAACGACGACGGCGGCGAGGGCCGATTGGAAGTAGTGCGGACCGATGGTGTCAGCCAGAAGGGGGCGACCGTCCGGATTTCTCACGCTGGCGACATTGCCTACGATGCCTCGACGTCGGCGGAGCTCAGTGCCTTGATGACCGGCGATACGGCCGAAGACTCCTTCACCTATACGATCGCCGACGAGCTGGGGCACGAATCGACCGCGACCGTGACCATCCACTTCTTCGGTGCCAATCAGGGTGCCGACGACGACTTCACGACTGGGAATTCCAACGTGCTGAGCGTCGAGGCTCCGGGTGTTCTGCGCAACGATGCGGAGGAAGATGAAGAGATTGCCGTCCAAGGCTTTGATGCGGTGAGCGAAAACGGAGCCGCAGTCAATGTGCAGGCCGACGGCAGTTTCACCTACGATCCGCGTGGCGTCGCGGCCTTCGCGGACCTGGAACCGGGCGACATTTTCTATGACACGTTCCGCTACACGACCGATCCCGACGCCGGTGATGAGGCCTGGCATACCGTGACCGTCGCCGTCCGCGCGACGAACCAGGCACCCGAACTCCTGTTCGGCTCGACGACCATCACGTTGGATAGCAAGGGATTCCTGAATATTCAGGGCGAAGTATTTGATCCGGATTCGACAAACTTCACGGGCGAAGCCACATTCGGCGATGGGTTCCCGGCCACGCCGCTGAAGATCACGAATGGTCATTTCCCGCTTGTGCATGCCTATGAAAAGTCGGCCACCTACACCGTCACTGTCACACTGCGCGACGGAGACGGAGCCGAAACGGTCAAGACGCTGACGATCCAAAATCCTTCAGAAACCAGCGCGTCAGCGTATGTCGCGCAGTTGTACCACGCGGTCCTCGAACGCGATCCGACCAGTGCCGAGTTTAACTCGGGACTGACTGACACGACGCTGGCCACGCGGTTAGTAAAAAGCCGCGACCACCAGAATCTGGTCATTCAATCGGTCTATGAAGCGCTGCTCAATCGACCGGCGACGGCCGGTGAGATGCAGGGACATATTAGTGCTCTGGGGACATCGGAACTCATCTCGGGGGTGATCAAAGCGGTCGCGTTGTCAAACGAGTTCGCCGGGTTACACGCCACGCCAGCCGATGCCGTGCAGACGCTGTTCGTGAAATTCGTTGGACGCGCACCGACGAGTTCGGAATCTCAGGCACTCATCGGACTGTTGAGTTCCGGTAAGACCATGGCCAACGTGCTGGATGCGTTCCTGGTTGGGACACCGTATCTGACCGCACAGGTCAACGCCATCTACCATCGCTACGTGAATACCGCAGCTCCGGCCAAGGACCTGGTCAAGCTACTGAAGTCGCTCGCCACGCACAAGACGACATTCGATGCGATCGCCGTCAAGCTGCTCATCGGCACGGCCTTCAAAGCACGCGTCCATGGACCGGTCGCAAATTCGAACGCTGCCATTCCGAGAGATGCAGAGACAGTGACTCCGCCAACTTCGTCCGGCGTCTCAATCGAAAACGAGGATGGTTACTACGCCATTAACTTGCCCACTGATGAGAATGGCTGGGATTATACCGGGTTTGAAATCACCACGGATCCGCTGACCAATGAGTTTGTCATTCTCACGGCTGTTTCGTATCCGGTGAAGGGGCTGGAAGAGCCGGTAACGCAAGTCTTCCGCGACGCGTTTTCCGCCGAAGGAGTTTTGGGAATCGTCGTGGGTGGCAGTGAACTTGATGATGTCATCCGTGTGAATACGGGCAGAGTGCATAGCGGATTGCAGGATCCCGCTTTTCCGGAGGACGTCGTCGAATTCGATGCCTACATCACGGTCTATGGTTTGGAAGGTGACGATCTGCTGGAAATCGCGAGTGACCGCAGCCTGAGCACCGACTACGTGCCCGAGGTGCGCCTGGAAGGGGGCGATGGCAATGACACCCTGCTTGGTGGACAGTATCAAAATGATGTTCTGATTGGTGGCGATGGTGATGACTACCTCGACGGCTTCGGTGGGGATGACATTCTGAACGGTGGGTTTGGAGTCGATACGCTCGTCGGTGGCGGACGTGAGGATGCCACATCGGAAGATGACGATGACCTCATCATTACCGGCGGCCCGATCAGCGACGGGGATATCCTGTTCCTGGACCGCGACGAGTCCCAGTTGACCGACGAAATCTACGCGGGTTCGCCCGATCCGTACTATGAAGCTGCGGTATTCGGCGAGGAGGCACGCAGTGTTGCTCGAACTGTTCCTGCGACCGATCTGAAAACGTTGCAGCGGCGGTTGACCCCCGAAGAAATCAAGGATGACGATTTCAAGGGGATGGATATTCAACTGAATGGGAATGTGCTCACCATTTCCGGTGTGGCAGGGTATGGCTTCCAATTGGTTGGCAATTGGACCACCACAACAAGCCAGCAGCAGTCACGTTCCACCACGGCACTACTGGATGACAGTTTTGCAGTTGACGATGCTGGCGTCGGTATGCCGATCGAACGCAAGCCCACCAGTCTCCCGAAACCCAAAACGGCCCAAGCGAATGCCAACAACCGTACGACTCACTCGGGAGGGAGTCCCGCACAACAGCCCACTCAACTGACTGCGGTGCCGGCAGTCCGCACGTCGCCTCCCGCCAACGCATCCTTAGTGGAAGTCTTCTCGACAACAGGCGGCATCTTCACGCTGAAAAGTGCGATGGGAGATATTCCCATCCTGCTGCCACCCATGCGAATCACCACCGTGGCTGACAAGATTTCCAACTACGGCAAGTTGGACGGAAATACCATCGTCATTCCCAGCGGCTTCACACTCAGTTCCTCGAACAACACGGAGATTCGGGATGAGTTGGCCAAAATCGGCATGAGTTTCGGCGGCCAGAACATGGGCTTTGGCATCGGCCTGGGCAACTACGTCAAGGAAAGTGTGATTCGTGAAGCCCCTCTGGTCGATGGCATCCCGTACTTCTACTTCAACAAGCTCAGCCAGGCACCCCAGGTCAAGCAGGAAGGCGCGACCCTGACGTTCGGTTCGACACTGGGCGTGGGTATGGTCTTCGATCCCGCCGATCCGTTCTTCTATGTCACCGGTCAGGCCACGATTGGCTCGGTGTCAATCGGCTACTCGCACAAGGGACACATTGAATTCGAGCCCGAAGTGAAGGGCGAATACATGAAGCAGGTTCCCGTGTTTGGCAACGTCTACTTCAAGGGAACGGTCAGTCTGCCCACGCCCGTACCAGGCATTGATGTCGGCCTCGAAGGAACGCTGGTCATTGATCTGGACGCCAACAACGACGGCACAACGGTCTTCAGTCGCTCGACATTCAACCTGGACAACTTCAAGAAAATGTTGAAGGGCGACAGGACGATTCTGGAACCGTTCAAGGACGACCTGGCGATCGGCGTGAATGGCAAGGGGACGATCAACTTCGGCAAGAAAGGCTTCAACCTGGAACTGCCGGTCGGTGCCGCGTCGCTCGCGTATAGCCCGGTTGTCTATGGGGACAAGGGAATCACGACGCCCCGCAAACAAGTGGCCTTCTCGGGCGGGACGATCGACCCCTTCAAGGGAACGCTGCTCGAACGTTTCAGCGGTCAGAGCCAGTTTGCCATCAATGGCTTCGCCAATACGGATGGATTCGTGGTCAAGGCAACAGGTAACTTCAAGCTGACTCCCGTATCGACCGTTAACGTCAAGTTGGTGATTACGGACAAGAGCGTCACGTTCGATGGAGTAGCTCAGTCACCGATTCCGTTCTTCCCCAACATTGCAGTCCGCGGCAGAGTGGCGTTTGACGGTACTTTCGCCCTGTTGGGTGAGATCGGGCGTAGCATTGATTTCGGACCGTTCAGCGCCGGGATGACGTTGCGCGTCTGGCTCACGAATACCAACTATGGTGGTGAGTTCCTGGCCGGCAAGACAGTCCCTCGCATCCCCACTGTCCTCGCCGTCCAGCTCTTCGCGAACTTCAAGGTCAACCTTTTGTTAGTCACGTTTGGCGGAGATCTGTTTGCTGACGCGAGAATTGATGTCGCTGGAAACTTCTCAGGCAGCGGCAACCTGAGTTGCTTCATCGATCCGCCGATCTTCTCGGTCAAGCGATTTAATCTGGGATTCAGCTTCAACAATTCAGGCCTGACCATCAGAACCCCCAGCCCAATCCCGGATCTGCGGATCAAGTTCAAGTAGAGTCTGTCTTCGGGCCAGCAGCCCGGCTGCGTGAAGCGGCCGGGCTGCTTTTTGACAAGTAGGATGGCCGCCCTCGGCCGTCTGAGATTTGATTGTGCGGCACTTACAAGCCAGCAGCGAACACACGACGGCCGAGGGCGGCCATCCTACGGCGTTTCATTTGGATGTTTCCTTCCATGAGTCTGCTGCAGCCGATGACTTCGTGGATCCGCAATCTGATTTGGCGTGGCAAGCAACCACGTCGACGAAAGGTCTCGGCCTGGACGTCGCCGCTGGCCGGCATCCAGGACCTCGAACCGCGCATCGTGCTGATCGTGAATGGATTGGAAACGATTAGCTATCCCGCCGTCGGCATAGTTGGTGACCAGCACTTTAACATGGGCACCGGGACCTTGATCGCTCCGCATTATGTGCTGACTGCAGCACACGTCGTCGCTGGAGTTGCCGACAATGCCGGGCACTTTACTGTCGGCGATCACACGTACCAATCCGACCGCATCTGGATCAATCCGAATTACGATCACGCACAACTCGGAACTGATTCGGCAAACGATCTGGCATTAATCCGCTTGAATGAACCGGTGACCGGTGTGGAACCGGTACCGCTCTTTCGCGGTACACCGGAAATCGGCGAGACCCTGACGCTGGTGGGATTCGGCAGCGGCGGCACCAGCACGGGCGGTTCCACGGGCGACTTTGGAACCAAGCGTGCCGGAGCCACCCCCATCGATAGCTTGACCAGCACGCTGCTCCGTTGGAAATTCGACCATGCCTCCGAAAGCAATACTGCGAATGGCGATTCTGGTGGTCCGGCATTTCTGACGGTCGCTGGCGTCGATTATCTCGCCGGAGTCACCTCAGGTGGCAACTCATGGAGTGCCGCTCTGGGGGACAATTCGTTTGACACTCGAGTGGACGCGTTTCTTGACTGGATCGATGCGTTTGTCGGGTCGCCAACTCAGCCCGCGACTCCCTTGTTGAGCATTGTGGCCACAGACAATCTAGCCAGGGAGACAAAGACCTCGGTCACTGCCGATCCGGGTTCGTTGACTATCCAACGTCTCGATCCAGGAACAACCGATCTCGTCGTGACGCTGAATATCAAGGGCACCGCCACCAACGGCAGCGACTATCTGCGACTCTCCAAGACTGTGGTGATTCCCGCCGGCCAGACATCGGTTGTCGTCACTATCAAGCCCCGCAATGACTCGACCGCGGAACTGAATGAATCGGTGATTGTGACTTTGGAGGCCAATTCCAACTACACGATCGAACCGGACCTCTCGACTGCATCGGTCACGTTGATTGACGACGATCGCATCATGCCCCAGATCAGTGTGACGGCGAACGATTCCAACGCCGCCGAAACGGAGTGGAATCTGCCCTCTAACAAAGGCCAGTTCACAATCACACGCACGGGACCTGTCTCAAGCCCATTAAGTGTTTCATTCACTGTCAGCGGTACTGCGAAAAGCGGCGTCGATTACATTCCCATCATTACGACCGTCACGATTCCCGCCCGCAGCTCCTCGGTCACGGTCGATGTCATCCCGTTCGATGATGCGTCCGTCGAATCGACCGAGACGATCATCGTAACCCTGACACGGGATGATCTGCTGTATTCTCTCGTGGCCGCAAAAACGACGGCGACAGTCAACCTGTCCGACAACGACCGGGTCTTCATTGGCAACGACTTGTTTACCAGCGCGACCGTTCTGACGGGGTTGAACATTTCGGTCACCGGCGACAATCGTCAGGCAACAATTGAATCAGATGAACCTCTCAACGCAGGCATTTCCGGCGGCAAGTCGGTCTGGTGGACTTGGACTGCCCCGGCGTCTGGCAGCGTAACGCTCAGTACAGCAGGCAGCAGCTTCGATACGAACGTGGGCGTCTACATCGGTAATTCGGTGTCAGCCTTGTCGCGTGTCACCGACAACGATGACGAACAGGCGTCGCGCGGGCTCTTCACCAGTCGAGTCATTTTCTCCGCCACAGCCAATACCACCTACCGCATCAAGATCGATGGCTATCGAGGTTTCAGTGGAACGATCAAGCTGAATTTGGCGCTCACCTAATTCAGTTTCCAAACTTGCTTCTGTGTCACCTTAGCGATTGAGCCGCCGCGAGACGCTGACCCGAGGCACTTGGCTCAGCGTGCGCGGACGTTGATGGTTTGAGTCGCGGATGTAGATTGATTGTCGGACGTCGTCAAGGTGATCTTGAACTGTCGAGTCGCCAGCTTCACGCCGGCGCCCTTTGTCGAGAACTTTAGCCCTCGCAGGAATGATTCGATCGCTGCCGCTGTCACGTTGGCATTGAGTTGAACCGTAACCTTAGCATGACCGGCCGCAAACGTGAGACCCGTACTGGTCCCGAGCGCGGTGGCATTCGGCATGGCGATGGCATCGAGGATCTTTTTCTTGCCCGCGGCAGTCGTATCGATGGAGAGCGTGCCACCCGCCAGGCTACCACTGCTGACAACCGTGATTTGCGGCACGATCGCCACTGGCGGCTGCTTCTTGATCCAGGTGGCAGCGGGGCCACCAAGGTTCAATTGCAGTTGCAGGGAATTGACCGTCAAAGAAACTGTCGCCGGGGCACTCGTCAGAGCAGGGGTGCCGATGGAGTTGTCGTCGGTGACTTGGAACGTAAAACTGTCTGGACCGATATAGCCCGCGGTCGGTGTGTAGGTCACCTGGCCGGTCGCTGCGTTGAACCCGCTGAGGACTCCGTGAGCCGGATTCGTGACAATGGCAAACGTCAGCGTCTGCGATACGTCTGGGTCGCCGTCAGTGCCGCCCAGTGTCAGGTTCTTGGCGGTCCCTTCGTTCGTGCTTGCAGATTGGGGAGTGGCCGTGGGAGCAGTATTTGCCCCTGCCACTGTAATGAGGAACGTCTGGGAGGCACTGGTATCCTGAGCGCTACCCGCAGTCCCTCCGTTGTCATGAATCCGCACCATCACGACCGCAGTTCCCAGAGCATTATTCGCGGGCGTAAAGGTCAGCGTTCCACTGGCAGTGATCGCCGGCGGAGTGCTAAACAAGTTGGGGTTGTCGTTGCTGACGAGGAAGTTGATCACCTGGCTGGCTTCATCAGGAAGCCCGGCACTGATGTTTGTGGCCCAACCGGTTACGGTTTTAGATCCACTGTTCTTCAAGACTTGGACATCTTCACCCGCAACGAAGCTGGGGGTTGAATTGATGTGTCCACCCAGCAGAGTGTTAGTTCCCGGACCACCTTCGAAACGATTCGCGCCCGCTTGTCCGTCGAGGTTATCGTTACCCGGCCCCCCAAACAGGTAGTCATCGCCCGCCCCGCCGTTGAGGAGGTCGTCGCCGTCGCGACCATCCAGAACGTCCGCGCCGTCGCCACCATTGATGTGATCGATGAAACCGCTGCCTGTAATGATGTCTGGACCGTCGTTGCCGTTGAGCGTCGTACTGACCCCGCCCGCGTGAGTGAAGCCGGTAGCCGCGCTGACTTGCGAGAGATCAATCCGATCGGCTCCGCTGCTGCCCTGGATCACGATCGAGGCCACATCCGCAGCGGCAACATTCAGGCTGTCGTCGATTACTCCCTGGATCCGCAATTCCACCTGAGTGCCACGACTGCCCAGTTCGATATCGGTGGGGTCAAGCAGCGTGATTGTCAGTTGACCCGTGATCGGATTAAAGCTGATTGTCGGGCGGGCTCCGATGCCGAAATTAATATCGGTGGCGGAAGCCGATGTACCATTGATCGTCAAACGGACCGTTTGACCGCCACCCATCGGCCCGTTCCGCAGCACGCTGACCGTCTTCGCCGCACTATTCAAGACCACCAGATCGGTATCATTGTCTGTGTCCAGATTATCCGCACTGATGGCCAGACCCGTGGCCGTCTTCACTCCATTAAAATCAAAGATAGATGCACCATACCCAACCGACGAGGGGTATGGTTGGGTGTTGTCTCCCGAGTGATAGTACACGATCAGCGGCTGTGAACTGTCATTGCCGTCACCCAGCGCTACCACCAGATCGGGTCCATACAGCCCATCAATGTCGGCGGCCTGCAACGCCGTGGGAACTTCGGGAGGGAACAAGGTCGTCAGGTTCGTCCAACTTCCGTTTCCGTTATTCTTCAGAATCGAAATCCTTCCGTCCGCAGTCGCGACGGCCAGGTCCAGGCCACCCTGACCATCAGCCTGCAGCAAGGCCAGGGCAGTGGGACCGTGCTCGACCGTCGTCGGCGGTTGAGCGCTGGCGAAAAGCGGTGCAGACCCGTTGTTGAGATTGAGCCAGGTGAGTACCTGGTCAGTTGCCGGGATGGTCACGGCGATATCAGGAGCCGTGTCGCCATTCAAATTGGCAGTCACCAGCCCCTTCGCGGTGCTCGGGGTTGCCAGGATCTGTGGAGCGGCGAACTTAAAGTCTTGGGTATTCCTCAGGAAGACGAAAACACGGGGATGATCGGGATGCGCGTCGACCACCACCAGATCGGGCCGCGAGTCTTGATTGAGGTCCATCGAGGCGACCGTCGAAGGTACACCGTAGTCCGTGCCACCGAGGGAACTTAAGACCAACGACTGCGGAACTCCATGGGAATCTTTCTGCTGTTCAAACTGGCCGTTCCCCAAGTTTTTCCACAGTGAAATACTCCCGAATTGGGCCTGGCCGATTGCCAGATCGGGGAGTGTATCCGCGTCGAGATTGAGCAACGTGACCGAATTCGGTATGCCTCCCACATTCAATTCGCCGGCACTTTCGAAGAGCTGATCGCCGGTATTCTTCCACAGCGTGACCTTGCCCGTTTCGGAGTCGGCCACGACCAGATCCTTCAAGCCATCGTTGTTCCAATCGCCAATCGCGACGGCTCGTGGCGTGCCGGTCGAGGCATTCGGACCTGAACCGAGATCTGTCGGCGACAGTGCGACTTCGCGGGAAGTCGTCAAGGCGACTGACAGATTCGAATCAGCCAGCAACACGTCGTACAGACCGGGTCCCAAGCCAGTAAAGGAATACTCACCTGACGGTTCGACTCGAGGCGTATCGGGAATGTCGCCGGAAACAGTAACCGTCGTGACATCACCCGCGTCGAGCACACCGTTGCGATTGAGATCCAGGAAGACCGTGACATTCGGCCGGCCCACTTCACCGTCATCCAGTACTCCGTTGCCGTTCTGATCGGTAAAGACCACGCCGCGAATGCTTTGACTACCACCGGCACCGATTGCCGCATTGGGATCGAAGCGGGCGAAATCAAATCCGGTGGCAATCTCACCGGGGGTTAGCGTCACGGTCCAGGTACGTTCGTTGGTTGACACATCAACGCCAATCGACCGCTGGAATTGGGGGCTGAGATCTACCCGCCACACCGTGGCCTTGCCCGGCGTGCCGTTGTCGATGGCACAAATGCTGTCGCCGGAATAGGCCAGACCGGCCAGATCCTCGAAACGCTCATCCGCGGCGACGACCTGCGGGGTACCGCCCGTCGCAGGCAACGCGTAAATGGCATGTTCGCCCGAAACGTATACGGTCCCCCCATGAACGGCGATGCCGCGCGGCCGGCTGGCATCGATTGTCGTGTCGTAGAGATCGAACTCTGGCAGGTCGCCCGTGAATAGCACTGTGTATGATCCGCCCGCCAGGGGAATCGACAGGATGCGTGCTTCCAGGTCGTGGCTGTGATCGCTGCCTGCCGCAATATGCCCCGGATCGACCACGTAGATCACGCCATTTTCTACATCCAGATACTGGGCATGCGACTGTTCCAGCAGACCGGGCAAACGCGGAAGTCCGATGCTGCCGAGATCATCATCTGCGACATCCGCAGCAGTGGGAACGCGCGTGATCTGACCCTGCAGCGCATCCACCGTCAACAGCGAGCCCGGTGTCCCGGAACCACTTCCCGGCACAAAATCGAGTCCTGTGGCCGAGATGATGCGGTTGCTGGTCCCCGCCGGTGTGACGGAGGAATAGACCAGCTCGCGCGTGCCACCGGCCAGCAATTGACGGTAGACTCGCGTGTGTGTGTCGTCGGCATCGAGATCGACCCAGTAGGCATACGTGCCGTCGCTGGTGATTCCCTGCGGATGATCGGCGGCCGAAAACACGGTCACGGTTTGCCCATCGGCCGACACGCGCAGCACATCCTGCTGATTGAAGCCCGATGAAGTACCGTCAGTCCCAGTGATCAGGAACCCACCTTGACCATCGGCGGCGATATCATACCCAGTCCGCAACCGGGCATTGGCCACGAACGGAGTCACATCGACCGCACCCAGGAGTCGTTGCGGCAGGGACTGCACCAGGTCGAGTCGATCCACGCTCACCAACTCGACCACTCGGTATTGCTGTGTCGGGTGAGCCAGATCGATGAAGGCGGGCAGATTCGCGAACACATACTGTCCGTTGCTGTCGGTCTGGGCTGTGGGCTCGTCGTTATCCTTCGCATCATTGCCATTCAAATCGAGCAGCAACGTGATGCCTGCCACTCCCAGTTCACCCGCATCGCGGAACCCATTCCGGTTCTTATCGTCGAACACCTGCCCGTGAATCTCGCCGGATTTCGGCTGAACTGGGAAATCAACATAGGTACGATTTTCGGCGGCATCTAGCGTGATGGGCCGATAATTATCGCCACGACCAAGCACCAGGAAAGCACTGCCGAAGTAAGAATCATTCCCATTGGGACTCGGCGGGACACTTTGCGGATTGCCCCCAATCAAGATGTCCGCGAGACCATCTCCGTTGATGTCACCGGCGCCACTCACGGAGAATCCGAGCTCACTATTTGACCCAGACTGATCAAAGAGTCGAAATCCGTTATGGCCGTTCAATGTTGAGAGATCCAAGTTGCCGTTGAATCCAGTCATCGAGCCCAGTACGACGTATGCGGCGCCTGCGTCACTAGAAAATTGGTCGAGATTCACATGACTCGCGCCAATGATCAGGTCCGACAGGCCGTCACCGTTGATGTCGCCCGCAGCACTGACGGCGACACCTGAAGCGTCTCCCGCTGAAACACCGCTGATGCGGAAGCCGTTGGGACCATTCAGTGCCGCGGCTGAGATTGCTGCAGGGAACGGGCTGTTGTGAGTGTCCTTTCCGAACAGGACGTAACTCGCCCCGGAGTTGATACCATGCGGGTCAGCGTGGTCTGATCCAATAAGGATGTCATCGAAGTGGTCTCCGTTGAAATCCCCGATCCCGGCGACGGAAATCCCAAACTCGTCGTCCTTCGCTGCTCCCCGGACAACGAAGCCACTGGTCCCGTCAAGTGCCGCGAGATTGAGAGTCGATCCCCATCCTGACGATTTCCCGAGAACGACGTAGGCCTTACCTCGCCGTTCCGTAGCGGGACCGCTTCCCGTGGGAACCAGACCGGTCTTCGTACCAATGACGAAATCTGCGAAACCATCACCGTTGATATCACCGGCGCCAGCCACTGACGGGCCGCCAAATCCCAGGCCGCTGGCGGAAATTTCGTTTCCTAGTGATTCTCCCTCGGCTGCATCCAGGCGTACGCCGTTGGAGCCATTCAGCGATGACACTTGGAACTGGGCACTGAAGGGCGAGGTCTGAGTGTTTCTGCCGAAGATCAGATACGCCGCGCCGGAATTGGGACCACCAGAGTCGGCGCCCGGAGCCACCACGACGATGTCATCAAATCCATCCGCGTTCACATCTCCGACACCACTGATCGTGGCTCCCAAACCGTCAAAATCACTGTCCCCCAGAATGACAAAACCGTTCGTACCATTCAGCGGCGCGGCTAACAGGTCGAGAGTGGCCGCGAAGCCGCTGGCCTTGCCGAAGATGACGTATGTCGCTCCCGAGTGAGTACCGTGCGCATCGGAGAGTGGTGCACCAATGAGAATGTCATCGAAACCATCGTGGTTGATGTCCCCGGCGGCCGCGATGGAACTCCCCAACGCGTTGCTGTTGGTTGAGGAGTCTGCACCACGGACGACGAACCCGTTGGCACCATCCAAAGACGAAAGGTCAAAATCATTGGCCAGGCCCTCGGGGCGACCGAAGATGACAAACGTCGAGCCAGAATTCATGAAAAGTGACCCGGCTTCCGTCCCGACGTACGGCATGCTGATCAGCAGATCGTCGTAGCCGTCGCCATTGACGTCTCCGGCACTACTGACGGCCGCTCCGAATTTCTGATTGAGTTCGGGCCTGTAGAATCTGTGGGCATCTTCGAACGGAAGGGTCATCACCGAGATGTCCGCCGCGAATGTCGTGGCTTCCCAGCCGAGTGGTGCAATCGCGATCACATTTTGTTTGAAGAGCGGCGGAATATTAGTGAATACATACGTCCCATCACTCGCGGTCACCACGGAGCGCTCTTCGGGATCGAGCAGACGATTTTCATTCTCGTCAATAAACACCGTCCAGTCCGGAAGCCCCTGTTCGTAGAAACCGTCGCCGTTGATGTCCAGGGCCACCTGGCCACTGATCTTGCCGGGGCTCGCATAGTTTCCGAAGTCGAGATTCGAGTAGGTGGCACCAGGGGCAACAGTCACAGCATGACGACCGGGAACCACGGCGCTCTGAGTGGGGAAAGTCGTCGTCCATCCTGGCGCGGTTCCCGACAGTTCAATCGTATCGATGCTCCAGCCTGTCGCTCCGATGCTGGCATCCGTTTTCAGATGCCAGCGCAATTGGATCGTCGTGCCAATTTCGTAGTTCGGTAATTCGAGCCACGTCTCGACATATCCACCGGAATCTCCGGTCCACATGACGCTCGCACCAGCCTGATAGGATCCCAGCACGAAGCTCCATCCAGCGGAAACCACGTTCGAGAATTCCCCGCCGTTGACCGAGACTTCCAGCATGCCACCGTCGTGATCGGTGTCAAGATTGTAGCTGTTCTGAAACGTCAGCCGCATATCTTGCAGTGCAATGGTAAATGTGGGCGAGGTCAGATAACTCTCGCTGGCAAATGCCGAATCCGGAATGAAGGCATGAATGGGATCGGAACTGCTGCCACCGGAGACGGTCACCCACGGGACGGTGCCAGAGATTGTCCAGCCGTCAGGGAAATTGGGTATGGCGGGACTCGGTCCACCAGGCGGCGGATTCACCAGGGACGCGTTGCCCTCGCCGCTGGCTGGCAAATTGCCTGCGGCACTACTTGCCATGTCTGAAGACGCCGAATTCGACGGCGGCGGAGCGGGGTTGACGACACTCTTCACCTTAACTGTGCCAGCTCCGGTGCCGTCCGACTTCCACAGGTCCCAATTCCCGTTCACATCCAAGGCAGAAAAGTACAACACGCCATTGACGTCGGTCAGCGATGCCGGGAACGAGCCCGGCGCGCCAGGGGAGATGTCCTGGACCTGGGTCGTACCACCCACCGTCCCGTCCGACTTCCACAGCTCCCTGCCGCCGACCCCGTCTGTGGTGGTGAAGTACAACATGCCATTCACAACCGTCAGGGAACCGGGGTTCGAGCTGCCGGAACCTGCGATAATGTCTTTGACGGGAACAGTTCCTACGAAGGATCCATCGGTCTTCCATAACTCCCGGCCAGTCCCCAGGTCAAGAGCGGTGAAATAGACTTCGCCGTTGATACTCACCAGCGAGTCTGGCTGAGAACTTCCCGGACCCGCGACGATGTCCCTCACGAGCACCGTGTTCAATGCCGTTCCGTCCGACTTCCATAACTCCGTTCCATTCCCCCCATTGTTGACGGTGAAGATCAGCGTCCCATTCGCGTTGGTCAGCCAGGCCGGGTTGGAACTGCCGGAACCCGCTACGATGTCTTTCACGACCACCGTACCGCCCGTCGTGCCGTCCGACTTCCACAATTCGGTGCCGTTCACGCCATCGTTAGCGGTGAAGTACAACGTGCCGTTCACATTCGTCAGCCAGTTGGGATTGGAATTGCCCGTGCCAGCATTGATGTCTTTCACCCGCACTGTATTGGCGGACGAGCCATCCGACTTCCACAGTTCCCAACCGCCGCTGGTATCAAACGCCACGAAGAATAGAGTTCCATTCACGTTCGTCAGTTGACTGGGATTCGACCCGGCCGCCCCCGCGACGATATCCTTAACGCGAACAGTTCCTCCCGACGTCCCGTTCGATTTCCACAATTCAGTTCCACCCGGACCGTCGGTCGCCGCGAAGAATAGGGTCCCATTCACGTTCGTCAGGAAGCTGGGATTCGAATCGAACGCACCGGTAAAGATATCCTTGACCGGGCTGGTCCCCGCGTCCGTCCCGTTGGACCTCCACAACTCCAAGCCGCCAATTCCGTTGTCCGCGGTGAAGTATAGCGTGCCATTCACATTCGTCAGGTTGTTCGGATTCGACCCACTCGTTCCGATGCGAGCGTCCTTCACTTGGACCGTCCCCGCCGCCGTCCCGTTGGACTTCCAGAGTTCGACGCCGCTGCTCGTACTCCCTGCCGCGAAGAAGACCGTGCCATCGACATTAACCAGGGGTCCCGGGTTGGTAACGGTCGCCCCAGGTGAGTAGGACTCGCCCACGGAAAAGTCGCGCTTCTTCTGAAACAGGCCGCTGCCGTCATCCAGCAGCACACTAATGCTTTGGTTGGCGACGTTTGCCGTCACCAGGTCCACCTGGCCATTCCCGTCGACATCAGCAGCCACGACAGATACCGCACCTTCCGTGGAGTACTGCTGCCGGGAGCCGAAGTATCCATTGCCCCTGCCACGGAAAACGATGACGCTACGGTCGCCGTCGGCGGCGATAACATCTAACTTGCCATCGCCATTCGTGTCGGTCAGTGCCAAATCAGCGGGAGAGAAAGATCCCAACAGCGTTTCCAAGTTGACTTGGAACGTACCCGTGCCGTTCCCCAGCAGAACACTGAGACTTGACCCGGCGAGATTGGCTGTGATCAGGTCAATCTTGCCGTCACCGTTGACGTCCCCCGCGGCCAAAGATCGCGGCTCAGCGCCCGTTCCGAAATCTTGCTTGGACTGGAATGTGCCGTTTCCGATACCCAGCAGCACACTCACGGTATTGCTTGATCCGTTGGCAGTGACGAGATCGAGCTTCGAGTCAGCATTCACATCGACTACGGTGACAGACCGGGGAGCGGTTCCCGTCGCGAATTCGACGGATGCCTGAAACGTGCCGTTGCCATTCCCCAACCGGACACTCACAGAATTACTGAAGGACCCGGAGTTGGCCGTAATCAGATCGAATTTTCCGTCGGCGTTGACATCGGCCAGCACCACCGATTCCGGACTGTCTCCCATCGCCAGGTCTTGCCTGGCCTGGAACGTCCCGTCGCCATTTCCCAGTCTCACGCTGACCGTGCCATCGGCGAAATTGGCGGCCGCCAGATCGAGCCTGCCGTCCCCGTTCAAGTCTCCCAGAGCGACGGCACGCGGGTCATCCCCAGTGGTCGAGTCGATCTTCGGCAGGTACGTTCCGTCACCATTCCCCAGCAACACCGAGACACTGTTCCCACTCCCGTTCGCCGTGACCACATCGGGTTTCTGATCGCCATTCACATCGCCCACCGCGACGGCATAGGGCAGGTTGTTTCCGGCAGTAGGTTGAATCGTCAGTGTGACGGTTCGCGAGGGAGTGGTACCGATCTGGCCATCGATCGTGGCATCATCGCTCACGACATACACAAAGCTGTCGATGCCGTCGAAGTTCAAATCGGGTGTGTAAGTCAACGTCCCACTAGTCGGATTGAAGGCACTCAAGGTTCCGTGATTGGGCCCAGAGAGAATGTTGACATGCAGAGTCTGCACGACCCCCGGGTCTCCGTCGTCCACGGGCAGTGCAATCGTGTGCGGGCCGCTGTTTTCATCGAACGAAAACGATGCGTCTGCTGCAGTGGGATTGTGATTACTGTCTTGCGTTGTCGTGCCTACAAGTTGCGGAAAGGCGCCGGACCCGTCACCCAACAACACACTCACGCCGCGCCCGAACACGTTTCCAGCGACGATATCCGGCTGTGTGTCTCCATTGACATCCTTGACGGCCACCGCAATGGGACCGCTGCCGGCATCCCAGTTGTGATGGGTCTGGAACGTCCCATTCCCATTCCCGAGTAAGACGCTTACGCTGTCCCCAATCAAGTTGGCCGCAATGAGATCTGGCTTGTTATCTTTGTTGACATCCGCAATGACGATCGAGATCGAATTCCCTGCCGTATCATAGTCCTGCTTGGCTTGGAATGTCCCATTGCCATTGCCCAACAACACACTGACGGTGGCGTCATTATAGTTGGCGACGGCCAGATCGGGCTTGGTGTCACCGTTGAAATCCTGAACGGCCACGGCATCGGCCCCCATACCTGCCGCAAAGTCCATTTTCGGCTGGAACGTTCCGTCACCATTTCCCAGCAATACGCTGACATTCGCCCCTTGAAGGTTCGCCGTTACGATGTCCGGCTTTCCGTCATTGTTGAGGTCAACTAGGACGACGTCCTGGGGCTTTTCATCCGTGGCAAAGGTCTGCGGTGCCTGGAAGGTTCCGTCGCCATTTCCCAGCAACACATTGACGCAGTCGCTGGTGATATTCGCCACGACGATGTCGCGTTTGCCGTCATTGTTGATATCTGCCACTGCCACCGATTGCAGGGCGCCTCCGACGGGGAAGTCCTGTCGTGCATTGAACGTGCCATCACCATTCCCCAGCAGCACGCTGACCGAACCGGCGAACTGATTTGCCATGATGGCATCGAGCTTCGAGTCTCCGTTGACGTCGACAACCGCCAGATCAAACGGACCCGAGGCGGCTTGAATGTCCCGTCTCGTCTGGAATGTACCATCACCATTCCCGAGCAGCACGGCCACAGTGTCACTGTGATCGGTGTTGTAATTGTAGTTGGAAGTGACGAGATCCTGTTTTCCATCACCATTCAGGTCAACGACCGCCACCGCGCTGGCAGTATCCAGGTGCCCCAGCGGCAGAGTTGTCACGGTCACGGTCCCTGGCAAGCTGGTCTTGGCGGGGCCACCTCGCAAGTCATCGTCCGTAACCGTAAAGGTAAACGAATCATCGCCCACAAAGTTGGGAAAGGGCCTGTAAACCAACAGTCCGGTGCTTGGATCGAAGTCACTCAATGTGCCATGTTGCGGACCCAAGGCAATTGCGAAGGTCAACGCCTGATTCACGCCTGGTTCGCCGTCATCCCCCGTAAGACCAATCGAGACGCCGTAGTTGGCTTCACCGCCGGTGACTTTATCGAAAGCCACAGGCATATAGTTGCCGGCGCCGACCGCATAGTCCTGCCGGGCTTGATAGCCGCTACCGCTACGGAGCAGAACGCTCACGCTCTGGAGATTGAAATCCACAGTGATCAGATCGGGCTTGGTGTCGCCATTCAAATCAGCGGCAGCCAGGATTTGAGACGGTGTTCCATTCAAGCCACCCGTGGGGAAATCAACTCTGGGTAGAAACGTGCCGTCCCCAATCCCCACCCGCACGCCGAGACTTCCGGCGTCGGGATTTGCCGTCACAATGTCGGGCTTCCCATCCCCGCTCAGATCTGTGACCAGCAGCGCGACAGGAATTGCTCCCGTCGAAAGATCTTGTTTCGATTGAAATGTGCCGTCTCCATTCCCCAGCAGGATACTCACACTGGCGGCATTATTGGCCGTCAGAATATCAAGCACCCCGTCGCTGTCCACGTCCTGCAGCACCAACGACGTGGGGCCGCTACCCGTGGCAGGATCCGGAATTAACGGCTCGCCCGTGTCACGCGTGCCATTCGAATTCAAGTCGGTGAATTGAGCATGAAATGTGCCATCGCCGTTTCCCAGCAACACACTCACGATGTTCGAACCGAAAATCGGAGCCGCCAGATCCGCCTTACCGTCGCCATTCAAGTCAACAACCACTGCGGTGTAGGCGAAGCCCGCAAGTGCGGTATTGATTTCCGGCAGAAAGGTTCCGTCGCCATTTCCCAGCAGCACGGACACCCCCTGTGCCGGCAGGTCATTTGTCGTGATCAGATCGGGCTTGCCGTCATTGTTCACGTCTGCGATGGTCACAAATTGAGGCGAAGAACCGAGGGAACAGACCGAACCGGATTGGAACGTGCCATCGCCATTCCCCAGGAGCACACCGACGTTCTTTCTGACCGGGTCAGCGGTGACCAAGTCGAGACTTCCGTCACCATTGACGTCCGCTATCGCCACGGATATCGCACCGAAATCCGTCGCATAGTCCTGCTTGACCTGCAAGGTGCCGTCGCCATTTTCCAGCAGCACACTGACACCGTCGTTGCCATTGGCCGCGACCACGTCGAGATTGGCATCACCGTTTAAATCAGCAGTGGCGATCGAATAGGCATTGTTGCCGAACTCCCTGGTCAGCCGGACGGTGGCCGGTTCACTGGTCAATGCGGGACTACCGGCTGTGGTATCGTCCGTAATCGTGAATGTGAAACTATCTTCGACAAGTTCCCCGGGATTTAGGACGTATATCCCGCGACCAGTACTCGAATCAAATTGGCTGAAGTACCCATGCAAAGGCGCCGAAACGATTTTGAAGAGCAAAGACTGGGCCAGATTCGAATTGCCGTCGTCGCCCGCTAAATATATTGGAATATCCGTACCGAACCTGGCCATCGTCTGCCCGTAAGCCACCGGCGGCAGATTGAGTACCGTTCCCGTCAGAGTTACTGTTGCCGGGAGACTCGTCAGCGCGGAACCTCCCGCAGTTCCATCGTCGGTCACCGTGAACGTGAAGCTGTCACTACCCAGATATCCAGGGGTCGGCGTATACGTGATCGCGCCAGTACTGGTGTTGAAGTTGCTCAGCGTTCCGTGAGCGGGTGACGCGGCGATCGCAAAGGTTAGCGCTTGGGTGACTCCCGCGTCGCTATCTGAACCGCCGAGGACGATCGCTTGTGCGACACCCTCGTTGGTCAGTGCCTGTGCATTGGCGACGGGGCGGTCATTCACCGGGCTCACCGTCAAGGAGATCGTCGCCGCAGTGCTGGTTGTTGCTGGTCCTCCGGCAGTGTTATCGTCGGTGACCTTGAATGTGAAACTGTCGGGACCGTTGTAGTCGGCATTCGGGGTGTAAGTCACAGCCCCGGTGTTGGCATTAAATCCGCTCAACGTACCGTGGGATGGTTGGGTGAAGATGGCAAACGTCAGCGTTTGAACGACCTCGGGATCTCCATCGTCTCCGGTCAGCGTGATACTCTTCGGGACATCTTCGTTCGTGGTGAGTGATTGAGGGAGCCCCGTCGGTGGCCCGTTCGCGGGACTGGTGACGGAATCGAAGTTCTCCATGTCCTGGGTCACCAAGGGTAATAGCGACTGCCCCGTCGATGCCTTCAAGATCTCGGAGACGACATAATTCCCCGGCGGCACATTCGTAAAGACGTATTTGCCGTCGCTGCCCGTGAGTGTCTGTTGTTCGCCCGCGTCTAGCAGACGGTTGGAGTTCGCATCGAGATAAATCGTCCAACCGGAGAGGGTCTGTTCTCCCTGGTCGAACAGACCATTCTGATTCAGGTCGTAGAAGGCGGTTCCGGAAATGGTGCTGAAGAAGACGAACTCGACTGAGCCGATGTCAGTGGTCGCACCGCCTGTGTTATCGCCATTGACCGTGCGCACCAGTCCTCGCTGATCGGTCGTCAAACCCGCGACCGCGGCACCGGCATCGATTGCCGGACTGCCGACGTTGGGCCGGTGTGTTTTCGTCAGACCACCGTTATCGGCCAGCGGAGCAAGATTGGCATTGAGCGGACTGATGCCGGTGCCGATGAGATCCCCTCGGCTGGCCGAAAAGCCGGTGGCCGTTCCCACGATCCCGATCAGGTTAGTACCGCTGCCCGTCGCGCTGATGGCGCCCGAGACATCCACATCGGTCCCGATGCCGGTCAACAGATTTCCGGCCACGATGGTATTCACCAGTCGCGCTGTGGCGGTCCCACCTCGCGTCAGACCACCACCAGCTGTTGCCGCCAAATTCAGCGTGACCGTTGTGTTGGTCAGGGCCAGCACTCCACCACCCAATTGCAGTCCGCCGCCGGTCGTCCCTGCCGTATTGGCGGAAAACGTCGAGTTCGTCACCGTGACTGTATTGGCCAGCACGGTCACGCCACCACCAGACGTTCCCGCCGTGTTGGTGTCAAAGGTGCTATTCAGAATCGACGCCTTACCCTTCAGCACTTTCAGCCCACCGCCGTCGGCACCGGTCGCAGTGTTACCGCTAAAGGTACTGTCGATGATCGTCAATGTGTCGCTGCTGCTGGCCGTGGTCACATTGTTAAGCAGTCCCCCGCCACCTCCGGTGGCTGCGAGATTGCTGGTCACGAACACATGATCGAGGGTCAAGAACCCTTCATTCAAAATGCCGCCGCCCCCCTTGCCATCGGTTGCCTTGCCGTTTCGCAACGTTAAGTTCTTCAAGGTGACCGTGATGCCCGGCAGCACGTGAAACACGCGGTCCAGCAGGCCAGCATCAATAATCGTCGTCGCCGTGCTGTTGCCGATGATCGTGACGTTCTGTCGCAAATCCAGATCGCCCGTCACAGCATTGTCTTCATTGCCACCTGCGATGGTGAGCAGGTAAGTCCCCGCTGCCAGTTTGATGGTGTTGGCATCGGGATCCGAGTTGGCTTCCTGAATCGCCGCACGTAACGTGGCCCGACCCTGCGAGTCCTCGATCCGGCCGTCGCCAATCGTCTGATCGGTACTGTCGACCACGCTGGTCACACGCAGATCGTCGGGGGCGGGAATGTTGATCGTGAACGTGCCCAGCAACGCCGCCCGATTCTTGTTCCCGACGGCATCGGATACTTGATCGGCCACCCAGCGGACTTCATAGACACCGTTGTCCGCATTCGTCCATTTGCCGTTCGGTGCGAGGACTCGATAGGTCGCGCCGATTTGAGGTGCGTTGCTGTTAACGGTCGTACTCTGCAAGGCCACCGAGGCGGTCAACGGTTGTCCGTCGGCCCGCGTCACGACGATGTCGGCCGCATTCAGGGTCGACCAGTTGACGGCAACGTTATCGGCGTAGTTAATCGTCAGAGCCTGAAATGTGCCTCCCTGGCTGGTAATGTCGGGCACGCTGGTCAGCGTGGCTCGGGGAGCGACCGTATCGAACGTCATTGTCTTCTGAGTATTCAATCGCCCCTGGGTCGCGACTTTGCCCGTGAGACCCGGAACGACATCAACGCCATTCAAGATCGCCTGCCGCACCTCGGCGGCAGTGGCTTCCGGATACTGCGACCAGAACAGAGCTGCAGTCCCGGTCACAAATGGCGTAGCCATACTCGTACCGGTGCGAGTGCCATGATTTCCACCAGGCTCGGTGCTCAGAATATCCAGCCCCGGGGCGGCGAGGTCCACGGTGTTGAAACCGTAGTTGCTGTTGACCAACAGTTGGCCCGCGTTATCAACTGCCGCGACACTCACAATGTTTGGCGACGGGTTTGCCGCAGGCAGACTGGCGAATGGATCGGTGTCCAGATTCTGTGGAACGTCTCCCACCCCATTTCCCGCAGCCGCGACCAGCAACATACCGGTACCGGCATTCGCGGCGATTGCGTCATTCAAAGCCTGGCCGGAAGACGATTGCGACGGCCGGATTTCCCAACTGTTGTTCGTGATCCGCACGTCCGGCGCATGCAGATCGCCCTCCAGAAAACTCTGCCGGAATTGCGTCACGTAGTTCAGCGCATTGACCGCATCGGTCGCCTCCCCCTGCAGGCGCTTGTCGAGGAATTTGACCACCATGATCTGGGCATCCCAGTGAACTCCAGGGGCACCCGTCGAGTTGTTACCCGTAGCCGCAAGGATGCCCGAGACGTGGGTGCCGTGACCATTCTCGTCGTTGGGATTGAGATCGTTGTCGGTGAAATCCCAGCCGATCAGATCGTCGACTTTGCCGTTTCCATCTTGATCAATACCGTCGTGCCAGGCAGGATCGGCCAACAGGTCTCCGGCATCGATGCGGCCATTGCTGTTGCGATCGCTCACGAATCCGGCGTTGCTCGATTCATTAAGCTCCCGGATTGAAATGTAACCATCATGGTTCGTGTCGTTAATACTGTGCCGCAGTTCCTCCGAGATCTCCCCCTGATTGAGCCAGATATTCAAGTACAAGTCGGGACTCGTGTAGTCGATGCCCGAATCAATCACTGCTACGACGAGCGGAGTCAGAACGAGGCGTTGTTCCAGTTGCTCGACGTTCCGCGCAAACTGGCGTTGGCAGGGGTTCGAGCGCAGTCGAGAATTTCTGTGCTGTGCTTGACGGCGGTCCCACAACAAGGATTCCAGCCAATACTTCAGTTGCATTACCGAGCCCGTTTGGGGTGACTGCGTTGCCCCGTTCAATCCACCGAGGAACGCACTGGCCGATCTAAGTTCACCCGCAGAATAATCTTGGCGGCGATCAGTCCGAATCCCTGGAAAAACAGTGACTTCGGGCCCAAGTTATTCTGCGGTCTTAATTGGAGAGGGGGCGCCACGAGACGCTCAGCACATTGTGATGAGTACGGGTAACCAGAAGCAACCCCAAGACCTCCCGAACGAAATCCCGCAAAAGAATCGCAACATCTTACGCAGACAGTGCTTGTGATCACCACTTTAAGGGATGTCAGTTGTGGCGGTGGCTTCCAGCCGACGTCTTTCCCCACCTCGAAAAGCATCCCCATCATTTTTGAGACTCCGAAAGCAACCACTGAGACCATCCATTCTTGAACCTGCGGAAACTCACGACAGTGACTCGCGGATTCAGGCAATCTTAGTCATGATCGTGGACCAACGATCAACAGAGTTAGAACCGCGGAAACGCGTAGTATGTCGGAGGCTTCACCGATGTCGTTGCAAGTCCGCTGCCCGGAATGCCAAAGTTCCGTCGTGCTGTCGCAATCGAACTCGCAGACGGTACGCTGCAGTTCCTGCGGGCATGAATTCTCCATCTCTGGGGGAGCAGACGAACACAGCCACACTCTCGAGATCGTCGCAGGCGAACTGCCCGTCGCCGATGCGGGGCCGCGTTTTTCATTAATCGAACAAATCGGTCAGGGGTCATTTGGCAGCGTCTGGAAGGCTTGGGACTCGCAACTGCAACGCCATGTTGCCCTCAAACTGCCGCGAGTCGATAACCTTCCACCCAGGGAACTCACCGAGTTTCTGCGTGACGCCAAAGCGGCTGCACAGTTGGACCATACTTATATCGTCCGGGTGTTTGACGTCACTCGGATCGACCTGCAGATGGCAATCGTCTGTGAACTCGTGGAAGGGACTAACCTCAAAGTCTGGTTGTCAAAAAACAAGACAGAGTTAACCTTCCAGCGGTCTGCGGAGCTGTGTTCGAAAATCGCCAAGGCCTTGCACCACGCACATACTCGAGGAGTCATTCATCGCGATCTCAAGCCCGGAAACGTGATGCTCACTCCGGAACTGGAACCCAAGGTCATCGACTTTGGCCTCGCCCGCCGCGAATCTCACGACGGGACACTCGCCGTACCCGGATCCCCCTTGGGTACTCCCACATACATGCCGCCCGAACAGGCGCGCGGCGAGGCCAGCACGGCTGATGGACGGTCTGATGTCTATTCCCTTGGCGTGATGTTTTTCGAGTTGCTGACGGGCGAGGCACCATTTCGCGGACGGTCGGTTAAGGACCTGTTGCTGCAGCACATCAACGACGAACCACCACCACCCAGCCAGCTCAATCAGAGTGTCCCGTTGAGTCTGGAGACGATCTGCTTGAAGTGTCTGCGCAAAGAGCCCGGACGCCGCTTCCAGTCGGCCCAGGAAGTGGCTGATGAACTCGACCGCTGGCTGGCCGGAAAACCGATCCAGTCTCGACCCATTAGTGTCTTCGAACGATTCTGGATGCTGTGCCGTCGCAATCCCTACCATGCCGTGGCGTATGGCAGTGCCAGCCTGACGTGCGTTGTCATCCTGGTTGTGGCTTTCATTCGAATCTCTGCCGCACGGGATAACGAACGTACCGCAAAAGAAAACGCTCAAACGTTGGCAGACAAGAATCTGCGCCTGGCAGATTCGGAAAAGGTCAGCCGTCTGGCGGCCGAAAAGAGCCGCAATCTGGCCCTGGCCCGATTGACTGACGCCCGCGATGCTGTCGATCTGTGGCTCACGACGGTTGGAGAACAACTCCGCTTCGTACCGGGATTCACACGCCCCCGCGAGCAACTACTGCAACTGGCCGAGCAGGACTACGCGAAATTCGCCGCTCAATCCAGCAATGATCCTGACCTGGAATTGGAACGCGGGCGTGTCCTGTTACGCTTGGGGCAAGTCCGACGAGCCCTACGGACTCTTCCCGCAGCGCGTGAATCCTTTGAACAGGCGCGCGATCTGTTCGACCGACTCTCAAAACCGCCGAAAACACCGACTGTCACGTTGTCAGCCAACGTTTCTGCAGCGGCCCAATTGGCATGGTGCGATGCCTGCATCTGGCTGGGACTGTTGGCACAGGACGCCGGTGACCTGGACCAGGCAGACTCGCAATTGAAGCAGGCCATTGAACGTCTCGAGAAGCTTCGTTTGAAGGTCGACAAGTCGAGTGCGCTCGATGAAGCCCTGGCCATTGCGTTGTTCAATCGTGGTGCCCTGTGGTTAAGTAAAAACGAACTGACACGTGCCCAACCCCTGATTGAGCGGGCCAATCAGTTGTTTGCGTCGCTCCGTTATGCCCATCGCGCCAATCGGCGTCTGGACTCCTTGGCTGCGGGAGGCTTGGAATTGCTGGGTGCCGCAGCCAGCGACGCGGGACAGTATGCGGATGCGGATCGATACACCTCCGCCTCCATCGACATCTTGAAGGATCTCGTGAAGTCCGAACCCTGGAACCTCGACTGGCAAGCCCAGCGCGGACGCGCTGCATTACGCCGTGCCGCGATCATGCAGCAACTCGGTCGGGAACGGGACGAACTGGCAGGGATCGAAGCGGCCATTCGCGATTATGAAGCGATCATTCAGGCCCACCCGGAACTGGGGACTTATCAGCAGCATCTCGTGCAAGCGTTGATTGATGCTGCCAATCTGCAACTGGTCCAGGGACATCTGGTCGAAGCCAACGCGTTATTGACCAAAGCGGAAATGCCTCTCGTGGCACTCCGCAATAACGAAGACCAAATCGCTGTGGTCGATCAGCTTGTGGCACATAGCCATGACTTACGTGGTCAGATCCTGCTAGGCTTGGGACAAGCTGCGGGACAGGATGACCTGCAGCAGGCTCAAGATTTGTTCCTGCAATTAGTGAACGCGAATCCCGACTTTCCCGATTTCAAGCATCGGCTTGCGCTCGTGCAACTGCATCGAGCCCGAGGCTTAGAGCAGCAATCTGACGAAACAAAAACTGAGCGTGCCTACGCACAAGCGGACGAAACAATTCAAACGGTCCTGAAATCTGCTCAGCCGACAGCAGAACAACGCTATGCGGCCGCCTATATCGCCGCCGCACGGGCTGACTTTCTGCAGCGGGCAAAGTCGCACGTGACCGATGCCGAAGCATTTCAGCAACTGCGGGATACTGAGTCCGGTCGCGCCGCCCAGTTGTGGCAGAAGCTGATTGACGACGGACTTGCTGCACCTGATCATGTTTTGGAGTATTGCAAATTTCTGGTGAGTCACGGCGACGAGAAACAGCGAAATCCTGCACGGGCCCTCACGTTACTCGAACAACTTCTTCCGGCCCTTCCCGAGAGCCCAAACCTGTTCCAGATTCGCGGCTTGGCACTGATCCGCCTGCAGCAGTTTACGCGGGCCGAAGAGTCTCTGCGGCAGGCGATCCGACTCCGAGGCGACGAAGACGCCCGCGATTGGTATTGCCTCAGCCTCGCCCAGCGCGGCTTGCAACAGTCGACGGAAGCCCAATCGAGCCTGGAGAAAGCCACTGCTTGGCACATTAAGCATGCGCCGCAATTGCCTGAACTATTGCGGCTCCAGGCCGAAGCATCCGCCCCGGTTAAGTCTCCTTAGCTCTATCTCGCTCTATAGCATTCAGCACGTGCTGAGGAAAACCGATAGAAAGGTTGCGGAACTTTAATGGACTCGTACCGTACAACAAGCCGGGCAATTTGCGCATTTGGGCCAGCATGGGCACCCGTCGATTTACAACTCGCAGTTGGAAGCCCATTCCACTCCTGCTGATTTTCTGTGCGACCATTTCCCGCCTTGCCGCCCAAGAGCCGTCGCCCCTTCCTGCTACGCTCAGTGATCCTCAGGTCATTAAGGATAATTTGCTGGAAGGCGTGACTCCGCTGCCAGAGACCCCGGATGAGGAACGATTTCTCGACGACACGACTTCGCCGGCCAAGGTCTTCTCGCCCGAATCGCAAATCGTGACGTCGAATCTCCTGCAGCCGCGGCCGCTGCTCGTTCCACAACCAGAAGCCACACCCCAAGTCCAGTTGCCCACGACCGCCTCCACTCGCTTTGCGGAGTCGATGCCCTTCGCGCCCGGGGGTACGTCCATCGCCGGAGTGCGTGGCCGCCGAGTCGGTAGCTTGAGTGTCCCCGGCAGTGAAGCCCGAGCCCGATCCACTTCTGATTCCGGTTCTCTGCTGGATCGTTCCCCAATGATGCTGGGTGTTGGCGTACAACGCCGGACTCCCATCGTCAGCGATCCGCGTATTCGAGGCAGCCGTGTCGGTACCCTGGCCGCCTCTGGGTCGTATTGGGTTCCAGCCCGGCTCGATCTCGACACGATGCTCAGCAAAATTGATTCGCGAATCGTCGACAATATCACGGTGATCAAGGGACCCTACAGTTCGTTGTATGGACCAGGATCCAACTTCGTCGACGTCCAACTGCTCCCTACGCCACGCTATGATCAGCAGGAGATTCATGGCAGCACGAGCGGTGACTATAAAACTAATGGACAGCAATACTATGGCCGCCAGACAATCTGGGGCGGTGACGAGAACTCCGGGTTCCGGATTGGCTATGGCAACAAGGGGGGCAACACATATCAATCCGGAGACGGCAGTGATATCCCCGCCGGTTATCATTCCCAGGACTTCGACGTCGCGTTCGGCTATGACTTCACCCCGAACAGCAGGCTCGAGTTTCATTACCTTCGATTGGATCAGACCAACGTCCTGTTTCCGGGACAGGCGTTTGATATGAACTACCTGGTGACCGATGCCTTCGACGTGAACTATGAACTGACCGACTCCGATTTCTCGGATCGGATCAATGTCGACGTCTGGTACAACCGCACGCGATTTCAGGGTGACAACCTGCGGCCCAGCAAGCGGCAGCAGTTTCCGTTCTATGATTTCCTCGGCTTTCGAGCCCAGACCGATGTCGATTCGATGTCTGCGGGAACGCGAGTCGGTTCGACCTGGGAACACAGCAACAGTTCTGCCACGACGGCCGGCGTCGATTTTCGCGCGATCCGGCAAGAGCTCAACGAAATTGGGACAGCGCCACTGCTGGGTGTGAACAACCCCAGCAATTCGCCGATCCCCCGTTCCAGCACCGCCAATCCCGGTTTGTTCTTCGAACATGTCGTGCGTCCTTCCGATCCTCTGGAACTGACGTTCGGATCCCGCGTCGATCTGGTCGATGCGGAACTCAACGCGAGTGCGGCTTCGGTCTCAGCGTTAGGACTGAACGATCCGCAGGCACCATTGTCCAACCTGCTGGGGACCAGTCATTTCGATCGCAACTTTACACTGTGGTCCTTCTTCCTCACCGGGCAATATGCCGTCGATGACAATTGGACGGTCACAACTGCCGCCGGCAGCGGCCAGCGGGCCCCGAACCTGACCGAACTCTACGCTGCGGGACCGTTCATGTTCCTGCTGCAAAACGGGCTGAATACCGTCACCGGCGATCCCAATCTGAAAGCCGAACGGACCTGGCAGATTGATGTCGGGACACAGTTCCGCAACGAGCAAGCGAGTTTCGGTGTGACGGGATTTCATGCCTGGACCCAGAACTTCATCACGTTTGAAAATGTCGGCGTGGTAGGCGGCCCGCCGCTGGGGCAAGCCCAGCAGATCAATCTGCAATTCGTAAACACGGAACTCGCAACGCTCGCCGGGTTTGAAGCCCACGCACAATACGAACTCACATCCTGGTTGACCCCCTTCTCGACGATGAATTTCGTGCAAGGCACTGACCAGACACGCAACGGGCATTTCGCGACCAAACAAGGCAACGCCAACGCCGTCAAGACAGAGGATCCCAATCACGTTCGAGGATTCTACAGCGGCGTCACCGGCGGCAGTTCCGAAGCCTTACCACAAATCCTGCCACTGCAGGCGCGCCTGGGATTGCGCTTTCACGAACAAATCGAACAGCCGCGCTGGAACGTCGAACTCGCGACTCGCCTTGTCGATCGCCAGCGCCGCGTGGCCACCAGCCTGCTTGAGCAACAAACCCCCGGATTCGCGATCTGGGATCTGCGCGGCACGTGGCAGGTCAGCAGCAAATGGCTGCTGGTATCAGGAGTCGAGAACTTCACCAACAAGAATTTCCAGGAACACCTCGACTACCGCCCCCAACCCGGCGGGGGCTCCTTCCGAGTCTTACAGCCAGGCGTGAATTATTATGTTGGTACGGAAGTGAAGTATTAAGAGTGTGTTTGAGACGCTGGGTTTCGGGAGGGCGACGCTCCCGCGGAGCCTGAGACGACCAACGGTCGGCGTCCCAAAGTAGTCCTTCCCTCGGCTGCGCGCATCAAGTTTTTTCGACGCCTTCGACGTCTTCGACTTCTTTGTTCTGATGTATACTATTGTAGCCAAGCTTCGTGACGTCGTAGGGCAGATTATTTAAGTAGCCTTCGCAAATCAGTGTTGCGCAATTGCAGGCCACTGCTCTCCGGCAAAGGAAGCGCAGCGACAGCGGCTCCCCCCCTTTATAAGGGTGTTCGTACCGGAGACATGGTTTACAGGTGTTCGGACACATGGTTTACACTTTTATGGTTGATTATTCTTGCCGCAGGGAGGGATCACAAGGCGCAGTGAGCGTAGCGAACAAGCCTTGTGATCCCTCCCTGCGGGCCCAAAGTCCCCCAGGTAAGGGGTTAACGTTCCAATCGAACGATCGGGCCCCCTTTGAGGCGATCGGTCAGATTGATTTGCCCTACCCGGTGGTGGCAGTAGTTCACATCATATACTCCGGGAGTCGTTGTTTGCTGAATGCCGATCGGATCGCCCTCAAACGCCTTGCCGACAAGCACGTCATAGCCTTGAAAGGAAATCATTCCCTTCGATTGAACCTTGCGGACCTGCACTCCCGGTGCATACTCGATCGCTGGCAGAGCCTCGGGATAAGAACGCTCGCTGGCCCGGTAGCGATCTGCGGGGACTCCCAAGTCCAGCGAATCATGCGGGCGTTGCGTGTTGTAGATCACTCGCCAGGCATCAAACGCAGCCTGGGCCTGTGGCAAACTGCCATAAGTCACATCGCGCAGGATTTCGGCTTTCAGCGTCTTATGCCAGCGTTCCAGCTTCCCCTGGGTCTGCGGATGACACGGCCGGCCATGACTGACTCCGATCCCCAGTCGGACGATCCAAACCGTCAATTTGGTCCAGGGCTGGCCCCCTTCATCACCCCACGGAGCCCCGTTATCCATCAGCATTCGGCGTGGTATTCCATAACGTCTGAAGACGTCCATCAACCCCTGCTGAACGGTCTCGGTACGCTCATTGTCGCAGGCTCTCAGGCACACGCTGAACCTCGAGTGGTCATCCAGCAGTGTCAGGGGATGGCAGCGTGCACTGGTGCTCAAGGGAAAGTGACCTTTGAAATCCATCTGCCAAAGTTCATTCGGGGCCTCACGTTCAAAACGCTGGAAGGCTCGCGGACAACCAGCGCCGTCCGCGGCATTCAGCAGCCCATGACGCCGCAGGATCTCAGTAATTGTGCTCGCCGACGGAACCCTTTCCAAACCTGCTTGCTGCAGCAGCCGACGCAATTTACGACCTCCCCAGCAGGGATGCTGATTCCGCAAATCCAACACTCGCTGCTCAATCTCCAATTCCGTCCGCACGGGAGAACCCAAGGGGCGTCGCGAATGCTCTTCCAGGCCGGTGTCACCCTCCTGGGAGTATCGCTTTTGCCACTTGTAACCAGTCCTGCGACTGATCTGAAATCGCCGGCACAACTCACTCATGTTGGCCCCTTCCACACTCACCAATCGGGCAAACTCCGCTTTCAGAGACATCGTCGACACATCTTTCCAGGGCATGTTCTGGCACCTTTCTCTCGAAAGGTTGCCAGATCGCCAATGTGTATACCATGTGTCCGAACGTGTGTTACCTATGTCTCCGGTCTATACAAAGGGGGGGTAGGGGGGGTACGAGCGACCGAACGGATTGCAATTCCTATAACTTGGCTAGCGAAACTGTCTCAATGAGGGCAGCTTCAAGACTTACAGTTGCGTGTGTGAATTGGCACGCCTCGCGGGATTTTCAATTCGATTCGCATGACGCCCTATCCGGCGACCCCCCCTTCGCCCCCCCTTATAAAGGGGGGGAGCCGCTGTCGCTACGCTCCTTTGGTTTTGTTCGCTAGCTCCCACAACCAGGGTCCGTTCGGTGACAATTCCTTGCGGCACACGACTTTCAACGCCAGTTTCGCACGCTTCACCTGATACGCAGACCACCCGAATGCTCCGCTCGCCTCGAGCACATCCTTCACCGTACGTGGCCCCGGAACCAGAAAGCCCTTCAGCCAGTCGGCAACTTCCTTCAGCCGTTGACTGCGTTGCTGTTTTGCTGTCACCCCCTGCAGCCGATCCACAGTCTGAGTCCACGGCCGCGACTCCCAGTCGATCCCCTCGTCAGTCACTCGATAAGCCATGCTGGACGGCCACTGACCGCCAGCGAACTTCATCGGAATCCACAGCCGCAGTTCCGGGTCCAGCACATCCCTGTCCACCTGCCACACATACTTGAGGGGAAATTCGCACCTGCTCCCCGACGAGATCACCACCACCGCCACACCACATTCCTCCGCCAGTTTCCCCAGCGCAGCCACCAGCGTTCGCATCCGACCGAATTTGTGACGATCCGCCGGCCCACAGTAGGCCGCCAGCGTGTCGACGATCACCAACCGCACGTCACCCCGGTTCTCGATGAGCTGTCGGAGCACCGGAATATTGCGTTCCAGCTCGAAACTTTGTCCCTCGGTCGATCCGGCCCTCGATCCTGAATTCGCCACCTTAAAGGACGTGATCATGTCCAGATTCGCCCGACCGCCAGCCAAACGTGGACGGATCGAGTCACCCCAATGATCCTCGCCATTCAACAACAACACCCGGCCCGGTCCCGGCTCTTCGACGCGGGTCGCCTGATTTTCTGAGTCAGACGTAGCATCTCCAGGCGTGGACTCCAGCCCGCAGGGCGAGCTAGGGTTCTGTCGCTCGGTCCCCTGCGCCCCATCCGGCCAGGCCGTACCCAACGACACCCGCGACGCCAGATCTAATGCCAGGCAGGTCTTTCCCGGCACGGTCCCGCAGATCACCGTCACCTTGCCCAACGGAATGCGCCCCGGCCACAGCCATCGCACGACTTCCGGTTCCACCTCCGACAGCAACACTACCTGCAGTTCGTCCGGCTCACTTTCCGGCTCCTCCTCATCCTCAAGTGCAGGCGGGTCTTGAAGCAGGAGTTCCGCGAGTCCCGCGATGTTGCTCGGATCGATTCGGGGGTGCGGAGGCCACTGCTTGGCGGCGATGAATTGCTCCACCTCGCGGATAATCTCGGGCTTTGGCAACCCCTGTGAACAGAGTTCCGCGGCAAAAAGGATGGTCTGTTCAATCCGATCCGTGTGCTCGCTATGCCGCCTCGTCAGTTCGGCCTCTGTCAACTGCATGAAATCGTCCATAGATTGTACCTCCATTTAATTTTAATTCAGATAGACCACCATCGGTGGCCCAAACGGCATTTAGGGCTGAGGAGCTTTCCGGATTCGGCTTGGGTAGCTGACCAGTCTTGGCTCCGCCGGGACAAGTCCGAAGGCGGCCTCACCAATTCACGACTGCACCCGGTATTTAGAATCGTGCTCGAGGACAGTTTCATGTAGCAGAGTTAACGGCGTAGGGTGCCACAGGTGCAGCCGCAAAACGGTGGGCGCCCGAGAACGGTACATTGACGAGATAATTTAAAGGAGCGTAGCGACGTGAACTCCCCCCCTTACGAAGGGGGGGCAGGGGGGGTTAAGGCAGACCAGACGACATTCAATTTGTTAACAGCCGCATATTTGGATTCAGTTGGAATTGCGATGATCGCCGTCCGACGTTCGTAACCCCCCCCAGCCCCCATAAGCGTTAACTTAAGCTAGACGGCTAGGTGAAATCCATGATATTCTGTGGGTATGAGATACTCGAAAACGTTCGACGGATTGGACGACTGGTCGGTGGTCTGTCAGCTTCTCCCAGAAGGGTGGGCCGCCGCTGCGCAGACCTGCGGTGCGTTGACTCGCAGTCGCCGCATCAAGGATGCGGAGACGCTGCTGCGAGTTTTGCTGATCCATTTGGCTGGTGGCTGCTCGTTGATAGAAACGGCCAGCCGTGCAAGGCAATCCGGCTATTGCTCGATTTCTTCTGTCGCATTGTTCAAGCGTTTGCGCTCGTCGGAACAATGGTTGCGTTGGCTCGCGGAGCGGTTGTGGATGCAAACCGGCCACACGCTGTTCAAGACTCGATACAGAGTCCGCGCTGTCGATGCTACGACGGTTCAAGAACCGGGCAGTACCGGCACGGATTGGCGAGTGCATTATGTTCTTGACCTGTCCAATCTGCAGTGCGACCACTTTGAACTGACTGACGTGAAAGGAGGCGAGACATTCCGCAGAATTCCCGTAAAGCCCGACGACCTGTTGCTTGGAGATCGCGCCTACGGGACGCCCCCTGGTGTGGCACATGTCGCTCGGCATAAAGGGGCGGTTTTGGTGCGGATTAACCACAAATCCCTGCCGCTGTACTTGAAAGACGGAACACGTGCCCCACTGTTGAAATGGCTTAGGACATTGAAAATCGGTTCGGTTCAGGGGTGGGAAGCATGGGTTCAACATGAAGGAGACAGAATTCGCGGGCGACTTATCGCCGTCAAGCGGGGACGGGTTGCCGCGAGACGCGCACGAGCTCAATTGAAGCAAACTGCGAGTAAGAAACAGAAGACACTTTCGAAACAAGCGTTGTTTGCGGCGGGATACGTTTTTGTCTGGACGATGATTCCCAGCCGCGTGATGACACCTCATCAGGTACTGGAGCTGTATCGTGCGAGATGGCAGATTGAATTGGCATTCAAGCGGATGAAGTCGATCATGGGACTCGGGCACTTGCCAAAGACAACAGACTCGAGTACTCGGGCCTGGATTCACGGAAAGCTGTTGACCGCCATGTTGATCGAAAGACTTCTGCAAGCCGCGGAAGATTTTTCCCCCTGGGGATATCAACTGGGCGCCGAGGCGAAGTCGCTGGCGTGAATTCGGATTCATGTATCGTGAATTGCTGTCTGCAGTCATACCAACCATCGGATTAGCAGAAACCATGAAACGCTGGAATCGAATTAGTTACGAACTCTCAGAAAAACCAAGGCGCCGTGAATGTCAATCGTTAAGTTAACGCTTATGCCCCCAGCCCCCCCCTTCGTAAGGGGGGAGTTCTTACGGAGCTTCGCTCCGCATGGGGTTGCCCCACCGTTTGACGGCTGCATCCGGATGCGACTGGCTTTACCGGACAGCCAATCAACACTCGGCACTGGCCCAGTCAGTGGTACACAGCCGGAAAACGTAGCGTAGTCAAAGAGTTCGAACTGGTGTCAAAACGTCGTAGGACGGGTCTCCGGGCGCCCGACCATTCGGTGCTCGACAGTTCGTAACGGAGTGAAGAAACGAGTGGAACTGACGACCGACAACAGTCAATTGACAACTGCGTCGTGTCGCCCTGCGGAGTGAAACTTCAGGCGGGATCTTTTGATGCCAAACCATCATACCAGACGATTTTTCCGGATTGGCTGGAAACATCCCCAAACTTCACTTCCGCCGCACGAAATCCAAGTCGAAAAAATTTCCGCAAGCGCCGGAAACACGCCTTTTGTGACGGCGCGAGGGCCGAATCCGACCGATTCGTAGTTGTCAGTTGATGGTTGTCAGTGACACGACGGAGCTGGGCACGAGTACCCATCCCCAGGCGAGCCCCGTCCCGTCAGGGCGGGGGTCTTAATTGACAGGCTGGAAGCCTATCCCACGTGAATTCTCCCGGGCCCGTGCGACGCCTCCCTCCTCAGTGAGCTTCCAGCCCTATACTCCCGCCCTCCGCACGCGGGTGAGCGTCACCAAAGTGGGTGAAAAGCTCGGTACATAAGATCACGTCGCTACGGGATTCCAAAAGGCAGTCCACTGTGAGTGCTCGCTACGATAGAGCGCTCGGAGATGGCAGATGGTATCTGTTCCGTGTTCTCGCCACCGCATACCGCCTCCGCACAGTCGGCGATTCACGACTGTCTTACAGGCCGATTCGATCGGTCCCGATCCGATGTGCCAGCCTTGCGCTTGATAGGTCGGATAGTCCATCCGATGCACGTTGTTTCTGAGATACCCTAAGAGTGCCGCATGTCCCTCGCGCAGGAGTTTCTGGCGCGGAAGTGACAGTTCTTCCAGGAACTCCAGAAAGGCCTCGCCTCCTTCATGCTTCAGCCGATGACACCACTCTTGGCCCAACTCTTGGGCCCGTTCTTCATCACCTGCGCAGTACAGTTTGATGAAATCATTCACATGTTCAGAAACGTGATAGAAATCGAGAATTAGTTGCAGTTTAGGGGGCGGAAAGTTCTTTCGTAGAAACTCTTCCAGACCATTGCCACCATCCGTCAGCCCAATCCACCGTTCCACGGTATCGAATCCCACCTGACGTGCCTGAACCCGCATGACGAGTCCCAGATCGTCGAGTGATGTCAGGCCGCAAACATATCGTGCTTGCCAATCAGGACGTTTGCCATCCCAGTCAGCAGGCGGCGGGTTATAGAGCATCCCCACATAAGGCATACGACCTTCGGCTGATTCGGCGTGAGGCCCTTGTTGCGGAACGCCCGTCGCGTCGACGCTGACGTAACCGATATGATCCCCGGACGCGTCTTGGTAGAACTCCCACGTCTCCTCGGCTCCCAAAGTCTGGCGAGCGTCGAGCAGGTCTCCGAGACGTTGGCCGGCGTCTTCTGTCGTCCGTTGGATTGTCGACTCACTGGTCTGGATACCGGCCATCCGGCTCAGCAAGCGATCCCGAGCCTGGACGAAACTTTCCACACAGCCGGCCAAACTGACGACCTCTTCCGCCCCGGGAGTAAACGCATGCCGGTGCAGTCCCAGAATTTCATCCCACGGAAAAAAGCCACGATGACAATGAGCACAGTGATAGTACGCGCGCGGGATGGTGATCTCACCCATTAAGCTCGTTACCGTTTTGTCTCGATATTCCTGAAATTTCGCCGATCCGTGGCAGTGGGGACAGGTTGTGCTCGACCCTTGGTACCCCCTTTTTTTCGCACTTCCAAAGTGGCTTGAATCACCTGGGCACCAATCTTGTGCGTGATGTCACGCACTTCAAACTCAGTTTGTCCGAGAAGTTTTTCCTTCTTCCGGGTGGCCATCAGACGGGCCATATCGCGTACGTCTTTTTCAACACTAGCCAGAACGATCTCGACAATCCGATCCAATTCTTCAGACTCTTCCAGCGTGAGTTCGTCTTCCATGGCATTCCCTCCTTGGGAGAAAATAAGACCGAGAAACTGACAACTCCCTTCATGCCCGCCAGTTTAACAAATTTCCCACCCACTTTGGTGACGCCCACCCTCCACCGCTCACATTCCGGGATTCCCATTGAATTACCCCTACTTTCTCCTGATAATTCATAAACCATGAGCATAGATACAGGAAAACCACAGTCTCAGGAATCAGCCGACTTTCAGGCAGTGGTAGACCACGCCTTCAAGGGGAAGCCCATTGACCCCGAGATCTCCCAGAGGATCGAGGAACGAGCGGCAAGAATTCAGGACACTCTTCGCAAGAATCCCAAAACGGACATGGCAGTAGACCTTATCCGTGAAGCCCGCGAAGACATATGAAGTACGTCCTAGACGCTTGCGTAGCTCTGAAAACTCTCCTTGTGAACGAGGCGGACGCAGATCTGGCACTCATTTTCATGGATGACGCTCGGGCACAGGTCCACCAAATCATCGCCCCAGACACGCTCCCGATCGAGATGTGTCATGTCCTAACCAAAGCAGAACGCCAGGGCGAGATTCAAAAGGGTGAAGGGCAGCAACTCTTCGCCAAGTTCCTGAAAGATTGCCCCACTCTTTACCCGTACGGTGACCTTTTGGATCGAGCGATGCAGCTCTCCTCTGATTTCCGCCTGGGGGTATTTGATTGCTTGTATCTCGCACTAGCCGAGGAAGAGAGTTGCCCGGTGGTGACGGTCGATAAGCGGTTCTTGCAACTCTTCCCGCGTCAGACGATTTCCCTCAAAGATCTGTGAGCACTCTGCAAAGCAACATTTCGGCGAAAACCTGTGAGTGCGTTCTGAGACTGAAGAAATCAGGCGATTTGTCGAGAAATATCCCGCCATCTTGGACAATAGGGGCGTTTTCTTCTACTTCTTCTTGTTTGCATGCGCCATAACGTCCTCGGAAGCTTTCCGAGACTCGTTTCTGCCGGGTTCTCCGCCAAGTCTTCACAAATTCAGGACGGTCTCGTGTTACGACCGCTGTGCGCCGAATAACCTGCAAATCCAGGTCATTTCAATTCCGGGATGCGGTTCGATATTAGGGACTGTAAGAGATTCACCGGAATTCAGGTGGCGGCCGAGTGCCGGTCGTCTGTGGCAAAACCAAAGTGTCGCCTGTATTTGGCGGTGTACACGTTGTTTTTCGGCATCGACCACTGCACCACTCGTGGAAGTCGTCCTATATTTTCAATGGGTGCGCTGGGAGATTCCCTGCGTATCCGCCGAATTCAACGCCTGGGCTCGGCGGACAAATGAGCCTTATCCATTGATTCTGGTGCAACGTGGTTCGATCGACCTTTCCTAATCAATCCATTCTCAGCTTGGGATTGCCGCTAGTCTGTCTCATGGGACTGGTTGCCGGCAAGGCCATCGGGGGCGTTCACGGAACTGGCCTGTCGGGTGTATCCGGGGTGGGACTGGTTGCTGGAGTCTGGGGCTGGTTCGTTTCGATCCAGGCCACGCGGTTGGTCTCTCAGGAATATAAGAGCCGGCTCGATGAAGCGTGTCGACAGCATGAAATCCTCAGCCTGGGTGCCCAAATGGGAATCTGGGAGATGATCGTCAATCCAGATGAAGTGGGAGACCCGGAATCCCTCGTCTTATTTTCGCCAAATTTGATGGCAATGTTACATTGCCCACCGAATGAACGCTGGAACAAGTTTGGTCATTGGGCGTCCATGGTCCACCCCGATGATTTGGCGCGGTTCATGGGTGCCATCCAGGAACACGTGCAGTCGAACAAACCGCTGAGCGTCGAGCATCGGATGCGGACCCCGGACGGAGAAACCCGGTGGTTTGTCACCGGTGGAATGGTGCAGCGCGATTCGGAAGGCGTGCCTGTTCGGATCGTGGGGACGGTCCAGGAGATTTCCGTCCGCAAGGGAGCCGAGCAACAGATCGCCACCGAGCAATCGGTCTGGCAGGGCCTGACTCAACGACGACCCCTGTCCCAGGTATTGACCGGCCTGTTACGCGGACTGGAAGCCGAAATCGATGGTATTCATGGCATCATCTGGCAACCAGATGCCGCCGGCAACTGGCAGGCATTTGCCAATGTACGCGTGCCCGAGAGCTACATCAAACATTGGAGCGGTCGGCGACTGACTGCCGACTTCGGAACACTGGGGGCGACTTATGCCTATCGTCGTTCCACAATCGTCGAGGACATTTCCGCCGATCCCTTGTGGGATACTTGCCGGTCGGTGGCTCTGCAACAGGGCTATCTGGCCAGTTGGGCTTTCCCCATCATCTCGAGTGAAGGCCGTTTGCTTTCAATTCTTGAGTTCTTGGTGGATCAACCTCGCCGACCAACCTCACGCGAACGAATTCGTCTAGAAGCGTGCGTGACGCTGGCCATCGTGACCTATTCACAGTTGAACACAGAATCGTTGCGACTGGCCTGCGAACAAGCGGAGTCGGCCAATCGGGCTAAGTCGGAATTCCTGGCCAACATGAGCCACGAGATCCGGACTCCCATGACGGCCATCCTGGGTTTTTCGGAATTCCTGACGACGGAAGAAGGGTTGGAAAAAGCTCCGCCCGCTCGTCGTCTGGCATTGGAAAGCATCTTCCGTAACGGACAGCATCTGCTGGATATCATCAACGACATTCTGGACCTGTCGAAGATCGAAGCCGGCAAGCTGACGATCGAAAAACGGACCTGCCGACCGGCCAAGATACTGCAGGATCTGTTGACCTCGTTGATGATTCGGGCCGAACACAAGCATCTCAAATTGACTGCGGAACAAGTGGGAGCCAGTCCTGATGTGGTTCGCACTGATCCGACTCGGCTACGTCAGATTCTGTTGAATATTGTCGGCAATGCGTTGAAATTCACGACCGTTGGATCTGTCAACGTCCGGATGTCGTATGAACCTCTGGATGCACCAGGACTGACGGGGCACTTGCGGTTTGAAGTGGAAGATACGGGGATCGGACTGACCGGTGAGGAGATTTCCCGTCTGTTCGAACCGTTTACCCAAGCCGATACTTCCACGACACGCCGATTTGGTGGCACCGGATTGGGACTCGCGATCAGTCGCCGTCTGGCCCGCATGCTTGGTGGGGATGTCACTGTGAGCGCGGTTCCTGGGATGGGAAGCACATTCACGTTCTGGGTTCACGTCGAACAGGTTGGCTCGTTCGCAGCACAAACCGGGAATCGTGAGATCGGCATCCCGGAAACTCAGCAGCGGGTCGGCGCGTCCACAGCGGCGACGCCCGAACTGACGAATTGCAGGGTGTTAATCGCTGAAGATGGTGTTGATAACCAGCGCATTATCTCTCTGTTCCTGCGGCGCGCGGGAGCTTCGGTCACGTTCGTCGATAACGGCCAGTTGGCCGTCGCCACGGCACTGGCAGAGGACGCTTCGGGAACGCCGTTTGATGTCATCCTGATGGACATGCAGATGCCCATCATGGATGGTTATCAGGCGACCAAACAATTGCGATCCACGGGTTATCAGCACCCCATCATCGCCCTCACCGCCTACGCCATGGCCGATGATCGCGAAAGGTCATTGAGTGCGGGTTGCGACGAGCACCTGACCAAGCCGTTGAATCGCGAAGAATTGCTGAATGTGATCGCCCGGTATGTCGGTCGTGACCGCGAATCTGAAACGACGATGGATTTCAACGCCGTGTCGATGCCGCATCACGATCATGCCGAGGTTCAAACATCCTGCCGCGACGATTGATCACGTTACCCTTGGGACTGCATGGAAAAATCCGGGGCTTCGCGAGTACGCTGCAGCCCCGGCCACCCTGGCTTTCGGAATGAGCAGACAGGCTTCTTAGTCGCGCGCTGGTTCGGTCTTGGGCACGTAGGCATGGTTGCGTTTGAAGAGCACCGTCGCGGATTGAATGCGGTCTCCAGGACGAATACTCAGCGCTACGTCTAACCCCTTCACAATGCGTCCGAAAACCGTGTGTCCGCTTGGCTTATCAGGATTGGGATTGAGATGTCCGGTCGGCAAGTGAGTGAGGAAGAATTGCGATCCACCGGTATCCGGACCCGCGTGAGCCATGCTGAGTGATCCCTGGAAATGCATCCGGGCGTTGGCTTGATAGCATTCACACTTGATGTGATATCCCGGTCCACCCATGCCATCGTTGCGAGGATCGTTGTCCAACGTGTTGGGGTCACCGCCCTGAGCCATGAAACTTGGGATCACGCGATGGAAGCCAATTCCGTCGTACTTCTTCTTCTCCACCAGGTTGATGAAATTGGCGACTGTGTTGGGAGCTTCGTTCTCGAACAGTTCCAATTCAATATCGCCCAGCGGCTTGTCACCGCGAGTGATCTTGAACAACACGCGCGGCAATCGGGCTTCGCCCTTGGCGGCCGCTTCCTTCTCCCGAATAGCCAGCTCTTTCTTCCACATTTCCAGATACGGCTGGCACTGATCGAGATAGGGAGCCCCAATCTCTGCGAAGAGTTCGCTCGCATTCTGATTGCCTTTACCAGCGGCCTTGGCCTGCTTGAGTAGCGTTTCGGCTTTGGTGAATTCCTGCGTCGCGAAATACGAGACTCCGACAAAATTCAGAATCACAGGATGCTTGCGGCCGGCCTCCAGGTACTTGTTCCCTTCGGCGATGACCTGTTTGTATTTATTCTCGTCAAAGAGATCCTTCAGGTACCCCAAAATGACTTCTTCCGCTTCGGGATTGGTACCGTCCTTCATGTATATGGGTCCGGCAACCTGCAAGAGCTTTGGCAGAGTCTTCACGGTGAATTCATCCACCAGGCCATTGAATTGACTGATCAATGCTTGCTGTTCTTTGACGTTCTTGGCCTTGGCTGCGGCGACGATTTCAGGCTGCAACTTGTAGAGCTTCTCCCCCAACTTGGCTCGCACGGTATACAGTTCATGCAGCTCTTTGGCTTCGGGAGTCGTGGGAACGAACGCGGGCGCCTTCGGGGCGGGCTGATCCTGCGCGACGGCAGTGGTCACCAACCCCAGGTACACCCCCAATAACATGACACCGATTGTCAGACCAACCTTGGACATTCCCACTTCTCCTTAGCTTAAGATAGTCGTTCACATTGCCGCAGCGAACTCTTAGAAATCCGATTGCTCGGCAGCATGTGATCCGAACCTGTTAGCGAACGCATTCAACGCACCGATCGTTCCACGTACCCGATCAGGGACGTAGTAAAAGAATTGTAGTGACTTCGTGCGTTGAGGAAAGACAGAACCGCCGGTCTGAAGAACGGAGAGCCATCGGAGGACCTCAGGAACGTGCCACCCATGGCACCGTGACATGCCGCCTCACTTGTCGCGATCTTCGCGCCAGGCTCTCACGATCAGGTCCTGGATACTGGCCGGTGGCTCACAGTTCATGAGCATGACGGCATCGATTCCGTCGGGGAAATGTGCGATCACACTGCCGAGCTGTCCGGCTCGCGATCCGTCGTCCGTTCCCTCGTCCCGCTCCCACAGGCCCACCTTGAAATTCCCGGCGTCATTCACGTCCCAACCCAGATGCTCTTTGAACATCAATTGGGTTGTCTGTGGGGACAGCACTTTGTGCTTGCGAATTCCCGCCAGGAATCGCGCCATGTCCTCGACCGATGCATACCACCCCACCGCACCGGCTGTGGCATCGCAACTCGTATCAAACGGAAAGCCGGGGCGAGCCGTATCAATCTGCAGATAGGCGCAAGTGGGTTGCTCGGCTTCACAATGAGTATCCATCCGCGTGATGCCCAGCGGTTTGAGCACATGTTCTTTGACGTAAGGCGTGTATTCGGCACCGCTGATCTGTTCAATCACCAGCCGCAGCACGTAGTAGTTATTATTCTGATCCTGGTACACCGCTCCCCGTTTGCTGGCGAGAGGCATCTTCAAGAGCTTTTCCAATTCTTGTGGCGTAGTGCAGTCATCCACTTTTTTGAAGCCGCTCCGATGGGCGAGCAGTTGGCGGATCGTGACGCGTTTAACATCGTCGCTGGCCGTGGGGCAGACACTCTTAATCCTCGGCCAGAAGGGCTCGTCGAGTGAGAATTTGCGAGCCGTGGACTTGCTCTCTTCCCAAAGTTTCAGCAGCGCCACGGCAGTCACCGTCTTGGAAGCACTGCCAATGCCCATCGGCTTCTCTGTCGTCCATTTGATTTCTGGATGCTCCTTTTCCCAAGCCGCCCGAGCCCAACCTTCAGCCCCCTGGGCCGCGATATCACCCTGATTGAGTACCGCGAAGGCATAACCTCCGGCCAGTTTACCGTCCAATTCCTCGCGAACGATCTGGGCAAACTTCTCAAAATTGTGAGCTGGCAACTCGGGTTTGATGGCGATCCATCGGGGGGCGCTCCCTGGCTTGAAGTTCTTGGTCAGCATCGTGGTGGAGGGCAGATCGGGATTACTGGTCGACCAACCATTGTCCAACAGGCAGATCCAGTCGGTACCTGAAAAGGCCACGCAGCGCACCGCGATCTGCTTCTCGATCGCATTGTTCACGACTTTGACCAAATCCGTGGGTATGTTCTCATAGAAGGCGCCTGCCTTGTCACACAGGATGATCCAGCAGCCGTTCGGACCGAAAGTGATCGACCGCAATTCACTCCCCTGTTTGGCCAGCTCTTGCATCCTATTGAAAGCACTATCGGGGATTGCCCCTTCGGTCCAACTTCCGTTGACATCCCACAGGATGACCCAGCCACCGGTCGGGTTGAAGGCGACGCTTTTGAAGTTCTGCGTCTTGGATTGCAGTTCTTTCAGCTTCTGGCAAACGGGAAGTTTGAGGTTATTCGAATAGAAGCCGTTGGTGCCGAACAAAATCACCCAGTCACCGTCCGGGGTGAAGGCTAGGCATTTGATCGGACCGTTGCCGGAAGCCTGCACCCGCTTGAGATTCTTGAACACATCGTCGGGCGCGCCGTCACTCGCCTTGAACCCGGTTTTTCCATCCAACGTAAAGAATGACTCGTCAGCGCGAGCAACTACACCGAGAATCAATAACATCACGCACAGCCAGAGAGACTTCACATTCATGGCATAGCTCGAGTTTGGCTAAGAGTGAAGGCAGGGCTGAGAAAAACAGCACTGGATGAATACTCTACAGAGGATTCTAGATCGATACGAACGGGTGGGTCAATCACAGGGAACAACTCGGAACATTCACAGCGATTCGTGCTGATGATGGCGAGCATGAAGTCTGTAGACATATAATCGACAAGGTTTTGTGCGGCCAAGCTTCCAATATCCCCTTCAAAAAGAGTCCTCACCATGTCTTGTTACCGACGCGTTTCGTGGTTTCTCACGCTGATGTTGATGGTATCGGCCGTCCGAGCCGCAGACACTCCCACAGGCGGCCTGGCAGCGACTGTCGAGCCCTTCGTTGCCAAGCAGGAACTCGCTGGGGCGGTGATGCTGGTCGCCAATCGCGAAAAGGTCCTGGCCGTGGATGCCGCCGGGTGGGCCGATATCGCTCAACAGCGAAAGATGGCGGCCGACTCCATATTCTGGATCGCCTCCCAGTCCAAACCCATCACCGGAGCGGCATTGATGGTTCTCGTGGATGAGGGCAAGGTGAAGCTCGACGATCCCATTGAAAAGTATCTGCCCGAATTCCGAGGCCAGATGTTCGTGGCTGAGAAATCCGACACTCAGCAAGTGCTCCGCAAGATCAGCCGTGCCATCACAGTTCGCGATACTCTGTCGCACTGCAGTGGGATGCCGTTTAAGTCGGCCCTGGAAGCGCCGACGCTGGATGTCTGGCCGTTGAAGCTGCGCGTCAAGAGTTATGCCATGACACCGCTCGATACGGATCCCGGTACGAAGTATCAATACAGCAATGCCGGAATCAATACCGCTGCCCGCGTGATCGAAGTTGTCAGTGGGAAGTCATTCGAAGCGTTTCTCGACGAGAAATTCTTTCAACCACTGGGGATGACCGACACCACGTTCTGGCCCAGCGAAGCACAAGTCGCCAGGATCGCCACGGCATACCGCCCGGGGAAGGAAAAGACGGGTCTGGAACCGCTCCAGATTGATCAGCTCCATTACCCGCTGACCGACAAAACCGAGCGTTTCCCGATGCCTGCGGGGGGATTATTCTCAACCGCCCACGACTTGGCTCAGTTTTATCGAATGCTGCTCAACGATGGCGAACTGGACGGTCGACGATACTTATCAAGTGCCGCAGTAAAGGAATTGACCAGCAAGCAAACACCAGCCGCACTCAAGGACAATTACGGTCTTGGATTCTCCGTCGGTGACGGCACCTTCGGACACGGCGGGGCCTATTCGACTAACTCATCAGGAGACCGCAACCGCAATCTAATCCTGATTTGGCTGGTGCAACACGCTGGGTTCCCCGGCGAAGGGGATAAGGCTCAAGGAGTCTTTCGGGACGCCGCCACCAAGGCGTACGAAACGAAGAAGTGACCGTGGCAGCAGCCCGGCTGCTCACGCGATATTATTGGCATTCCTGAAGAAGTAGTTTTCAGGGAGTCGTTGGCTTCTTACGTTTCAATTCAAACACGACCTGGCCGGCAGCTTTGCCTTCGTCAAAGTTCGTCCATTCCGTTTTGAGGGTATCCTGATCCACAAAATTGAACGTGACGTCGTGCATGTGCATGTCTTTTTCGGACCTCAGGTTCGTGGCCCGCAAGAACTTGAACTCAACTTTCTTGCCGTCTCCCTTGCCTGACGCTTTCATCTGGGGTTGATTACCCAACATGCAATAGTGCGTCAGGAGCAAGTCGTCGCCATCGGGGTGGATGACCGTAACCATCTCGTGGTCAGTACCGGGAAATAGGGTCTCAACAACGACACTGCCTCCTGAACTGACCTTATATTTCACATGGACGTCCTGGGCGTCCTTGCCGAGTTCTTTCCCAGTCCATTCGCCCTCCAGCTTCTTGAATTGCTCGAATCCCGCAACCTTGCTCGAAGATTTGACATGTGCTTTGTGATCTTCAGCCACAAGGGAAAAAGTCGCGCAGGTTAGGAGACTGAAAAATGTGAGTGCGGTTGTGGTTTTCAATTTGGTTCCTCGAATTTTGCTGTAGGTGGTGGGCTAGCCATTCATGGGTGAACCATCCGATGGCAAGGAGAATAGTTTGATTCCTTCTTCGTCGAATTCTATTTGAAGACGTGTCCAACCTGGTGAATTTGGCGTGATCTCCAAGACTGTACCCAGTCCAAAATGCCGATGCGATACACGTTCGCCCGGTTTCAGACAATCGGGGCGAATTGGATGTCGCAGATCGTTCGGACCAGTCAAGAGTGGAAGCGTCAGATCGATAGGACTGGAATCTCGCCCCTGTGCCAGATCACGCCATTCGCGATTCGTGTCAGGCAATCCCCAGCTAGGAAAGTGCCCGTAGAAGATGCGACGGCCGCCTTCCATCTCTTTCACAATCGCCCGCACAGCGCGCGTTTGTCGGGGTGTCAGGTCACTCGCTTTGACCTTTGGAGTTCGCCCGGATTCGGCCTGCGGAAACAAGACGTCAACAAGATTCGCAACCTGGTCATAAGAAGCAGTGCCCGATTCGAGAGCGTTGATCCATCTCTCTACTGCTTCCTGCTGAGACACTTCGTCCAGACTTATGTACAGAAACTCCGATCCACAATTGACATCTCCTGCAGCATCCCACGGCAACCCCTCGAAACGTCTCTCCAGCGTGGGTGAGACCAACGCCTCGAGGATCGCCGTGCTGGCCTCGGACGGCATGGGATCCGGCCGCAATCGAGCAAGCGAAATTGCGGCGGCATGACGCTGGAGCGGACTACCCGAATTCACTCCAGCCAGCAGTCTTTCCGTGACGTCGGCTGACTTGAGCCCCATTTGCCCTAATAGTAGCAACAGTCCCGCGCGGTTTAGGTCTAGCGTCTCCAAACGAAGCAAGCCTTGTAGTACTTCGTTCACGCGATCTACACACTCTGGCAGCTGTACCAGCACATGAGCTGCCGCCAGATGAACGTCGCCCTGGTCGTCTGTGAGTGAGATCAGTGTCTCAATTCCGGCTGCCACTGCCTGATGTGCATTTTCAGCATATGCGTGCGGCTCGGAGCCCCCAGATGCGATGCACGCCAGAAGATCCAATACTCCGATCCGCTCAGCGATCTGCGGACTGGCAGCCAGCTCCAACAAGAAAGGTACTGCATGCGCCGTCGCCGAGTAGACAGTCCCCTGATGCAAAATGTTCCCAAACAGTTGCCACAGAGGTCCCTCTGCACCAGGTACTTCAGGATCATCCGTCCAGAGCGCCCGTAGCAGCTCGGGAACATCTTCCGCAGATCCATAAGCATGCGAAAGTCGCTTCCACGGAATCGAGTCCAAGCCTTCGAGCATATCAGCCTCAACACAGAGGTATTGTTAACGTTTATCAGTACGCTCCGGCACGGCGTCCCCATCGGCAGAACCGTTCACGACTGCGAGTACCAATACCCGTACCAACTGGCAACGTGACTCGCGAAGGCAAGGAAGTTTCCACCCGCGTGCATGGCCATGGGGACCAGAATGGTACGGCTCTTCAGAAATGCCCAGGCCAGCATGAATCCGGCGACCTGGTTCTCGGGACTCGGATTGCCTGCCAGGACATGAATCAAGGCAAACAAGACTCCGCTGACCGCAATCGTGCCCCATTGTCCGCAGGTGGGAGCAATCGCCGTGATCAATAGACTGCGATAGACGATTTCCTCCACCAATGGTGCGTAGATGCAAAACAGGAAGCCCATCTCGGCCGTGATCTCGATCCGATAAATCGGAATCTGCCATCCCATCACCCACCACAGACCGAGATAGAAGACCAGGATCACCGCAATGCATGCGCCAAATGCCAGAGCCAGACGGATCCAGTAACGCCAGCCTTGGACTGGAGAAAGCCTGAAACCAAGTGACGGTGCGTTTCCGTCGTGGAGACACAAGATCGTTGTCAGAACGATCAGAATCGCGACTTCGCGATTGATGATCGAACTATAGATTTCATACTTGTACTGAATCGTGGGCCATGCCACATCAAACGCGACCGCTGCCAGGGCCACGCACCGCGCCAGCGCGGAACGCCGGGCGTCTCCAATGTCAGTCTGCGGGCCATTCACGAAAGGCTCCGATTGGTTAGAGCTCCAGGCCTGCTGTCAACGTCGGCGGAGCTTCCTCGCCAACCATCGCCGCCAGCATGCCACACGCACCGTGAATGTCCTGGCCGCCGCTATATCGGCGCTGCACTGGCATTCCCAGCTCTTCGGTCAGTGCGTCTCGAAAGGCGTTGGCTTCCGCTGTTGACGGCCGGCGGTACTGGCCCGTCGGATCGTTCACATCAATCAGATCGAGCAGAATCGGCAAGTCGCGTGTCAATTCCGCCAAGGCCCGAGCTTCTTCACGAGTCGTATTGATTCCTGCCAGAACCGTCCAGGCGAACGTGATGCGGCGGCGAGTCGCCGCGTGATAGTCCCGGACGGCCGCCAGTAACTCGGGTAGCGGGTAGACCCGTTCGATCGGCAACAGATTCTGCCGCTGTTCCGAAATCGCAGAAGTCAATGAGACGATCAGGCGGTAGCGGTGCTTCTCAGCCGTGAAGCGGCGGATGGCGGGCACGATCCCCACGGTCGAAATCGTGATGGCCTTCGAGTTGATCGCCATGCCACACGGTTCCGAGAATATCCGGGCGGCCTGGATCACTCGGTCGTAATTCAGCAGCGGTTCACCCATTCCCATGAAGACGATGCCCCGCACCGGGTGTTCCGAATCCAACTGAATCTGAGTGACTTGATCGACGATCTCCCAAGTCGCGAGATTTCTCTTGAAACCCATCCGCCCGGTGGCACAGAAGGTACACCCCAAGGCACATCCCACTTGCGAACTGACGCAGACAATGTACTTCTCGTCGCCGGGCCGATGCATCAAGGGAATACGAACCGCCTCGAATTGCCCTTCACCCTCGCCACGAAACACGTACTTCGCGAACTTGTCGAAGGGCGAGACGACTTTGTCGATCAGCGTCAGACGGGGGATCGTTGTCCGCTCCCGAATCTTCTGCAGCATGCGGTATGAGAAGTGCGGGAGTTCGGCGGGAACTTCCGTGGCGCCATTGCGCACCACTGCAACTTGCAACTGACGGATCAGACGTTCGGGAGGCGCAAGGTCACCAAGGGCCGCGGAAAGTTCGGTCGAGGTGTGACCTTTAAAATGGACCATGAATTGGATCTTGCCAAATTCTGCCACGAACGGGGCGTCCAATTTCGTGGAGAAAGTTTCGAGAGTCTCTATCCTGCGAAAAGCCGAGTCATCCCGTGATCACCCGGCATCGAAAACTGTCTGATACCCTGCAGTATGGGAAGCGTTCGGAAATGAAGCAACCCCCGCGTGACGAGCTATTCCGCCCTCAATTTGTCGAAGGATGTACACTGCCCTCGCACGGGTCACTGCTTTCCAAAGAATGCCTTTTATACCGTTTCGGTTGAATCTGATACACCACTTTACTGTGTTAGTTTGCATCGATTGTGGCGATTTGCGCGACTAAAAATGCGTCACAATAGAGAAACCTGGGAAACTTGACACAGCAATTGGCACTTGTTTAGACTGTCCGCATGCGGGCCAAGCATGGCGTCAATCTTGTTCACGTTCGACGCCAAAGCCATACCTTTTAACCGGTTGGCGAATTCAATCCCTTGGAGGCCCGCTCATGAAACACTATTTTCGCAGCCGGTTTCATATCTACCTATGCCGTTCCCCGATCGACTCTCAATGTCAGGCCACCTGACGCTTGAAGTTATCGGGATCTCTTGGCTCGCCAGCAAGATTTAGTTGTCGAGTCTCTTTGGATAATTCCACTTCCACCAGTGACGGTCGATTGGAACCAATTCGTTGATGATGCGCCGAAATTGTGTTTCGTTTTGTGTCTCTTTTGGCATCTGGGAATATCCCCGGGCTCAAGGTGTCGGGCTGCGCTGTACTAAAACACGAGTTTTAAAGGAGTTGCATCAATAGTTGATCCCTATTGCAGGGGGATCAGGAATCTGACGTTCCCGCCAGGAGTCTGGGAATTCGTCCATCGCAGGAGGCGATCGCAAACTGACTACTTAATTCTCAATCGGTGATCCGGTTGAGCTGTGAAAACATTATTTGTGACCTCTGCCTAGGAGTGCTGCGATGTGGTTTCCGAAGAAGTTTATGAGTGGCTGGATCAAGTCGAATTTTCCAAAGCGGATCAATGGCAAACGACGACGTAAGCCGGAGACCCGGCAAATCGGCAGTGAACGACTTGAAGAGCGAACCCTCTTGACCGTGAGCTCGACGTTTATCGGTCCGATCTCAATCGTGACTGGTCCCCTGGTCAACGTGACGCAGGCCGGCGGCAATCAAGCCGAAGGCACGATCGCGGTGAATCCTACGAATCCGAACCAGGTGTTCGCTGCCACGAACCCGGATGACTCAAAGGCCTTCAGTATGGATGCGGGCGCAACTTGGACAAATGGCAATATCGGTGGCGCAACCAACGCTGGTGGCCGGAATGACTCGGCGTGGGATAGCTTCGGGAACTTGTTTGTCGTCAACACTGACCTGGGCGCCGATAACGCCAATGGGGGCGGTGATGATTCCGTGCGTCTGTTCTTAAGCACCAATGGAGGATCATCCTTTTCGCTCGTGGCGACAATTGACACCGGGGACATCGAGCAACCAAGTGTCGCCGTGGGGCACAACAGCGTCTGGGTGACCTGGAACGACGGAGGAACGATTAAGGCCAGGGGCGCTGCGGTCAGCGGTCTAGGGTCCGTCGGTGCGTTCAATGCCGAGCAAGCTGCGGCGGGATCCGCAGGCGTGGCAGGTCAGTTCGGAGACATCGCGATTAATCCGGCCACCGGAGCTGTCGTGGTCACGTATCAAAGCGACTCACAAATCTACACGAACACCGACGCTGATGGACTGGGACTCGGAGGATTTGGTCCACAAATTGGCGTTCACTCTACAAACGTGGATAAGTTTGATGCCATTCCTGCTCAACCGGAACGTACGATCGACGCGGAAGCGAATCTGGCGTACGGCCCGGGAGGGACGTTGTACATGGTTTTCACGGACGAATCTCCGAACGAGAGCGACGATACGGACATTCTGTTCACACGCTCATTTGACGACGGCGCTACGTGGTCAGCGGCAATTCACGTCGAGGATGAGGCTGGCAATAACAGCCAGTTCTTACCGCAAATCGCTGTGGATCAGACGACCGGCGTCATTGGACTGGGCTGGTACGATGCCCGATTCGACAATGGCCAGAACGATGGCATCGACGACACGGATGGGGTGCCCAATAACGAGGCCAACTACTTCGTTTCCGTGAGTGGGGACGGGGGCAGCACATTCCTTGCCAATACAGTAATCACGCCGTCAGCTTCGAATGCCAATGTCGCGGGCGTTGGCGCCTTTGACTTCGGTGACTATACCGGGCTGGCCTTCTTTGGTGATGTTCTGCGTCCGGTCTGGGGCGACAACTCCAACAGCACTGGCGATAACCCGGCGGGGGCCGACAGTACTCTTGATCTCTATACGACTGGTGTCCGGGTCACTTCATCTAGCGGCCAGATTGTCAACGTTGTCGGCGACACCAACTTCGCAAACGAAGCCGATCAATTCCTGATCAAGCTCGACGCCACCGGCGCGTTCATTCAGTTCTTTGAAAATGGCGTGCTCGCGTTCACAGCGGCCAAGGGTACGGTCACTCAGATTAATGTCGACGGCATGGGTGGCGACGACAAATTGACCCTGGACAGCACCAATGGACTGATTAGCGTGGCCAATGGAATTCACTTCGATGGGGGTGATGGTGTCGATTCGCTCAGTTTGATCCAGACCGGCGGAACGGTCCAGACAAGTGATACCTACAACGTCGGTCCGAATAATGGCGACGGGTCGAGTACAATCGTCGGCCCGAGTGGTACCCAGCAAGTAGAGTTCCAAAACTTGGAACCCGTATTGGACACCGTGGCGGCGGCCATCTTGACGGTCAACGGGACGGCAGCCAGCAACGCCATCAATTATTCTCAAGGTGCGGTTGCTGCGAATGGTTTGATCACGATCGACAACTTCGAATCGATTGAGTTCTCGAACAAGACGAACCTGACGATCAATGCCGGCGCCGGCAGCGATACGATCAATCTCCACAATCAGACCAGGCCAACTGGTATGACTGGTGTCATTACGGTAGCGGGCCAGGACCCGACTGCTTCCGACACCCTGATCCTCAATGGCATGGACGGTCAGTTGGACGATCTGCGCTACGATCCCACTGACGCAGGTGCCGGTACGGTGATCAACGATAGTGCTCCCCAGCCGGATGTGCATTTCACAGGCATTGAACACCTGCAGGTGGTGTTGAGGCAGGCTGATGGCGACGCCGCGCGGTTCGACGGAACGATCGGAAACGACAACATCGAGTTCATTCAGGGTGCGGTACCGAACAGTGGCACATTCATCGGCACGATGGACACGAACAACGCTACCGGAGTCGGTCCCTTTACGATGACCGACATGACGTATTTCAGTGGCTACCCCATTGGGAACGACACCGACGTTAACTTCTTCAATCCTGGTGGCACGGACACGTTGGTGTACAACGGGACTTCTGCCAATGACAGTATTCAGGTTACCGGTGGGCAAGCTGGAGGCCTCGAGTTTAACAATACGATCAACGGTCAACTGATCTCGCGGCTGGAAGTTTTCAATATCGCGAGCGCGATCGTGCGTGGGGGTGATGGAGATGACACCTTTACTCATAACATGACATCCGTCGTTCCAGTGAGTTACGAAGGAGGCGATCCTTCAGCTTCCGATGTCTTGAACTATAATGCGTCAGCTGGGGCCGCCACGACGGTTAATCTGGGAGCTTCAACAATCAGCCAGACCGGCCCGGCATTCGGCACGGTGACGGTCAGCGGTATCGAGCGAGTTAACTTGACATCCTTCGGCGGTGGCTCCACGCTCAGCGTGGTTGGCACTGCAGGTGACGACACGATCAACGTCACGCCCACGGCGGCGGGCGCTGGAAGTCTTGTGCGGCAGGGAGTGGGCGGATCACCGCTCTTCACTTACACGGGAGTCGCCGGTGCGGTAACTGTCGGTGGTGGTAGCGGTGGAACCGATACCCTGGGGATCTTGGGTGACGATCTGGTAGATACGGTCATCCTGACATCCACAACAGTTTCCACCAATGGTGCAGTGGTCACTCTGGGAACGGGCCTCGATGCTCTGGACATCGAAACGCTCGGCGGCGACGACACGTTGACCGTGAATGTGACCGGCGGCATGGTCGCGCAGCCGATCAATTTCGATGGCGGGCAAGGATTCGACCAACTGGACGTCATCGGTACGCCACCCGGCGGAACTGGGCTGGACGAAGTCATTTACAATCCGGGACCGGCAACAGGTGGTGGCAGTCTGCGATATGAGAACGCTGGCAATGCGGTCTTAATGGCCATCAATTTCTCCGGACTGGAACCGGTGGTGGATTTGCTAGCGGCCCCCACCTTGACGGTGTTTGGCACGACCGGCGACGACTCGATTAACTATTCACAAGGCAGCGTGGCCACTCAGGGGCTGATCTCCGTCGACTTTTTTGAAACGATTGAATTCGCTGGCAAAACGAACCTGGTGATCAACGCCGGGTCCGGAAGTGATTCCATTAACCTTAACAATGCTGCAGTCCCCACTGGTTTGACGACCATTACCGTCAATGGCGGTGACCCGACGGACAGTGACACACTGGTCATCAATGGTCGTGCTGGACTGCAGGATCAGATGCGGCTGGCCCCCACAGCTGCAGGTGCCGGATCAATCACTCAAACAGGTGTTCCCGTTCGATCATTCACGGGCATCGACAACATCCATGTGGTCTTGGAGGGGGGTGCCAGCGATCACTTCACTGTCGACGGAACCACTGGGAATGACACCTTCTATGTCACCTCGGGTCCGACCGTCGGCGAGATGCGGTACGAAGGCTTGATGAACGTGACTGGCGTAGCCTTCAACCTGCCGGTTATCAACGTTACCGGTCAAAGCAATGTACTCATTGGTACGTTGAACTTTAACGGTGCGGGTGGTACCGACACGCTGGAGATCATCGGCACCGAGTGGAACGACACGTTTAACATCAATCGCGCGACCGCCACGAGCGGCAATGTGGACCATGATGTGAATGGGGTCCAGACGAACTTCATTGGTTTCGCCAATTTCACGACGTTAATTGTCAATGGTCTCGATGGAGACGATACGTTCAACGCCCCTGGCAATGTTCCTGTGAACGTGCAGATCAATGGCGGCAACCCCTCGTCGGGCAGCGACGTTCTCAATATCAACGGCGCCGGTGCCGCAGTGAATGTGAACCTGGCTGCGGGAACGATCACCGAGACCGGTTTCTCCACCGTGACTTACACTGGGATCGAAACGGCGAATGTCAATACGGCTACCGCCGATCTGAACTTCGCGGGTACGGCGGGCGATGATAGTCTGTCGGTGACTCCCACTGGCGCAAACGCCGCAACCGTGCGGTTGATTTCCAGCAATCCGGCGATCAGCGCTCCGCCCGTCTTCAACAGTTCGGCAATCGGTGCCTTGAATATTGATTTGTTGGGCGGCAGTGACACCTTGCAGGTCCTTGGCACGAGTTCCGACGACATTATCGCCGTCGATCGTACCGCGTCGACCGTGCAGGTGAACGCCCTCCAGACAGTCACGATCACCAGCGAAGCAATCGTCGTGTCCGGGGACCTGGGTGATGACATCACTAACGTGACCGGCGCGGGTGCGGCGGGCTTAACAGTGGATGGCGGACAACCCTCGGCGAGCGACACGTTGAACGTGACGACTGCCGACGCCACGGTCACCTACGGGACCGATCCGGCAACTGGTACGGTGAACGATATCAGCTTCCTGGGAATCGAAGCCATCGGCCTGACCGGTACGGGCATCGGTACATTGTCGGTGAATGGAACGAATGGCGACGATGCGATCAACCAGGCGGGCAACTCAGTCACCGTGAATAACGGGGCGGTCGTCACCTTTAACAATTACGCAACGCTGGACCTGAACGGCAGCAACGGTGACGATACCTTCAACGTGGCTCCGGCGACGCTGGCCGGAGTGACCACATTTAATGTGGACGGCGGAAATCCCACCGCGAGCGATACTGTCATCGTGAATGGCACGGCCGGAGCGGACACTGTCGATATTGATGGATTGGGAAGCGATTCCGCCACGGTCAACGGATTGGGCCCGGCGGTCAATCTCACCACCACCGAGCACCTCACTTACAACGGCCTGGGCGGCGATGACGACCTCACGGTGACAGCACCAGTCGGTGGTTCCGAAATCACCTTCACTCCTGGAGCAACTGCCGATGCGGGAAGTATCACCCATCTTGGATTCGGGTCAAATGCTTCGCTGCTGCCGATCAACTATGCGTCTCTGGGCACGTCGGGCAGCTTGACGTTCGATTCGACAGGGGGTGGCCGGGACAGTGGTCTCGACATTCAAGGAACGGCAAACGACGATCAGTTCGACGTGACGTCGACCGGCACTGTTCAAATCGTGAAGCCGACATTCGGAGTCGCCGTGACGGTGCCCATCAACACCACCGGCGCCATTTTCCTGCGGTTGTCGGGTGGAAGCGGGGACGACATCTTCAATGTGCCCGGCGATCAGCCGATTACCTTGGGAATCAACGTGCAGGGCGGCGATCCCTCCGCGAGTGACGTCCTGAACTTCACCGGGGCGGGCGCCGCAGTGACTGTGGACCTGGGCGGCGCGTCGATCACGGAAGCAGGATTTGCCTCCGTGACTTACACCGGCATCGAGGTTGCCAATGTCGACACGAGCGGTGGCGATCTCGATTTGCTCGGCACGATCGGTGCCGATGTGCTGTCTGTCACCCCGACCGATACGGACGCAGCCACGGCCCAACTTCTCTCCAGCAATCCGAGTATCGGTTCGACGCCAGTGATCAATGGATCGAACATCGGAACGCTGAATGTGGATCTGCAAGGTGGCGCGGATCGGTTGATCGTAAATGCCACGCAAGCCGGTGAAACGATTACGGCCGACGGCGCGCTGGTCACGGTCGGTGCCTTGGCAACGGTGAACTACACGAATACCGAAGATCTGCACGTGGTCGGTTTGGCTGGCAGCGATACGTTCAACGTGACTCCGGCGCTCGCGACTACCATCTTCGTGGACGGTGGCGATCCGATCGGTTCGACACCCGGCGATCAACTGAATCTCTTCCCGCCCGCAGCCTTCGTGCTGGAACCCGGGCCGGAAAATGACGAAGGCGGCATCCGTGGGTTGCTGATGCAACGGGTGAGCTGGGATCACATCGAAGGGGTCACGCTTAGCGGACCAGGCCCGGCGAAAGTCGTGGGAACCAACGGTGACGATGACATCACAATCGTCGCCCGCGATTCGAGTACGCATGCGGGTGCCGATGGCGTGCAGGACTTCACCGTCTCGCTGAACGGCGGCCTCCCGATTCTGTTCCTCAATCAGCCGACGCTGCTGGTTGACGCCCTGGCGGGTGACGATGACATCGTCGTCCGTGCTCCCGCACCGAATGGTGCGGTGTGGAACGTGCAACTGACGGTGGCTGGCGGAACTCCGGCAGCGGCGACAGGCGATCAAGGGGACGTCCTGGAATATGAAACCCCAGGGCAACAGACGATTACTTATACCCCAGGTGCAATTCCTGGTACCGGCGTCATCAACGATACGACGCTCAGTTCCTCCATCACGATTGCTCAGTTCGTCTGCCCAGTCGACGGTCTGCTGTCTTCGACCGGCAGCATCGAAAAACTGATTCTGGATGGTGAAGGTGGCAATGACAGCGTGACAGTGATTGGCTCGGGCGCAGCGGATTCGTTCCTGCTGACCCCAGGCAGCGTAGTCGATGCCGGATCCATCGGAGTCAACAATCAACTCGGTGTGACTTATGAGGACCTGGGTGCTGGCGCGACACTGGCGATTGACGGCGCGGGTGGATCCGACACGGTCACTGTGGATGGGACTGCCAATTCCGATGTCTTCGGAGTGCTCGCCAGCGGGAATGTCACACTGGCAGGACATCTCACGCTGACCCGCACGAACTACGAGAACCTGATTCTCCGTGGTCAGAATGGTGACGACACCTTCAATGTGGACGGCGGGACGACGCTGGCCAATGTCACAGTCGAAGGTGGTGATCCGTCCGCCTCGGATGTGCTGAATTACACGGCGACGGCCAACGCGGCCACGACGGTCGACTTGAATGCTTCGACGATTTCGCAAGCGGGACCGGCGGGCGAGACGGTCGTATTGAATGGCATCGAACGAGTCAACCTGACCTCCAGCGGTGGGGCCTCGACGCTCAATGTCAACGGAACGTCGGGCGACGACACGATCGACGTGACGCCGACCGGTGCTGGTGTCGGCAGCTTTGTCCGCCTGGGTCTGGGTGGTTCGCCGCAGTTCACTTACACCGGTGTGGGCGGTGCCTTCACGGTGTCGGGTGGCAGCGGCGGATTCGATACGCTCGGCATCCTAGGTGATGACGCGGCCGATACGGTGACGTCCACTGCGACCACGGTCACCATCAAGGGTGGCACGGTCACGCTGGGGGCCAGCCTCGAGTACCTCAATATCGATACGTTCGGCGGCGACGATAACGTTACGCTGACGGGCCTAGCGATTGCCAAGACGATTGATGCCGGAGCCGGAAACGACTTGGTCAACCTGTCGGCGGCCGTCGATGCGACGATCTTCGGCGGACTGGGTGACGATACCCTGATTGGATCTCCGGCAGCCGACTTGATCTATGGTGGTTCGGGGAATGACATCCTGATCGGTGGCGGTGGTGTCGATCAGGAATACGGTGAAGACGGCAATGACCAGTTCGGCGACTTGTCGCTGGCAGGTAATGGTGTGGCCGATGACCCCGGTGCGGACTTCCTGAACGGTGGCGACGGTGCCGACACGTTTGTCTGGGAACCGGGTGACGGCAGTGACGCCGTCCAGGGTGGGGACGACGAGGGAGATAGTTTGCGATTCTTCGGAAGCGCGGCGGCCAATATCTTCACGCTGAGTGCCAACACGGGGAATCCCAGCCACTTCAACCTGAATCTGGGAGCGGCCACAGTCGACACCAGCGGTGTTGAACAGGTCATCCTGGGAGCACTGGCCGGTGCGGACACGGTCACGGTTAACGATCTGTCCACGACTGAAATCAAGGCCGTGAATATCGACCTCGGTGCGGGTGATGCCGATGCGGTGACGGTCAACGGCCGCAACGTTGCGGACAACCTCGCCGTCTCGTCCGCTGCGGCTGGATCGGTCGGAGTGCAGGGACTCGGCTATAACGTCAACATTACCACGGCAACCACGGCTGACACGCTGACGGTCAACGGCAACGAAGGTGATGATACGATCAAGGTGAATGCTGGAGTCGAAACGACGATCGGCATCGTCCTTAACGGTAACGACGGCGACGACTTCCTGTCGGCTGACGCGGTCATCAACGGCGGTAACGGTAACGATACCATCGAAGGTGGTGCCGGGGCCGATACTCTGAACGGTAACGCCGGTGATGACACCTTCATCTTCAATGCCGGTACTGGTGTGGACACGATCGATGGTGGAACCGGTGGTGACACGTTCCTGATCGCAACCAACATCCTCGCCAACACGATCAGTGTCAGCGAAACTGCCGTAACCGTGGATGGCGGGACCGAGAATCTGGCGATCAGCAACGTGGAACTGTTCCATGTGCTGTCCAATATCGGGAACGACACGATTACCGTGTCGCTGGCCACGGTCCCGGGATTGATTGAAGCCGGAGCCGGTAACGACATCGTCAATGGCAGTGCCACAACTTCTTCGCTGACGATCTTCGGTGAAGACGGTAACGACACCCTGACGGGCAGTGCGGGAGCCGACTTGATCTACGGTGGATCGGGGAACGACATCATCATCGGTGGTGCCGGAATCGATCACGAATATGGTGAAGACGGCAACGATCAATTCGGTGACCTCGCCCTGACCGGCAACGGTGTGGCCGACGACGCCGGAAACGATCTGGTCTTCGGTGGAGCGGGTGCCGACATCTTCATCTGGGAACCGGGTGACGGCAGCGATGCCGACCAAGGTGGCGATGATGAGGGTGACGTCCTGCGGTTCCTCGGCAGTGCGGCAGCGAATGCCTTCCTGCTGAGCGCCGACGGAGTCGACCCGACGCACTTCGACCTGAATCTGGGTGCGGCCACGGTCAATACTGCGGGCGTCGAGCAAGTCATTCTGAGTGCCCTGGCTGGTGCCGATTCGGTCACGGTCAATGATCTGGCCACGACGGAGATCAAGGCCGTGAATATCGACCTGGGTGCAGGTGATGCGGATGCGGTGACCTACAACGGTCGCAACATCGCAGATGACCTGGCAATTTCGTCGCCGGCCGCCGGTTCAGTCACGTTCCAGGGTTTGGGATATGATTTGAATATCCTGAATGCAGCCGTGGCCGACACGTTGACGGTCAACGGCAACGAAGGGAATGACTCGATCAAGGCCAACGCCGGAGTCGAGGCGACGATCACCATCGTGCTCAACGGTAACGATGGAGACGACTTCTTGTCCGCCGATGCAACCTTGAACGGTGGCAACGGTGACGATGTTCTGGTCGGGGGCGCGGGTGTCGATACCATCAACGGTGATGCCGGCGATGACATCCTGACCGGTAACGGCGGGGCCGACAACATCAACGGTGGTGCCGGATACGACACCGTGTTCGAAACGCGTAACGCAAACTTCACGATCACCAACACCACACTGGTCGTCGGTGCTGAAGGGACCGATACGCTGACCAGTATCGAACAGGCTCATCTGGTCGGTGGCGTCGGTAACAACAACTTCGATATCGGTGCCTTCACGGGTGACTATATCATCAGTGGCCGCAATGGATCCGACACGGTCGACTTCCATGACTCGACCGAGATTCTGCAGATCGATATGGATCTGGTGGATGAGGTTCAGATTCTGAACCTGTCGGGTCAAGCTCTCGAGTTCGAAGATATCGTGGAGAACGTCATTGCGACGGACTTCAACGACGTCATCCGGATCGATATCGCACCGTTCGACCGGTTCGTCGATGGCGGCGTCGAAACGGCGATTCCACCGGGCGACCGACTGTACGTCGACATGCTGGGTTCAAACCCGGCAAGCACGAAGGTACCGAATGGCAAGCTGGGAAGTTACGACGGCACGGTGAACGGCGCTGGCTTTACAGGCACGATCACCTACGAGGATATCGAAACGCTCGCGATTCAGAACCCGAACGGTGGTGGTGGTCCGAACGGCGGTATTCCGATCGATTTCGGTGCCGCCACAGATTACCCAATCAGCAATGGTCCTCACGGTGTCATCGCTGAAGACGTCAACGGCGACGGAATCCTGGACATGGTCGTCGCGGCCAAGCTGGCGGGAACGGTCAGCGTCCGGTTCGGCAATGGGTTCGGCGGATTCGGTACCGAAGCCATCTACAATTCTGGCTCTGTGAAGAAGGAACGGTCGATCACCGTGGCGTCGAGTGATGTCGACAACGACGGAGATCTCGACATCGTCGTCACCAACCGCTTGGATAACTCGGTGGGTGTGCTGCTGAATAATGGTGCGGGGATCTTCACCGGGCCCACAACGTTCTCGACAGGGGTAGGAAAACTCGGCAAGTTCCCGATGTCGGTCAAGATTGGTGACATGAACAACGACGGCAATGATGACATCGTCACCACCAACGCCAGCAAGGGTAAGAAGCATAGCAGCATCGCCATTCTGCTGGGGAACGGTGCCGGTTCGTTCGGAACCGCCAACACGACGCTGGTGGAAGGCCGTAAAGCACGCGATCTGGTCCTGGGTGACTTCAATCAGGACGGCAACCTGGACGTCGTCGCGACGAACCTGTTCAGCCGCGAGATCGTGTTCATGGCCGGCAATGGTGCCGGTGGATTGGCCGCACCGGTTTCCTTCCCCACGGGTTGGCAACCGACATCGATCATCGCCGCTGACTTTAACGGTGACGGCCTGACTGACGTCGCAGTGACCTGCCAGGTCTCGAAGGAGATCAGCGTGCTGTACGGCACGGGTGCTCCGGGAATCTTCAGCGAAACGCTCGGGATCAAGTATCCGAACGTGAAGTTGGAAATCTCGATCAATAGTGCCGATTTGAACGGCGACGGCAATGCCGACTTGATTATCGCGAATCGGATCACCAACACCCTCAGCTACATGCTGGGCTTGGGCAACGGGACATTCGATACGCGAGTCGACTTCAAGGTCGGTGGGGTCCACGGTCGCGAACCGGTCGCGATCGCCTGGGGTGACTTTAACAACGATGGAGCAATTGACTTGATGGTAGCCAATGCCGGCACCGATGATGTCAGCGTGCTCCTCCGCAATCCCATCGTCTAAGACGAGGACGGTTCACCGTCCGAATCACTGACGAGCATTCCTAACCAACAGCCCGGTTGCTTCCAAGCAGCCGGGCTGTTGGCATTCTTTGAGCCAATCCAGCGGCTGACGGGAGTGAACAGCGGGACTTCTGAATCCGTTCGCAGGCCACTTGCTGCAACGGAAAACTCAAATTTCAGGACTCGTCAAGGGTAATTCGCCGGCGAGCCGGAAATGGCCTTACTGTCGGTCGAACCGTCGAGTTCGCCACATTCTGAATTCCTTAAAGTGGTATCAAGCGGTGCGCACTACGTCGTCGATGTTCCCGATGATCCCAAAAGAGCGCAGGAACAAAACCTTGCGTGCCAGGTGTATTTCGACCGTTTGAAACGACAAACACACGCTGCCGGATGCCGGCCAGCACGTTAGGACTCATTCCCGGGTTGGGACACCCGGGCCATTGACTTTACGGATGATGCAGACCACGAGGCCAGCCAACTCGTGACCCACGACTGACGACCGAGACGTCACATTAATCAGACATCCTTACAAGTTAATCTCTTACGTTCTCTGATGATGCGGGCCAGCGGAATTGAGATGCGTACGATTGTTGAGCTTTCGCAACTACCAATTTCGTCGAATTAGTCGAATTAATCGGGCTGCCGCAAGACATCATTTTCCCTAGACAGGCGTTTTGCGCGGCGCCGGTTGACATTGCGGATTTTGAAACCTAGGTTTTTTAACGTCGAAAGGTGCGGGCTCAGTTGTACCACTCAGCGACATCCGTTGGATGCTGGAGCTCACTGCCAAATTCTTGGCTTTCCAGATTCAACTCACCACTTACGACTTTCTTTTTCGTTGCGACCGGCACAACCGCGCGCAACTCGCTTCGCGTCCGCGATGGTTCGCCGGTGACATCGTTCACCCTTCCAGCCATATACGGAATCCTGAATTGGTCATCACACGCACGGAGGTTTCGACTTGTGTAATTCAAAGTAAGGACGTGACCAGGTTCAATTCTGTTTTTGCCCCATACCAATACCAAATACCCCCACTATTCGTTGATGCTGTGAAAGGTTTCGCATGAAGAAAATTCCGATGTCGAGTTGGTTGCAGAATCTATTCGGAGGCCGGAAACGGTCCCCGAAGAAACGTAGCAGCATCCCTGCGTCGAAGATTGTCCCCAAGCAATTGGAAACACTGGAAGATCGCGCCCTGTTGTCGGCGTTCAACAACATTGTGCCCATTACGATTAACGATAATGCGGCCGCAACTCCCTATCCGTCGCAGATCAATGTCGTCACCGCAAATGGCGTCACTGCCTCGGTGGTGGATGTCAATGTCAGTCTGAACGGAGTGACACACTCGTTCCCCGACGACATTGATGCGCTGTTGGTTGGTCCGACCGGTGCCAGCGTGATGTTGATGTCCGATACGGGATCAGTGGACGCCGGTACGCCGAATTCCATTGCTGGCGTGAATTTGACGTTGGACGATGAAGCTGCGGCTGGTCTGTCTGATACGGCCCAAATTACATCGGGAAGCTACCAGCCGACGAATATCGGTGCCGGGGATGTCTTGCCCGCACCGAATCCCGCGGTGACCGGAACAACGCTCAGCCAGTTTGATGGTTTGAATCCGAATGGAACTTGGAGCTTGTACGTCAGCGACGATCAAGCACTGGATGTTGGAAGTATCACCAGTTGGGGCTTGAATTTTCAGTTGGGCGGCAACGTTTCGATAGTCGCGCCGACAGGTCAGCGAGGTGACGGGGTCGACGACACCTACGACGTCAACGTCACTGCCACCAATTTGCAGGTCACGATCAACGGTGTACTGCGATTCGATGAACCGCTATCCGGAATTACCGGTCTCACCATCACCGGCTCGAGTGACGGCGACCTGATGCACATCACGGGCAACGACAATCTGGTCAGCTTCCCCATTCTCCTGGACGGTGGCAACGGCGGATTTGACACACTGGATATTGATGATCTGAACGTCCAGGGTGCGAGTGCCGACGGCCTCGGCATCGTCGACTTCGACACGTTGGACATCAATAGCAGTACCTTCAGCGGAAATGCCGACGAAGGTCTGGAGATGGCCAAGATCGGAACGGCGAACATCACCAACACAGTGGCGAGCAACAACGCTGGCGAAGGCATCAGCATCACCAACAGTGGTGTCACCACCATGTCCGGGATTACAGCCAACGGCAACGATCCTGGCATTATTGTGAGCGGCGTGTTCTCATACAGCCTGACAGACTCCACCGTTTCAGGCAACGATGATCACGGTATTCAACTGATTGATATCGCCGCAGGCGTCACATTGACGCGAGTCACCGCGAACGACAACGACGCGGACGATGACGGCACGGGCGATGGTGTGAATATCAGCGATGGTGCTGATGCCGATGCGCTGGCAATTGGCGGCAGCCTGGTCATCAATGGCGGCACCTACACCGACAGCACCGGACCTGTGAGCAATGTGACCAGCCAGGTGAGTGGCATTGCGGTGGGTAGCGTGGGCGGCAGCGTGACCTTCAACGGGGCGGTGGATGCCATCGCTGTCGCGGGTAACGAGTCGACTGGCGTTTCCATCGGAGCAGTTACTGGTTCGGTCACATTTACGAACGGCGCCTTCAGCGGCAACGGTGGTGCCGGCGTCATCTTTAACAGCACGATCGGCGGTGCGTTGTCACTGACCGGCACCTCAGCCAGCGGCAACAATGGAGATGGATTCAACGTCACTGGGGCCATCACCGGCACGGCAACGATCGCTGGTGGCTCGTTTAGTGGCAACACCGGTGCCGACGGTGTGGACTTGAATGGCGTGGGAGGCTTGACCACGATTAACGGTGGAGCAACCGCCAGTGGTAACGGCGACCGTGGATTTGAATTGAGCGGCCTGACCGATCTGGTTGCCGACTCGATCACCGGCAGCGGGAACACCGGCGACGGTATCTCGATTGCGGGAACCGGCGACGTCAGCATTACTAATGGTAGCTTCAGTGGTAACGGGTCGGACGGTATCGAAATCAACAGCAATCTGAACGATATCACCCTCATCACCACCACTGCGAATGGCAACGCTGATCAGGGTGTTGATGGCCTCGACGGTGGGTTCACTGTCAACAACGTGACGATCACCGGTGGCACTTACAACGGCAATACTAACGAAGGTATTGCGTTTAATGATGCCAACGATGTCGACATCAACGGCACCATAGCCAACTCGAACGGTTTGGATGGTATTCTGTTCTCTGCGGCCAACAATGTCGACCTGACCACTGTGACGGCCAATGGAAACGACGATGACGGCGTTGAAATTGACAACGCCGCCATCATCACCGTGACGGGCGGAACTGCCAGTGGCAATACCGATAACGGCATCGAGCTTTCCGATGTGACCGACGTGACGATCGACGGGACTACGGCCTCGAACAACGACACCGATGGTATCAACATCGCAACGGCCACCACCGTGACATTCATCAACGTCACCGCCAACGACAACGATGACGACGGTGCCGACATCGATGACGTCACCGGACTGACGACGTTGACGACCTCGACCATGAACAGCAACGACAATGGCCGGGGTGCCGAGCTATCTGATCTGGGTGATTTGACCATCACGGGTGGTAGTTACAACGACAACGATTCGGATGGTATCCAGATCGACGATGCCGGAGTCGTGCTGCTCGACACCGTGACCGTGAATGGCAACGGCAATCAGGGTGTGGACGGATTCAACGGTATCGTGGGGAATGTCACGATCACCGGCGGTACCTACAACGGTAACGATGACGAAGGCATCCTGTTCGACGCGACGGGCGCCTTCGTAATGACGAATGTCACCGCCACTGCCAACGGCGAAGAAGGTGCTGACTTGAGCAACACCGACGACGTCACGATTACGGGCGGCTCATTCTCTGGCAATAACGACGACGGTATCGAGCTGGATGACGTCGGCACGGTGCAGATCAGCGGCTTGACCGCGGACGGCAACGCTGACGACGGTTTGAACATCGACACTGCCGGCACCGTCACGATCAACGGCGCTGCCTCATCATTCGACAACAACGATGACGACGGCATTGAGCTGGACGACGTCGGTGCAGTGGTCATCGACGGCATCACCGCCGATGGGAATGATCCCGGTATCGACATCAACGGAGCACCGTCAGTCGACATCTCGAACACCTCGGCCAGCAATAATGACAACGGCGGTATCTACCTCGTCAACATTGCCGGCACAGTGAGTTTGACCGACAACCAAGTCAATGAAAACGACGCCGACCAGGATGGCACCGGTGACGGTTTCAACGGTGATGTCATCGGTGGCCCCATCGTCATTCTGGGTGGCTCTTACAGTGACCCCGGACTGGTGGCTGGCGACGACCAGAACCAGGGTATTACGGTCACGAATTCGCCGACAGCACGGGTCTACATTGGCAACGATGGGACGACCGTCAATGCCGTGACGGCCAGTGGCAACCAGGATGAAGGTGTCGACGTCGACGATGCCCTGTCGGTGTCGCTCGATACCGTCACCATGAACAACAACGGTGACGAAGGCTTCGATATCACCAACATCGGGGACTTCGTGAACCTGACCGATCTGACCTTGGCAGGAAATGCCACAGACGGTGGTAATGTCGATGGCACCGACGAATTGGTCTACACGACCAATAAGGCGATCACAGGTTCGGTGAATGACACGGTCATTCTGACCAACAACACGATCACCCGGGTCACACCGGCCCAACAGTTGATCAATTACGCCAACGTTCAAGAATTTGGCTTGGCCACGGGCTTGGGCGACGACACGATTGACGTCCAGGGAACCGGCGGTACGGTGAACAATATTATCGTCGGCGGTTCGGGCAATGACGTCATCACCATCGCCGGCAGCAATCTGACTGCCGCGAACCAGTTCTGGGGTGACCAGGTTGAAGATCAGTTTGTGACCGATACGATCGGCGGTCTCGATTCGACTCCGGCAGCCGCCGAAGGGAATGACGAGATCACCCTGAATGTCGCGACGGACATTACCGCCACCTCATTGGCGATCATCGGCAACGGCAACGCTCTGGCCGGTGCTTCAGACTCGGCCAATCGCGATCGGTTGACGATCAATAACGCCGGTGTGGTGACCGCCCTCAGCTTTGACTGGTCGTTCGGCGGCGACTTCGATTCCGACGTCACGGGTTTTGCAATTCCCGTGCAGATCGGCAGCACCGAAACCGTGCAATACAACGACACGGGTGCGGCGGCGAATGCCAACAATACGGTGGCGACGTTGGTCGGTCAAACGACCGACGACGAGATCACCGTCGTTCCGGTCGGTGTGAATTCGGCTGCGGCCTTCATCGGCGGCAACCCCTATGAGAGCACTGCGGAACCGCTGCCGTACGACCAGAGCCTGCCGGGCTTCGCTGGTGGCGGCGTCGAGTCCGATTTGAGCTTCACCGGTTTGATCAACGTCGGCGGTGTCTTCGTGGACGGCAACGGTTCGGGTGGTCCGGTGGGCGATCAACTGTTCGTCTATGGCGAGACCGAAACGGGAATCCTTGATCCCGTCGCTACCGGTGCCGGTTACACCATCTTCACCAACCTGGCCTCTTACGGTACAGGTGAACTGGTCGACGCCGTCGGCTTCCTGAATGCCTTCGACGATATTACTCTCACCGACACCCTGGTAACCGTCAACAACTATGTCACCGTCGGTCTGGATCCGAACGACTTCATTCAAGTTGACCCGACCCTGACCAGCGGCTTGATCGTCGATTCGGGTGACGAACTCATTCCGTTCGTTCCCGATCCCGATTGTGACGGGTTCCGCGCTGACTCGATCAACGTGTCCCTGTCGACAGTCATTCCCTTGACCGTCAACGGTGGCAACCCGCCGGACAACGGTGTCAATCACCAGGGTGACGAAGTCAACTTCCTGGGAACGTTCCTGGAAGTCCAGGTCTGGAGCGACAAGTCGGTCCCGCCGACCGTCTCGTTCAACTTCATTCCCTTCGTCGGCAGCTTCCAACCGTATCGTGAAAGCTCGATCGAATGCCATGGTCCGATCACGACGTTGACGCTGACGCTGGTCGGTGACAATAACGACGCCGCGATTGACCAGACCGACAACTTCGTGGTCGTTGGTGAGGACGTCGATGTCCTGCAACCTGGCGGCGACCTGGATGGAGCCAACGAACTGTCGCTGTTCATCAACGGCAGCATCGACATTCCGTTCCGTGGTGTGCAAGTCTTGAACGTCCTGGGTGACGATCTGACAGCGGCCGGGGACGTCACTCCTGACACGCTGGAAGTCACTCCGTGGTCCGGTTACACGAACGGCGGCAACCCGCCCAGTGCACCGATCGCCTGGGGCATCCAGACCAACTTCAACGAAGGTGGTATCACGGGTGCCGACGATGGCGACCAGCAAGACCTGTTGATCGTCAACGGTCTGGCCGGGATCAGCGAAGTCACCACGTTGACTCCGTCGGATGAAGAAGACGGACAAGTTAACGTCGCCTTCCCTGATGGCAGCTTGATCGCCAACATTAACTATGTCTCGAACATCGGGTTCATCTTCAATGGCAACGATGGTTCGGCCGGTGACACTGACCGCCTGGTGCTGAACGGCACCGACGGCGTCACCAGCCCCGGGACCAGTGGCGATGAAGATGTTGTGGTGAACTACGACGCTGCGGGCAACGCTGCAGACCCGTTCATCACGGTAGCCGACGCCAACGGTGGCGGACTCTACTCGATCCACAACATCACCAACTACGACCGGATCAGTCTGAACCTGTCGGCCGGTGACGATTCGGTGACGGTCACCGATTCGGGTGCGGGTGCGGCGAGCTTCGCCAACACCACGATCGACCTGGATCTGGGTGACGGCGACGACACCTTCGATGCCTCCGCTTCCACCAACGGCCGGTCCTACACCGTCCATGGCGGGGCCGGTGACGACACCTTGATCGGTGGCGATGGCAACGACTTCCTGTATGGCGGCATCGGCAACGACAACCTCGACGGTGGCGACGGCGATGACTTCCTGGACGGCTCGGATGGCATCGACAACCTGACCGGTGGTGTGGGTGACGACGCCCTGTATGGTGGCATCGGCAACGACGTCCTGGACGGCGGGGTTGATGACGACTTGCTGGACGGCGGCGACGGCGCCGACGACCTGACCGGTGGTGATGGCGACGACGACATCTACGGTGGCGCTGATGACGACCAGATCATCATCGGGGCAACCGACGACGACGACTTCATCGACGGTCTTTCCAGCACAGTGGGATCCGAAGCTTGGAATTCACGTGACTTGAAGTCGCGGC
>JADMIO010996555.1_pt1 | contig 74059 bp, 87 predicted proteins | sample 8958161 | NCBI WGS metagenome assembly JADMIO01 (sample SAMN16585339, study PRJNA669376) | soil metagenome | isolation source: Crop rotation soil | place: USA: Cullars Rotation, Alabama | collected 2011
CGACAACTTGTCCACGTGGAATTCTAAGCTTAGGATCCCAATGTGCTGGAAAGAATTGCATGCTGTCCGCATTGACGATTTCCCCGCCGAGACGGCGGGCGAGGGCCAGCGAGGCTGCCGATTTGCCACTTGCGGTTGGGCCGGCAATAAGAATAACTTGAGGCCGCGTCTCGGGTGTCATCGCACCATACTTGGGTAAATACTGAACGGGGACAAGACGCTGCTCACGATAGCAGGGAATCGTGCCAGCGCCGGGCCCCGGTCCTGACAGGAGAGGACAAACATGGCTAACACACTGACATTCCAGGCCACGCCGGGCATCGCCCGTCTCACGCCGGTGCATCTGGAACTGGTTTCCGCCGCCCTGCTGCGTGCCGGCGCATCGGGCCTGAAGCCCCGCTGGATCACCAAGAACGTGCAGGCCGAGTTGCGCTATGACGGCATCGAAGGCGACAAGGCCATCGAGGTGGCGAATGGCGCCGTGAAGGGCTCGGGTCTCGTTATCGTGAACAAGGACTAGTGTCCATCCGCCTGCTGATCGCGGACATGGACTCCACGATCATCGAAAACGAATGCATCGACGAACTGGCTGACGCCATCGGCATCAAGGATCAGGTCGCCGCCATCACCGAAAGGGCGATGCGCGGCGAACTCGATTTCGAGGCCGCGCTCCGCGAGCGTGTCGGCATGCTCAAAGGCCTGCCGGAAGCCGCGATGCAGGAGGTCTATGACAGCCGCATCCGCCTGACCAAGGGCGCCCGCGAGATGACGGACGCGCTGCACGCCAAGGGCGTAAAGTGCATCCTGGTCTCGGGCGGCTTCACCTTTTTCACCAGCCGCATCGCCAGGGCCGCCGGTTTCGACGCCGACCATGCCAACACACTGAACGTGGAGCATGGCGCGCTGAACGGCACGGTCGCCGAGCCGATCCTCGGCGCCGATGCCAAGCTGGCCACCATGAAGCGCTATTGCGCCGACATGGGCATCGGTCTCGACCAGGTCATTGCCATCGGCGACGGCGCCAACGACCTGCCGATGATCCAGGCCGCCGGCTACGGCATCGGCTTCTGCGCCAAGCCCAAGGTCGCCGAAGCGGCAAAGTACCGCATCGACGAGCGCGACCTCACCAAGGTGCTGGATATCGCCGGGTTGAGGTAGACTGCGGCAATCAGGGGAGATTGCCATGGCCCGCGTGCCCTACCTCGACAAGCAGGACCTGCCGCCCGAATACCAGGAGCTGCTGAACCGCAGCATCAACGTCACGCGGGCGCTGGTGCACAGCCCGAAGGCGGCGCGCAAGTTCGGCGCGCTGGGCAACTACATCAGGCATGGCAGCACGCTGGACTCCCGGCTGAGCGAGATGGCGATCATCCAGGTCGGCTACCTGACGCGGCAGCCCTATGAATACTCGCACCACGTCAAGATCGGGCTGGACATGGGCGTCAGCGAGGACGACGTCCGCGCCATCGCCGACGAGACGGCGGGCCGGGCCTCGACCCTCGATGCGCTGTCGAGCGCCGTCATCCGCGCGGCCCGCGAGATGACCACCGACCTGGCGATCTCCGACGCCACCTTCGAGTTGCTGCAGGACGAGCTCGGCACCGAGCGGCTGATCGACCTGATCCTGGCGATCGCCACTTACAACGGCGTCGTCCGCATCCTCGGCGCACTGCAGATCGACGTCGAGGACGACTATATCCCCTATCTCGAACGGTTCCCGCTGCCGGCGGCCTGAGCGGAGCGGCTAACGGCAGCATCAGCGGAGCGGCGACCGCCGCCCCGCCCGGATTTCACGCTGCCTTCGCCGCCTGCGACGCCGCGACGATCTCGTCCACCTGGCGCTCGGCGTCGGCGATGCTGCCTTTGGCGGAATCAGGGCCAAACGCCAGCTTCTCGGCCCGGATCACGGTCACGTCGGTTAGGCCCATGAACCGCAGCACGTGGACGAGCTGGGTTTCCTGGAAGTCGGCCGCCTCGCCGCCGGAACCGCCGCTGTAGAAGCCGCCGCGCGTGCTGACGATGTAGACCGGCTTGTCGGCCAACAGGCCCTTCGGCCCGGCTTCCGAGTATTTGAACGTGCGGCCGGCGCGCGCCACGTGGTCGATCCAGGTCTTAAGGCCCGATGACGTCGAGAAATTGTGCATGGGCGCACCGATCACCAGCACGTCCGCGTCCGCCAGCTCGTCGATGAGCGCATCGGACAGCGTCGCCAGGCGGGCGGCCTCGGCGCCGCGCTGCTCGGCAGGCGTGAACCAGGCGGCAAGCGTCGCCGCGTCGAGATGGGGCGGCGGGCTGGCGCCAAGGTCGCGGTGGACGATGCTGTCCCCGGGGTTGTTGAGCGACCAACCCTCGGCGAAGCGCCGCGTCAGGCCGCGGCTGACCGAGCTGGACAGGTTGGGACTGGAGTCGATGACGAGAACCTTGCGCATGATATTCCTCATTCGATGCTGGTCGGCGAAGCGCCGTTACCCCAAAGCTAGGCCCGCGCCGCGCTTGCCAGTACCGGGTAAATAGTCAAATATCCTGTGCGTGAGCGCACAGGATGGAGCATGGGATGACCTGCGGCTGGTGCTCGCCGTTGTCCGCGGCGGCGGCCTGTCGGGCGCCGCGCGCCGCATGGGCATCAACCACACCACCGTGCTGCGCCGGCTGAACGCGGCCGAGGAGCGCCTCGGCGCCAGGCTGTTCGAGCGCACACCCACCGGCTACATCCCCACGGCCGCCGGCGAGGAAATGGCCGACGTGGCCGCTCGCATCGAGCAGGACGTACTGGGGCTGGAACGGCGCGTGTCCGGCCGCGACGTGGGCCTGACCGGCACGGTGCGCTGCGCGACCGTCGACACCCTCGCCGAGTATTTCCTGCCGCCGCATCTCGCCGCGTTCCGGCAGGCCTATCCGGGAATCGTCGTCGAGCTCTCGGTGTCGGAGCGCATCGTCAACCTGACCCAGCGCGACGCCGACGTGGCGATCCGCCCCACCCAGCAGCCGCCCGAGAACCTGGTCGGCCGCCGGCTGGGCCATCTGGCCAGCGCCATCTACGGCGGCATCGGCTATCTGGAAGCGCACCCCGAGGTCACCGACCTAGCCGACCATGATTGGCTGGCGTTCGAGGAAAGCATGTCCGACACCTGGATCAGCCGCTGGATCGCCCGCCACTATCCGGACGCGCGCATCGTCATGCGCTCCAACATCCTCACCGTCCTGTTCGCCGCGGTGAAGGCGGACATGGGCGTGACCGTCCTGCCGTGTCATGTCGCCGAATCCGAGCCGGCCCTGCGCCGCCTCACCCCGCTGCTCGACGACATGCAGACCAGCCTGTGGATACTCACCCACCGCGACACCCGCCGCAGCGCGCGCATCCGAGTCTTCATGGAGTTCATGGGGAACCGCATCCGCGCCCATGCCGGCGAGCTCGATTGCAGCGACGCGGCGAAAAGCCGACGCGCGTAGTCGGTTACCACCCATGCTATGATCGAGCGCCTGGGGGCTTGGGGCCGGCATCGCCGCCCCGAACGGGGGAGCTTTCCATGACCGATCCCACCATCATCGACATCGTCCCTGGATCGCGCCCGCCCGGCCGCGTCTGCGAGGGGCCGGGCGGCGCCTACTCCACATTCTGCCCCGGCTGGTGCACCTGCTGGTGCTGGTAAGCGCCGGAGAGTTTACGCGCGCATGGTTTGTCGCCATTGTGCGGCGAACGACGGAGCTTTCATGTCCACCATTTACCAAATGCGCGTCGAGTTCGACGCACCGGAAGACCGGCTGCTGATGTCGATCATTTCGAAGGACGGCACGGAATTCCGCATGCTGTTTACGCGGCGCTTCGTGCGCATACTGTGGCCCAACCTGTTGAAGCTGGCCGAATCGACGCCCGAGGCGGCGGCGCAGCAGTCCGACGCCGCGCGCAAGAGCATCGTCCGCTTCCAGCACGAGACGGCGGTCGCGTCGACCAGGTTCACCAGCCAGTACGACAAGGACAAGGTGGTCAGCCAGCATTTCGGCGAAGAGCCGGTGCTGATCACGGAAGGCCGCATCAAGCGCACCGACGACCCGAAGGGACCGAACCAGGTCGTCTTCAAGGCGAAGGACGGGCGGCCGGTGACGATGGCGATCGACGACGTGCTGCTGCACTCCATGGTCCGCCTGATCCGCAACGCGGCGGGAAAAGCCGGCTGGGACCTTGACCTGGGCGCTCTCGCCGGCGACACCGGCGCGGCGCAGGACGCCCAGAGGGCGCCGCGCGTGCTGAACTAGCGCGCTTGCGCCAAGCCTCTGAAATGTCTGGGGGAAGTGGTGCTGCTGGACAGGATTGAACTGTCGACCTCTCCCTTACCAAGGGAGTGCTCTACCACTGAGCTACAGCAGCAGCGGGAGGGCTTATGCCAAGGAAACCGGACACGCGCAAGCCCTTTCGGGAGATCGCCGCGCGCATCACCGGCCGGCCAGCGCGCGATGCCCGCCGGCCGCCAAAACACCCGCCCCCAACATGCCTACTGGTACTTCACCGAGCAGCCATAGGCCTTGGTCTGGGCCACCTGCACCGGCTTGCCGGCGGCGAGCGCGTCATAGGCCGCACGCACGTAGTTATCGGCCTTCGGGATGTCCGCCTGCTTGGCCGACGAAATGCTGTCGATAGCGCCCATATAGGCCACGGTCTGCTTGGGCGTGATGACCACCATCTGCGGGGTCGCGGTCGCGCCGTAGGCCATGCCGATCTTGCCGTCCTCGTCCAGGATCACATCGGAGGGCGCCGCGTTACGCGACTTGGTCAGCTCGTTCGCCTGCGCCGCCGACAAATGGCCCTGCTTGCCCGGCGCCGACGAGATCACCGTGAGCCATACCACGCCCTTGCCGGTCAACTCCTTCTGCAGCGACTGCATGTTGCCGCTGTCGTAATGCTTCTTCACGAACGGGCATTCGTGGTTGGTCCATTCCAGCACCACCGTCTTGCCCGCATAGTCGCTGAGGTTGACGGTCTTGCCGGCAGCGTCCTTGCCTGAGAACGCCGGCGCCGGCTGGCCGATCTCCGGCGCCGCCTGGGCGGAAGCCGCCACCACGCAAAGCGCCAATCCCCCGACCAGCGCCGCGGAAAGTCGTCCGATCATCGCACACTCCCTGAGTTGAAAAGTCCTACCCCTCGGCCTGGCCGATGGCGTCCAGCACGATATCCGGCGTGAGCAACTGAGGCAGCACGACGGCCTGGGCGCGACCAGGCGCAAAGTACAGATAGAGCGGCACGCCGCTTCGGCCATAGTTTGTCAATATCTCGGTAATCTTGGGATCGCGGCGCGTCCAGTCGCCCTTCATGTAGCGGATGCCCTTGCCACGGAATTCGGCGGCGACCGCGTCGGTGGTCAGCGCGACCCGCTCGTTGGCAAGGCAGGTGATGCACCACGCCGCCGTCATGTTGACGAACACCGGCTCGCCCGCGGCGCGGTATGCCTCCAGCTTCGCCTCGTCGTAAGGCTCGGCGGCCAGCACCCCGCCGCCCGCGATGGCGGCGGCCGGCGCGTCCTGCTCGCCCGCGTACCAGACCAGCCAGATGCAGGTCGCGAGGGAGGCGGCGGCCAGCCCGTGGCTGAACACCTTGCCGAAGCCATGCGCGCCCCGCGCGATCCGCCACAGCCAGATCGCGAACACCACCAGCACCAGGATGCCGAGAAGCGCCGCCACGGCGGTGATCCCCGCCTGCTGGCCCAGCACCGTCACCAGCCAGATCACCGTCGCGTAGACGGGGAACGCCAGGAACTGGCGGAACCGGTCCATCCACGGCCCTGGCCGCGGCAGCAGCCGGCCGATCGCCGGCACCTCGCTGATCAGCAGCATGGGGAACGCCAGCCCGAAGCCGAGCGCCGCGAAAATCAGCAGCGCCGCGAGCGGCGGCAGCAGGAGCGCGGCGCCCAGCGCCGAGGCCATGAACGGCGCGGTGCACGGTGTCGCCACGATCGTCGCCAGCACGCCCGTCGCGAACGCGCCGACGGCACCGCCCCTGTCGACCAGTCCCTGGCCCAATCCGGTGAAACTGCCCGCCAGCTCGAAATAGCCGGACAGCGACAGGCCCACGGCGAACAGGATCACCGCCAGCACGGCGACCACTTCCGGCGACTGGAGCTGGAAGCCCCAGCCGACCGCCACGCCGCCCGCCCGGAACGCCAGCAGCGCGCCCGCCAGCGCCAGGAAACTCACCATGACGCCTGCCGTATAGAGCAAGCCTTCCATCCGTTTCTCGCGCAGCGACAGGCCCGACGCCTTCACCACGGCAAGCGCCTTGAGCGACAGGACCGGGAACACGCAGGGCATCAGGTTGAGCAGCACGCCGCCGAGGAACGCGAACAGCAGGGCCTGCCAGATCGGCGTCCGCTCGATGCCCGCCATCGCGCCGCCGCCGGACACGGCGCCCGGTGCATCCGCTCGCGCGGCCGCGGGCGCCGTGAACGTCCCTGCCGCCGCGCTGACAGAGTAAGCCTTGTCGCCCACCCTCAGCACGCCGTCGACGGTCGCGCCCGGCTTGCCGCTGCCCAGCGGCACGGCGAGCACGCGCGCGTCGCCGTCGGCGCTCTCGGCCTGTTTGGCGCTGTTGTTGATCAGCGTGTCGGCGAAGGGGAAGAACCGCAGCGCGCCCTGCCCGGCATCGGCGAAGCGCAGCGCCAGCGTCTTGCCGTCGACCCGGAACTGGGCGGTGCCGGGGAACGGCGCGGGCATCGCGTCACGCGCCTTCCTGAAGCCGGCGGTGTGCAGCGGGTCGCGCACCGCCTCCTTCGCCAGCGGCAGCGTCAGCTCCAGGTCGGCGCCTTCCGGGATGCAGATGTCCTCGCAGACCAGCCAGTCGGCGCGGGCTTTCAGCGTAACGTCGCCCATGGGCGCGTCCGCGGGCGGCGTCACCGTCACCAGCAGCCAGTGCTCGGCATCGTAGCCGTAATTGGTCAGCGGGCCGAACGGCAGCGCCTTGGGCGCAGGCCAGTCGATGTCGCTGGCGGCGAACCCCGCCGGCAGCGTCCATTCCAGCGACGTGGCGAGACCCGAATCACCGGGATTGCGCCAATAGGTGTGCCAGTGCTCGCGCGGCGTCAGCTTCAGCGCCACATGGAACGGCTGGCCCGGCGCCGCGGACGCGACGTCCGCGACCAGCTCGGCCTGGGCATTCTCGGTCCTGACGGGCGCGGCCCCCAGCGGCGCGGCCACCAGCAGGCCGGCCAGCAGGGCCGCCATCCATCCCGCCCAGCGCCGCAGTGAAGGCGTCATCAGTTTCTCCGTCCGCCGCGCTTTTCCGGCGCGGACCGTTCTATGCATAATATGGTACACGGCGCAGGTCCATGCGGACCATCTGCGCGTCAGGGGCCGGAACCGGGATGAACGAGATCGATCACTACGCCATACGCGGCGGCATGAAGGGCCGCGAGCGCCTCGCATTGCTTGCCAGCATCTTCGCCGGCAGCACCGCGCGGCTGCTAGACATGGCTGGTGTGCCCGAGGGCGCCCGCTGCCTCGACGCGGGCTGCGGCGGCGGCGACGTGTCGCTGGAGCTGGCGCGCCGGACCGGGCCGTCCGGCCGGATCGTCGGCATCGACGTGGACGAAACCAAGCTGGAGATCGCGCGGCACGAAGCCGCGGCGGCCGGCGCCGCCATCGATTACCGCGCGACCGACATCGCCGGGCGGCTCCCCGGTCCGTTCGACGTGGTCTATATGCGCTTCCTGCTGTCGCACCTGGCCGATCCGTCGGCGGCGCTGTCCAACGCGTTCGATGCAACCGCCGATGGCGGCCGGATCGTCGTCGAGGACGTGGACTTCCGCGGCCATTTCAGCCACCCGGAAAGCGCGGCGCTCGAGCGTTACGTCGATATCTACACAAGCGTGGTGCGCGGCCGGGGCGGCGACGCCCATCTGGGCCCCAGGCTGCCCAGCCTGCTGCACGCCGCCGGCTTCGGCGACATCCAGGTCAGCGTGATCCAGCCTGCCGCCCTCGACGACCGGCTGAAGCTGCTCAACCCCGTGACCATGGAGGCGATCGCCGGCGCGGTGGTCGCCGACGGCGTCGCGGCCGAAGCGGAGGTCGACGGCCTGATCGACACGCTCTATGCCGAGGCGCGCGACCCGCGCCGGCTCACAAGCCTGCCGCGCATCGTCCAATGCTGGGCGCGCAAGCCGTCCGCGGTGTAGCCGACATGCCGAAGCAGGATGACAAGCAGGGCGCGAACAAGGCCGAACACCAGCGCCGCGCCGCCGAAGCGCTTAGGCAGAACCTGCACCGCCGCAAGGAGCAGCAGCGCAAGCAGACGCCCAGGCAGGACGACGCCGATCCCGAACCGGCCGATTAGCTGGAGATGTTCAGGTAGGCGATCGTGAACAGCGCGGCGCCGCCCGCCGCCGTTGCCAGGCTGGCGGGTGTGAGATAAGGCCCGCCCAGGGACACGATCCGCTCGGAAAGAAGGGCCCCGACCGCCGCCCCGACGAACCCGAACGCCGCTGCGGTGATCGGCCGCGCCTGTTTGTCATGGGGGTAAAGGAAGTAGATCAGAAGGCCGGTGACCATGCCCACGCCGAGCTTCGCAAACAAATCCATACTCCGACTCCCTGGGGCCGCCGCGAGACTGTTCGTTGACCGGAACGATTCTGTCATAAGGCACAATCCAAGTCAGTATCCGTGTCGCAATATGCCCCCAATCTGGGCTGGTCGCGCGCAGGCGTTGAGATACGCCATCCGGTCCATTAGAAGTGTTGTTCGCGCTCACACCCGAAGAGTTTCTCCATGGCTATCATGTCCGACATCTGGATCCGCGAGCAGGCTTTGGCCACTGGCATGATCGAGCCGTTCGTCGAGAAGCAGCAGCGCCAGGGCGTGATCTCCTACGGCCTGTCGTCCTACGGCTACGACGCGCGGGTGTCGGACGAATTCAAGGTGTTCACCAACGTGGATTCGGTGATCGTCGATCCGAAGGAATTCTCCAAGCAGAGCTTCGTCGACCGGCCGGGCGACGTCTGCGTCATCCCGCCCAACTCCTTCGCCCTCGCCACCACGGTTGAATATTTCCGTATCCCGCGCGACATCCTGGTGATCTGCCTCGGCAAGAGCACCTATGCCCGCTGCGGCATCATCGTCAACGTCACGCCGCTCGAGCCCGAATGGGAAGGACACGTCACCCTGGAATTCTCCAACACCACGCCGCTGCCCGCCAAGATCTACGCCAACGAAGGCGCCTGCCAGTTCCTGTTCCTCAAGGGCAACGAGCCCTGCGAGACCTCCTACAAGGACAAGGCGGGCAAATACATGGGACAGCGGGGCGTGACCCTGCCGAGGCTGTAGCCATGGATCAGCTCGTCATCCGCGGCGGCAAGCCGTTGCGCGGCAAGATCTCGATCAGCGGCGCCAAGAACGCGGCGCTGCCGCTGATGGCCGCCAGCCTGCTGACCGAGGAAACCCTTACCCTCCACAACATCCCGGCGCTCGACGACATGGGTACCATGTCGGACCTGCTGATCAGCCTGGGCGCCACCGTCGAGGAAGTCGAAGGCTCCAACCGGGGCCGCACCCTCAAGCTGACGGCCAAGCCGCCGCTGTCGACCGTCGCGCCCTACGAGATCGTCAACCGCATCCGCGCCTCGGTGCTGGTGCTGGGTCCGCTGCTGGCGCGCACCGGCGAGGCGACCGTCTCCATGCCTGGCGGTGATGCCATCGGCATCCGCCCCATCGACCAGCACCTGAAGGGGCTGGAGGCCATGGGCGCGAAGATCGAGCTGAAGGGCGGTAACGTCATCGCCAGCGCGCCCGGCGGCCTGAAGGGCGCCACCATCCGCTTCCCGTTCGTGTCGGTCGGCGCCACCGAGAACCTGCTGATGGCCGCCGCCCTCGCCAAGGGCACCACCATCATGGAGCAGGCGGCGCGCGAGCCCGAGGTGACCGACCTGGCCAACTGTCTGGTCGCCATGGGCGCCAACATCCACGGCATCGGCACCGAGTGCCTGGTGATCCAGGGCGTCGATGCGCTGCACGCCGCCGAGCACATGGTGATGCCCGACCGGATCGAGGCCGGCACCTACGCGGTCGCCGCCGCCATCACCGGCGGCGAGCTGGTGCTGGACGGTGCGGATATGGGCCATCTGGGCTCGGTCTTCGAATCGCTCGCCAAGGCCGGCGTCAACATATCCAACGGCCTGGGCAAGGTGCGCGTATCCCATCCCACGGGGCGCTGCCGCGGCTTCGACGTCATCACCCATCCGTTCCCCGGCTTCCCCACCGACATGCAGGCCCAGTTCATGGCGCTGATGGCGGTGGCCGACGGTGCCTCGCTGATCACCGAGACCATCTTCGAGAACCGCTTCATGCACGCGCCGGAGTTGGCGCGCATGGGCGCCGACATCACCGTCCACGGCAGCTCGGCCATGGTGCGCGGCAACCCGCGGCTGCGCGGTGCGCCGGTGATGGCGACCGATTTGCGCGCCTCGGTCTGCCTGGTGCTGGCCGGCATGGCCGCCGAGGGCGAGACCGTGGTCAACGGCGTCTATCACCTGGACCGCGGCTACGAGAAGCTGGAGGAGAAGCTCCGCGCCGTGGGCGCCGACATCCGCCGCACCCAGGACGACAGGGCGATCGTTCCATGAGGAAGATTGGCCATGAGGAAGATTGGGCCATGAGGAAGATTGGGCCATGAAACTGCGCGCCGAGAACGCCGAGGACATCGCGGTGATCGGCGGCTATCTCCAGGACGCCGCGCTCAAGGTGTCCGACCTCGCCTGGCTGCCGGCGGGCAACCGCTTCGCGCTGGTCTGCAACCGCTTCATGTGGGAGCGCCCCGGACCGCCCCACTACCGCACACGCGCCGGCCTGCATTTCGAGACCGTCATTGCCGCCAAGGTGCGCGGCGTGCCGCAGCAGTCGAAGGACCATGTGCTGGAGCTGCTGACCGTCCATGCGGTCGAGCAACAGGGCCGCGCCCTGATCACCCTCAGCTTCGCGGGCGGCGCCGACATCCGCCTGGAGGCCGAGCTGGTCGAGGCCGGCATGGACGATCTCGGCGCCCCCTGGGAAACGCCGAACCGGCCGGTGCATCAGGACTAGGATTCCGGTCCCGTATAGCGCGCCCTGGGCCGGATCAGCGTCCCGGTCTCCGTCTGCTCGATGGCATGCGCGATCCACCCCGTCGTCCTGCCCAGCGCGAAGATCGCGAACGCCGCCTCCGGCGACAGCCCGAGCGTGTGCGCCAGCGCCGCCAGCGCGCCGTCCACGTTGAGCAGCATGCCGCCCGCCGCCTCGGCCGCATCGATGGTCCGGCGCAGCGCGCCCGACGGCTCATGCACGGCCCGCAGCGCGCGGGCGCGGATGTCGCCGTCCGGATAGAGCGCGTGGTGCAATCCCCAGATCGGCTCGCCCCGTGACAGCCGGGCGGCGAAGAAGACGGCCGGGTCGGGCGCGGCGAGCGCCTCGGCGAACATGGCGACGGTGCGCATGGTCATGCCGCCGTGCCGCGGCCCGGTCAGCGCCGCCAGCCCCGCCATCAGCGATGCCGGCAGGCTGGCGCCGGTCGATCCCACCACGCGCACCGCGAAGGTGGATGCGTTCAGTTCGTGATCGGCCAGCAGCACCAGCGCACGGCGAACCAGGTCCGCCCCTTTCGGCTTCAACCGCCAGGCCTCGGCGGCCGCCTCGTGGACCGGGCCGGTCGCGCCGCGCCCCAGCACCGTGCCTGCCAGGCCCCACAACAGGCCCGCGCCCTCCGCGACGATGGATTGCCGGCTACGGCCGAACATGGGCGACGCCTCGTTCGCGGCCCGCGCCAGATAGGTGAAGGCGCCGGCGAGCCCCGCCTCGCCGCTCACCGGCGGTGCCACCGGTCCACCGGGCCAGGACGCCACATCGCACAGCAGCGCGGCCGTCTCTTCCAGGCTGGCCGTCTCCGACCAAGAAACGGCGTCGCGCCCCCGGTAGATCAGCCGACCGCGCGACACCGTGGAGATGCGGGTCTCCAGCACGGGGTCGCCCCAGTTGATCGCTTTCGCGGCAACCACCGGGCGGCTGCGCCCCGCCTTCTTGCGCGCGACGAGCGCCTCCACTTCAGCCTCGCGGTAGAGACTGCGCCGGGAATCGGACGCGTCCGCCACGGCCTCCAGCATGCCCCGGCTGACATAGGCGTAGAGCGTCTGCGGCCTGATGCCGAGGCGCGCGCAAACCTCTTCGGCGGCGATCATTTTGACAGTCATATATTGATTATATTGATCAATATTGACGATCACAAGCGCTTGCCGCCAGATGATGTCCGTCACCGACTCAATGGAGGCAACGATGTCCGGAAGGATCGACCCAGAATCCCTGATGCCCATGTGGGGCACCCGCTATCCGCCGCCGTTCGACGAACCCTGCCGGGCGCGCGTGCGCCGCCGGCTGGCCGATGCCGCCGGGCTCATGCAGTTCGGCGTGAACCTGACCCGCCTGCCGCCCGGCGCCTGGTCCAGCCAGCGCCACTGGCACACCAGGAACGACGAGTTCATCTGCGTGCTGGAAGGCGAGGTCACGCTGGTCACCGACGATGGCAGCCAGGTGCTGCGGGCGGGCGACTATGCCGGCTTCCCGGCCGGCGACCCGAACGGCCATCAGTTCCGGAATGACAGCGAGAAGGACGTGGTGCTGCTGGAGATCGGCTCGCGCCACCCCGACGACGCGGCCTATTACAGCGATGTCGACATGGTCGCGCCGCCGCTGGAGAAGCCGTCGACCTACACGAGGCGCGACGGCACTCCCTATCCCGATATGCCGAGGCGGACCGGGCCGTGACCATGCCGTCATCCGGCGGAATCCTGGGCGCTTTCGACTTCCAGGCCCGCGCCTGCGACTTACTCGGCTCGCCGCTGACCGCTTTCCTGTTACGCGGCATCATGGCGGACTACGAAGCGGGCGGCGTCAGCCGCGATGTGCTGGCCGGCTGGGAAGGCCGCAGGCAATGGGAAACCGTGCTGAGCCTGCGTCTTGCCGCCGCCCTGCACTTCCTGGTGCTCACCGGCCGCGCGCCGGGCCTCGCGGCCTACTACCCAAGCGCCGGCGGCGCGTTCCGCGAGGATGGCTTCATGGCGCAGGTCGAGGGAGTGATGGCCGGCAATCGCCGGTTCTTCGACACCTTCATGCGCAACACTCCGCAAACCAACGAGGTCGGCCGGACGGGCGCCTTGATCGGCGGCTTCCTCACCGTGGCCGCGGAAGCCGGCCTCCCGCTGCGGTGTCTCGAAGTCGGCGCCAGCGCCGGCCTGAACCTGCGCTGGGACAGGTTCCACTATGATTTTGGCGGCGCGACCTGGGGCGATGCGTCAAGTCCGGTGCAGATCGGCACGACATGGACTGGCAATGGCCCCGACACCGCCGTGCCGCTCAGTGTCGCCGAACGCGCGGGCTGCGACATCAGCCCCATCGACCTCGCCGCGCCGGAAGCTGCCGCGCGTCTCAAATCCTATGTCTGGCCGGATCAACTGAAGCGGTTCCAGACGCTGGAAAGTGCGCTGGAGCTGGCCGATCGATACCCGCTCCTGGTTGAAACCGCCGATGCCGGCGACTGGACGGCCCGCCAACTTGCCGAGCCGCGTCCCGGTCTGGCGGCGGTCGTCTACCATTCGATCGCGGCGCAGTATTTCAGCACGGATACCCTCGCCGTCTTCGAGGACGCCATGGCGCGGGCGGGCGAACGGGCGACCAGGACCGCACCCGTCGCGTGGTTGCGGATGGAGCAACCCGACCCGTCGACACCAACCTCCATCCGGTTGACAATGTGGCCAGGCGGAGAAGACCGTCTGCTGGCCAACACCCATCCTCACGGCACCTTCGTCCAGTGGAAAGAGCCCCCATGATCCTCGAAGCCGCGCAGCTTTCCATCAAGCCGGGCCGCGAAGCCGCGTTCGAGGCGGCCATGCGGCAGGCCCGGCCGCTGATCGCGGCGTCGCCCGGTTTCGGCGGCATCGAAGTCCGCCGCTGCATCGAGCGGCCGGACGGCTACCTGCTGCTCGTCTGGTGGGAGACGCTGGAGGACCATACCGTCGGGTTCCGCGGCTCGGAGCGCTATCAGCAATGGCGCGCGCTGCTCCACGACTTCTACGACCCCTTCCCCACCGTCGAGCATTTCGAGCCGTGCTTTCTGGGCTGACTCACGAATCTTGATGGCGCTGCCCCGGTCTGGTGCTAGTTCATAGGCCACGGGCCAACGCCGCCGGGGAGACCTCCTTGATCGCCATCAGACTGCTTGCCGCTGCTCTTGTCGTGAGCCTGGCCGTCGCCGGCTGCTCGTCCAAGCCACAGCGCAGCCCGCTGCCCAAGGACCGCAACGCCGTCGACCGGATCAGCGACGCCTATGTACGTGCCGTCGAGTTGCAGAACCAGGGCGATTGCGCGAAGGCGAGCCGGCTGCTCTACCGTGTCGCCATGCAAGGCGCCGGATACGAGGACGCCCAGCGCCGGCTCGGCGAATGCACCATCGCCCTCGCCGGCAGCGACCGCACCAGGTACATGGACGGCATCGTCTGGCTGCGCCGCGCCGCCGAGGCCGCTTGGCCCGAGGCACAGGGCTCGCTGGCCTATGAGTACGCGACCGGCCCCATGGCAGACCCGGTCGAAGCGGCCCGCTGGCTGACGCTCTACGAGAACAACCCCAGGATGAAGCGGCTGGGATTCACCCCGACGCCGGCCGGCAAGCTGGCGACGATCCGCGCCCGGATCACCCCCGAGCAGCTCGCCAGCGGCCAGGCCGCGGCCGCCAGCTTCGTGCCCGTCGTCTGGACGCCGCCCGCCGCCGCCAAACGCGATGCGGTCCTGGACCTGAAGGAAGGCGAGGAGCCCGGCAAGAGCGGCCCCGGCCCGCACCGGAGCGACGACAGCAACCGCCCCGTCGGCGGCGAGTTCCCGCAGCCGGGGCAGTAGCGCGCTTTCCCTATTTTATCATCCCGGCTTTCGCCGGACGACAGTCTGTATGCTACCGGAACGCCGGCGTCCGCTTGTTCAGGAACGCGTCCACCGCTTCCTTGTGCTCGTCCGAGGCGTAGCATTCCTTCAGCAGCTCGCCCTCGCGGCGCTGCACGGCGTTCAGGTCCGACGCGGGGCCATGATCGCGCAGCAGGCCCTTGATCAACCGGAGCTGCCGGTCCGGGTTCGCCGAGATTTCGCGGCCCAGCGCCTTGGCCTTGGCGAGCAGCTCGTCCGGCGGCACCACATGGTCGGCCAGCCGGATGCGGCCGGCCTCGCGGGCGTCGATCAGGCGGGCGGTCAGGCACAGCTCGTTCGCCGTGCCGAAGCCCACGCGGCGCTCGAGGAAGTGCGACGAGCCCAGCTCCGGCACCAGGCCCATCTTGACGAAGAACATGCCGAACTTGGCCTCCTCCGACGCGATGATCACGTCGAACGGCAGGATCATGGTCGCGCCGACGCCAACCGACGCGCCGTTCACCGCTGCGATCAGCGGCTTGGAGCGGCGGCACAGATCGGCCCAGTCGGTGCCGCCCGGCATGCCGGTTTCTTCTTCCTGCTTGTCGCCCGCGCCGTCGATGCGCGCCTTGAACGCCTGCTCGATGTCTGCGCCGGCGCAGAAACCCTTGCCCGCGCCGGTCAGCACGATGGCGCCGATGGCCTTGTCGGCGTTGGCGCGCTCGAAGGCGGCGACCAGCTCGCCGGACATAACCCGCGTCCACGCGTTGCGCCGCTCCGGACGGTTCAAGGTGACGACGGCAACCGGGCCGTCGGTTTCGTAGATGATGGTTTCGTAGGACATTGCATTCACCCCTGCTGGTTCAGGCCGCCGACATTAGGCGGCGACCCAGTCCGGTGCAATGCGTCTCGGGCCTCAAAACCCTTCACAAGGCCCGTCACCCCGCTAGAGTAATCCCCGCATCAAGGCCGTGAACTGGCCGGAGGGGGAAACATGTCATCGGACGCGGCTGCGCTGCAGCGCTCATCCGCCATCCTGGCGCGGCTCGACCGGCTTCCCGGCACGCGGCATATCTGGGTGTTGATCGGCCTGCTGTCGCTCGGCGGCATGTTCGAGTTCTACGACCTGTTCATGACCGCCTATGTGATGCCGGGGATGGTGAAGGCCGGCCTGTTCGCCGACGTCAAGGTCGCCATCTTCACCGGGCCGGCATTGTTCGTCGCCGCCACCTTCACCGGCCTGTTCATCGGCACCTTCCTGTTCGGCTACGTCGCCGACCGCTACGGACGCCGGACCATCTTCACCTGGTCCATGCTGTGGTACAGCGCCGCGACCTTGGTGATGGCGTTCCAGGACACCGGCCCCAGCATCTGCCTGTGGCGGCTGATCGCCGGCATCGGAATCGGCGTCGAACTGGTCACCATCGACACCTACATCTCCGAGCTGGCGCCCAAGCGCGTTCGCGGCCGCGCCTTCGCCTTCAACCACGTCGTCCAGTTCGCGGTCGTTCCACTGGTGGCGCTCATCTCGTGGCTGCTGGTGCCGCTGTCACCGCTGGGCCTCGACGGCTGGCGCTGGGTGGCGATCATCGGCTCGGCAGGCGCGCTCGCGGTGTGGTTCATCCGCCGCGCCGTGCCGGAAAGCCCCAGGTGGCTGATCAACCAGGGCCGGCTGGACGAGGCCGAGGCGATCACCGCCGCCATCGAGGCCAAGGTGACCGCCGACCTGAAGGGCGCGCCCCTGCCTGAGCCCGCCGCCCATTCAGTCGAGAAGGTCGAGCCCAAGGGTCACCTGATGGAGATCTTCGCACCGGCCTATCGCAGCCGGACCATCATGCTGATGGTGTTCCAGTTCTTCCAGACCATCGGCTTCTACGGCTTCTCGTCCTGGGTGCCGACGCTGATCGCCCAGCAGACCGGCATCAACGTGGAAAAGAGCCTGCAATACGCCTTTATCATCGCCCTCGCCGCGCCGTTCGGCCCGCTGCTCGCCATCGCCTTCGCCGACAAGTTCGAGCGCAAGTGGCAGCTCGTCGGCGCGGCCGCGGGCGTCGGCGTGTTCGGCATCTTGTTCTCCATGCAGAGCGCCATGGCGACGCTGATCCTGTGCGGCGTGCTGATCACCCTGTCGAAGAACATCATGTCCTACGCTTTCCACGGCTATCAGGCCGAGCTGTACCCGACCCGCATCCGCGCCCGCGCCGTCGGCTTCACCTATTCGCTCAGCCGGCTCAGCACCATCTTCATCAGCTTCATGATCGGCTACATGCTGTATGTGGGCGGCACCGCCGGCGTCTTTGGCCTGATCGCCTTCGCCATGGCCATGGTGATCCTGTCCATCGGCATCTGGGGCCCGCGCACGCGCAAGCTGGAGCTGGAGCAGATCTCGCAGTGAGGGCATGCGTGCAGCGCGTTGCGCCAAACGATGGCGGGCAGCGCAAGATGGCGGAATACCGGGAGGGAAGCTGTTCATGATCAATCGCCTGCTGACCACGACCCTGATTTGCCTGTCCTTCACATCCGCCGCCGCGGCTCTCGTGCCGTCGCTGCCCGCCGACTTCAAGACCCGCACGGTGGCCAGTCCGGACGGCGCCGAGATCTATGTGGCGTATGGCGGAAAAGGTCCCGTCGTCGTGCTGCTGCATGGATATGCCGACACGGGCGATATGTGGGGTCCCATGGCCGAGGACCTTGAGAAGGACCATACGGTGATCGTGCCGGATCTGCGCGGCATCGGTCACTCCTCACACCCCGAAGGCGGCTACGACAAGAAGACCCAGGCCCAGGATATCCGGGCCGTGGTGACCACGCTGGGCCACGACAAGGCAGAGGTCGTCGCCCACGACATCGGCAATATGGTTGCCTATGCCTACGCCGCGACCTTCCCGGACAAGGTGACGAAGCTGGTGGTGATCGACGCGCCCATACCGGGCGTCCCGCCGTGGGACGACATCATCCGCGACACAAGGCTGTGGCACTTCAACTTCAATGGCCCGGAGGCCGAAAAGCTGGTCGAGGGGCGTGAACGCATCTACCTCGACCATATCTGGAACTCCTTCGCCCTGCACCGCGACCGGATCGACGAGGAATCCCGCAACCACTACGCGGCCATGTATGCCCTGCCCGGCGGCATGAGATCGGGCTTCGCCCAGTTCGCCGCCTTTCAGCAGGACGTGAAGGACAATCAGGAATTCATGAAGACCAAGCTTCCCATGCCTGTGCTGGCCGTGGGCGGCGAAGGCTCTTTCGGCCCATTGATGGCCACGGTCATGCGCAACGCCGCGACCGACGTGACCCAGGCGGTGGTGCCCGATTCCGGCCACTGGGTGATGGACGAAAACCCGGACTTCACCGTGAAGATGGTCCGGGCCTTCCTGACGAAGCAGTAAGGCTCAGGCCGTCTCGAGCGGCTGCGCGCGCGTCAGACGGCGATAGTCCGGATGCGCGGGGCCGGTCATGCCGATCTGGTTGAGCATGCCCATGTCGCCATCCATGGCGATCTCGGCCAGCGGCGCACCGCTGACCAGGATGTGCTTGCGGGCGATGATGCCCCACTTGCCCTTCCGCTTCAGCACCCGGTCCTTGTAGAAGCCGAAGAAGATCGAATAGGGCGTGCCGTCACCGGGCTTGCTGTCCGGCAGCGACAGGCTGAGGTTGTAGCTTTCCACCTCGGCCTCGTCGCCGTGCAGGTCCATCTTGATCTGGCTGGTGAAATGCCAGCGCCGGCCGACGCCGTGCTCCACCTCCATCAGCCGCGGCTTGAAGTCCTTGCCGCTGCCCTTGAAGAAGCCGTAGTCAATGTCGGCGTCGTCGTAGAACACCGTGTCCAGCACGGCATCGTCGAGCCAGTCCAGCGCCCGCGAATATCGCGTCAGCAGGTCCTCGATCGCCCGCAGATCCTTCTGTCGCTCCAGTTCCTGTTCCACCGCCGCCAGCCGCGCCAGCACGTCGTCCAGATCGCTCATCTCACGCTCCCCTGTTGAGCGGAAAGCTTAGGAGTGACTGTCGGCGCGCGCCACCGGTCAGTTCACGAGAAACGGCAGGTTGGCCGTGGCCGCCGCGCCCTTGCCGTCCTTGACGGTGATGAACAGGCGGTATTGCCCGGCGGGCAGGCTGCCCAGCCTGGCGCCGGTCAGGTCCGACGACAGCAGCGCCTCGGCGTAGCTGCGAGGCACGGCTTCGACGTCTCCGCCCTTGCGCAGGTCCGTGCTCTCGGCCATCACCGACCAATTCACGGACATGGTGTCACCGTCAGGATCGGCCACCTCCAGCACGGCACGGCCCGCCTCCATGTCGAAGCGGCCGATGCGCGGCGCGCGGTTGCCCCCCGGCGTGCGTCCGCCCCAGGCCTGCGCCATGGCCTCGGCGGTCTCGGTCCACGAGCCGTCAGGCAGCAGCAGGCTGTGCCAGGTCGGCGTGACCTCCTGCTTCTGGCCCCAGTAGAACAGGATCTGGCCTTCCGTCGTCGGGCCAAGGGCCGAGAGATACCCGCGCAGCAGCGACGCCTTGGCGGTGCTGGTGGGCTCGATCATGGCGCCCCAGGGCTTGCGCTGCGCCTGCCACTGGCCGATGGCGCCCATCTCCGTGACGACGAGCGGCCCCTTCCAGCCCTGCGCGCGCACCCGCTCGGGCACGCTGGGCAGGGCGTCGCCATAGGAATTGATGCCCAGGACGTCGACGTCGGGCGCCGCCTTCATCAGCCTCGCGACCTTGCCGCCGCCCGCCTCCGCCAGCACCGCCATGACCGGATGGTTCGGATCGAGCTGGCGCACCAGCCGCGCCGCCTGGCCGATGCCGGGCCACACCGCGCTGTCGTCGTCCAGCTCCGCCTCGACCTCGTTGCCCACGCCCCACATCAGCAGCGCCGGATGGTCCTTGTAGCGCTTCACGAACGCCGCCAGCCGCTCCAGTTGGGCGCCCGCCTGGGCGGGATCGCGGTAGTCGAAGCCGCGGCGCGGATGCTCCAGCCAGAAGCCGACGATGACCTTCAACCCCAGCTTTTGCGCCTGGTCGAGGACCGCATCCGGCGGCTCGCCATAGGTGCGCACCACCGTCGCTCCGAGTCCCTTCAGCACGTCGAGCCGTTGTTCGCCGCCTGCGCCGCGTACGTGGAACGCCTTGCCGTCCACGAGGATCTGTTCGCCGGAGACACGAATGTCGGCCAGCACCGGAGCGGCGTGAAGCAGAAATATGAGAGCCAGGAAAGCGCGCAGAACCATGCCGCTGAAGATAGGATACCGTCGCCGCAGAATCTCCGGCTTTCGTCTCATCCTCAGCGGCAGGATGTTGATGCCTCTCACGAGCCGCTACGTCGCTTGATCGTTTCCTTCAGCAGTGCGACGGCCATATCGGCGCTCGCCTTCTCGCCCGCGACAGACACCTTGACGGCGTCGGCGCCCACGACGGCGCCTGCCGCCCAGCCGCCCATCTCTGGTACCACATAGCCTTTCGTGCCGACGTCGGGCAGTTCCTTGTAGCCCTCGGCAAGGGTCGGCGGCGTGTGATAGTCCGGCGGAATGACGACGACCATGACGTCGCCGGAGTCGTCGCTCGCAGGCCACTGGCACCCCGTGCCCATCGCCGCGTTGGTGCCACCTTCAAGGGATTCGCCCACATAAGCCTGCAGCTCGGCCGGGTTGAACAGCTTGCATTGCGGATTATCGGCGGCTGCCATCTTGTCATCGCCGGTCAGTACGGCGGCGGTCTTCTTTGCCTCATCGGCGGCATCGGCGCGCGGCTCGTTGCACCCGGCGGCAGCGAGACAGGCGGCAAACGCCGCCACATGGATCATTCGGTTCATGGCAGTTCCCCTAGGCGTGCGCCCCCGCCGAAAGGATATCATCCACCCCCGGGCACCGCCACGGCGCCATCGACATGAAAGCTCACTCCGCCGCCCAGCTCGCTTCCGCCCGCGTGATATTGACGGGGATGGCGCTCATGCGTGGCATGCCGGTGCGCGCGTCGTAGTCCCGCGTCACGTCAGTCAGCCGGCCGGTGTTCGAGCCGATGAAGAACAGCTGGTTGTCGAACTGGGGCGCATCGCCGAACGAATGGGCCATGGAGATGACACCCGGCCTCACGTCCGGCGCTTCCTCGGCCACGCCGAGGATCGAGCCGTGATCCGATGCGATGCGGATGACGTCGCCTGCACGCAGGCCCAGCGCCGCCAGGTCGCCCGGATTCATGAAGGCCGGATTGTAGTGATGGTTGCGGGTCAGCGCCGGCAGGTCGCGGCCCGACGAATTGTAGACATCGTTGAGACGGCGGCTGACCAGCCTGTAGCCGAAATCGGCCACCAGCACATCAGGCGCATCCTGCGTTTCGGGCTCGGCAAGCACCTCGGCCAGCTCCTGCATCATCTCCGGGTGGCCGATATCCAGCTTCTCCGCCCAGCCCTCGTCCTTGGGCAGCACCATCATGTCCGGATCATCGAAGATATGGCCGTGCGGGTATTTCTTCACCTCGGAGAGCGGGATGCGCGAGCCGCGGCAGATCATCTCGAACAGGTCGTCGGTGGTCGGCTTGTTCACCATGTCCACGTCCTGGCCGTTGATGCGCAGTTGCAGCCCCAGCCGCTGGCCGATGCCGTAGAACACTTCCCATTCTTCCAGCACGTCCGCGCCGGCCGGCGGCTCGACCAGCTTTGGCTGGTACTGGGCGTAGGGGTCCGGGTAGCCGGTCGCCGAGCCGTAGAACCAGGCGTTTTCGTTGGAAATGGTGATCGCCGGCGCCTCGAGGCCTAGCGTCGCCGGCAGCACGTAATGCGCCACTTTCGCCGTCGCCGACATCTTGATGTCGATGGTGGCGAGCAGCTCCAGCTTCTTCATCGCCTCATAGGTGCGCATCTGGTCGGGCCACGCCGCCATCGGGTTGCCGCCGACGCACATCAGCGCCCGCACCTGGCCCTGGCCGTCGAGCAGGATTTCCTCGGCCAGCGCGGCCGGCGTCAGGCCGCTGGCGTTCTCGCCCAGGCCGCGCACGCGGAGTTGCTCGCCATAGCCCCAAGGCTTGGGCTTCACCTCGGCCTGCGCCTTGCCGTGGCGCTCGGGGATCAGCACGAAGGGATTGGGCACCTTCTCACCCTCGCGCAGCCAGCGGCCGGCGATAGTGTTGATCGCAAGCACGAGATACTCGGTGAGCGTACCGCGCGGCGCCATGTTGGGGCCCGTGCCTGCGGTGATCATGCCCCGCCGCGCAGAGCCGAAGATGCGCGCCGCCTCGACGATCTGCTCGGCAGGAACACCCGCTCGACATGCGACATAGTCGGGCGTAAATGGCGCGACAGCCGCCTTGAACCCCTCGAAACCATCGACCTCGGCGGCGAGGAACGCCTCGTCGATCAGGCCCTCCTCGATCATCACATGGGCGATGCCCGCGAGGATGGCCGGGTCCTCGCCCGGCTTGCACTGCAGGTGCAGGTGCGCCTTCTCGGCCGTCTCTGTCAGGCGCGGGTCGATCACCACCAGCTTCTGGCCGTTCTTCAGCGCATCGTGCAGCCGCTTGGCCGGGTTGTACTGGGGAATGCCGCCCCACTTGGAGACGACGGGATTGGCGCCGACCAGGATCCAGGCGTCGGACTCCGCATAAGGTTGCGGCCCCGCATGCCAGCGGCCGTGCAGCGCCATGGACATGGGCTTGCCCGGCTGGTCGATGGTGGCCGACGTGAACCGCATCGGCGAGCCGATCGCGTCCATCAGCGCCATCGCCATGGCCCGGCCGGCCGGATAAGGGAAGGTATAGGTGGCGGCATAGAGCGCAACCGACCTGGGACCGTGCTCGGCGATCAGCCGCCCCAGCGTGGCGGCGATCTCATCGAGCGCCGCCGCCGAGGCGATCCGCTCGTGACCGTTCCCTGCACGGCGCTGGGCGTGCAACAGGCGCTCAGGGTTGTCGTGCTGCGCGGGAAGCTGGCGGCCCTTGACACAGGTATAGCCGAAATACATCGGGTTATCCTTGTCGCCCACCACCTTCACGGCCTTGCCGTTCTCGATCGACACCTTGATGCCGCAGAAGGAATGGCAGAAGCGGCAGATCGCCGTCTTGATCTCGGCCACGGACTTGTCCTTTCTCTCCCCAAAGACCGAACCAGCATAGCAGCGCGGCGGCGATGGGAGAAAGCCTGCTACCGACCTTGTGCCGGGCTCGGGCTGCTCGCAATGCCTGAAACCGCATCGTCGACGCTGTGATAGCAGCGGCTGGCCAGATCCTGTGCGCCGGCGGCGAGCAGCAGGTCGCGGATATGATCGCGCACCCGGGCAAGCCGCAGTTCGATCCCCCTCGCCTTCAGGCCGGCGTCGAACTCCAGCAGCGCATCGAGCGCCGTGCTGTCCAGGTCGTAGCTCTCCTCCAGGCTGACGACGACGGACCGGGCGCCCGACTCCGTCAGCCTGCGGGCAATCTTCGCCAGGATGCGCTCGGCATTGGCGAAGAACAGCGGCTCGGCCGGCCGCCAGATCGTCGTCCCGGGCGGCTCCGCGGCGTCCGGGGCGGCCAGCACCGGCTTCGGCAGCTCGGCCACCAGCGAGGCCGCGAACAGCATCAGGAGCGCGACACCGATGGCGGCGACGGCGCCCGTCGCCCGTGTCTTCGCGCCGGCCGCCTCGGCCGCCGATCCGGCCGAGAAGCCCGCGCCCACCGGCATGCCCTGCACCATGGCCGCAGCGATGTTCGACAGGCCCAGCGCGCCCAGCTCCCGGTTAGGCTGCACCGTATCGCCGTGCCGCAGCGCCAGCCCGCGCATGGTGCCCCAGCTTTCCGCGAACAGGATCAGCACCAGCATCAGGGTGAACTGGGCCATCTCCGACAGGGTCGGCCACGGAATCGCCGTCCATGCCGGCCACGTGGGAATCAGGTCGATATGCCCGACCACCGCGACGCCGTGGGCGGGCAGATCGAGCAAAAGCGACGCGGCGATGCCCGCACCCAGCACCAGGAAGGCACCGGGTAGCGCCCGCACCCGCCGCAACGACAACAATGCCGCCAGCGCGACCAGACCAGTAACCATGCTGGCGGCGTGCCAACTGCCGGCGCTGCCGATCAGCCCGATGATCAGATGGCCGATACGCGACGTATCCACCACCACGCCGGTGATCACGGGCAATTGCTTCAGGATGATGGTGACGGCGAGGCCGAAGGCGAAGCCGCGCAGCACCGGCCGCGATACGAAGCCGGCGAGCCCGCCCATCTTCGCCAGCGCGGCGACGGCGAACAGCACGCCGGTCATCGCGACCATCACGGTGACCATCATCATCTTGGCAGCCGCGTCGCCCGGCAGAACGGCGAGCGCCGCGGCGAGGATCGCGGCCGAGGATGAGGTCGGTGAGACGATGGCGAACCGGCTGCGGCCTATCAGCGCATAGACCAGCGCCCCAGCGACGGCGGCCAGGATGGCCCGCTGCGGCGGCAGGCCGGCGATGCCTGCATAGGCCACCGCCTCGGGCAGCATCAGCCCCGCGATGGATATCCCGGCGATGACATCGCGCCGCTGCATCTATCCCTCAACGAAAAAGGCCCGGACGTTTCCGCCCGGGCCTTCCGCGATGCTTTTCCGCGATCCTAGTTCTGCAGGCCTAGTTCTGCAGAATCGTGCAGGCCGACAGGCCCGGCGCGCCGTACACATGGGTGTAGCCGCTCTTCGGGTTGTTCTGCACCTGGCGGGCACCGGCCTCGCCGCGGAGCTGCAGGACCACCTCGTAGACCTGACGCAGGCCCGACGCGCCGATCGGCTCGCCATTGGCGAGGCAGCCGCCGTCCGTGTTCATCGGCATGCGGCCGTTGATGTCGGTGGCGCCTTCACGCAGCAGCTTTTCCTGCTCGCCGTCCTTGCAGAAGCCGTTCTCGGCCATGTGCATGATCTCGGCGCCCGACTCGGTGTCCTGGATCTGGATGACGTGCATGTCCTCCGGGCCAAGGCCGGCCATCTCGTAGGCGGCCTTCGACGCAAACACGGTCGGCGCCGGGGCGCGCTGCAGCGCCAGATACGGGCTGAACACCTCGAACGAGCCGTAATGGCGGGTCTTCATGGACACCGCCTTCAGGAACACCGGGCGGTTGGTGTAGCGGCGGGCCACCTTCTCGCTGGCCAGGATCAGCGCGACGCCGCCTTCGGCGGGCGAGCAGAACATGTACTTGGTCAGCGGGTCCGAGAGCATGTCCGAGTTCATGATGGTGCCGAGATCGACTTCCTCGCGGCGCCATGCATTCGGGTTCAGCTTGCCGTTGCGGAACGCCTTTTGCGCGACCAGGCCCAGCACTTCCGGCGACATGTCGTGGTCGTGCAGGTACTTCTGGATCTTCATGCCGAAGAACTGGGTCGTCAGCATCAGGCCGGTCTCGCCGTACCAGGTCTCGAGACCCGACGACTTGGGATCGGCGTTGAACGCACCGCGCGGATGCTTGTCGAAGCCGACCGCGACACCAACGTCGTACTGGCCCGCCTTGATGGCCGAATAGGCCGACAGCAGGGCCGAGCCGCCCGTGGCGCAGCCGTTCGACACGTTGACGAACTGGATGCCGGTGAGGCCCAGCTCGTTGACCAGCGAGTCAGCGTTGCCGCCGGCCGCCGAGCCGCCGAACGCGAACTGGATGTCCGGCCATTCCAGGCCGCAATCCTTCAGCGCCTCGCGCACGGCGAACGCGCCCTGCTGGCGGCCGCTCATGCCGTCCGTGCGGCCGAACTTATGGATACCGATACCGATGATGCAAACGTCAGTCATGTCCCGTCTCCTGTCCGAACCGCTCAGGCCTTAACCGGCTTGAACGCAAAAGTTACGACCTCATTGCCCTTCTCGTCTTCACGGAACGGGATGATGGTCATTTCCATTTCCATGCCGATCTTCAGCTCGTTGGGATCGGCCGTGGTCAGGCGCGATTCCACGATCACCTCGCCCGGCAACTCGATGTAGCCGACGCCGTAGGGCTTGAAGGTCTCGAGCGTCTCCGGGCCCTTGTAGGGCGGGTTCTTCGGCAGGAAGCCCTGGATGGTCCAGGTGTAGAGCTTGCCGCGGGTGCCCAGCAGCACCTCTTCGGAATCCTCGTCGGCGACGTAGTTGTGAATGGCCGGAAAGTACACACGGCCCGTCTTCTTCTCCTTGCGCGCGATGAGCTGCGGAGTGGCGGACGGCCACGTGAACAAACCTTCCTGGACCGGAACCTGCTGCTTGGCCATGCGATGGCTCTCCCCTTGAAGCACGATAAAAGTCACGCGCGATCCTAGAGACGAAGGCGCGGAGCGGCAAGCCGTGAAGCTCACCCGTTTCGGGTGCGAGGATAACAGAGTTTTGTGAAAGGGAAACGGTGGGATTCAGCGTTTCAGCGCGGGCTCTATGTCCGTTAGAGAAAAGTCCCCACCCTCGAACGGTAGGCCCCTTTCGTCATAGAGCAGTTCGCCATGATCGAGGGATGAGCCTGGCTTCACGGCCCGCAGCGTGTACATCATCGGCATGTTCGGCCGGTCCGGCGGCGTGCGCCAATGGCCGTCGTCGCCCTGCAGCATGAAAGCGAATTTTTGCATGTAGCTGGCGTCCGATTCCCGCAGCTCGCGGATCGTGAGCCCGGCCCTGATCAGCGCCGTCACCACCGAGCCCAGATCGTGGTTCCATTCGATGGTGTCGTTATGGGCCGTCGCGGCAGCCGCGGCGGCATAGGAGCCGTCTACCGCCACACGTTCGCCGCCCGGGCGCGTGAAGTAGTCATATCGCACCTCCGGCACGCCCGTGGCCTGGTTCGGCTCCAGTCCCCAGACCGCCGGGTGGAACTCCACCAGATAAAGCTCGCCGCCGGGCCGCAGCAGGTCGGCCACCACCGTCGCCCACCGTTCCATGTCCGGCAGCCAGCAGAGCGCGCCGATGCCGGTGTAGACGATGTCGAAGCCGCCGCCCAGGAGCGCCGGCGCATCGTGGACGTCGCCCTGCACGAAGCGCGCATCGATGCCGGTCTCCCGTGCCAGCGTCCGCGCCGCCTCGATCGCGGGTTCGGAGAAGTCCAGCCCGCTGACCTCGGCGCCCAGCCTTGCCCAGGACAGCGTATCCAGCCCGAAGTGGCATTGCAGGTGCGCCAGCCGCTTGCCGCGCACGTCACCCAGGTCGCGAACCTCGTCCGGGCCGAGCGAAATCCTGCCGGCCCTGAAGCTTTCCACGTCGTAAAACCCGGAGCCGACATGGATCGGCACGCGCTCGTCCCAGAACCGGCGGTTGAGATCTTTCGCGTCGTCGGACATGGCTCCCCTCCCCGCAGCACGATCATGGCCGATGGGCGGCAATGCAAGCGCCGTCGTTGATTTCCGTGCCTTTCGCCACTAAACCTTGCCGCGCGCGGAAGACGGCCCAGTTAGGGCACCCAACGACACACGAGAAACAACGGAAACGACCATGAGCGCGACGGACCCGATCGTCATGGCCCTGCCGAAAGGGCGCATCCTCAAAGAGGTGCGTCCCCTGCTGCATGCGGCCGGCATCGTGCCGGAGCCGGATTTCGACGACGAGAACTCGCGCAAGCTGCGTTTCGCCACCAACGATCCCGGGCTCGAGATCATCCGGGTGCGCAGCTTCGACGTGGCCACCTTCGTAGCCTTCGGCGGCGCCCAGCTCGGCGTCTGCGGCAACGACGTGCTGATGGAGTTCGACTATGACGGCATCTACGCGCCGCTCGATCTCGATATCGGCCACTGCCGACTGTCGGTCGCCGAGCCCGTCGAGCTGAGCGAGAGCGACGACCCGCGCACCTGGAGCCACGTCCGCGTCGCCACCAAGTACCCCAACATCACCCGCGCCCACTTCGCCGCGCGCGGGGTGCAGGCGGAGTGCATCAAGCTGAACGGTGCCATGGAGCTGGCGCCGGCGCTGGGACTGTGCCGCCGCATCGTCGACCTGGTGTCGACGGGCGTCACCCTGAAGGCCAACGGCCTGGTGGAGATCGAGCGCATCGCCGAGATCAGCTCGCGCCTCGTGGTCAACCGCGCCGCGTTCAAGACCCGTCCCGGAGAGATCGCCGCCCGCATCGAACGATTCCGCGAGGTGGTCAATGCCAAAGCGGCTTGACGCTTCCGACCTCAATTTCGAACGGGCGTTCCAGGCCCTTCTCGGCCTGAAGCGCGAGTCCGATCCGGACGTTGCCGAGATCGTCGCCGAGATCATCGCCGACGTGCGCACGCGCGGCGACGAGGCCCTGTTCGACTACACCTCGCGCTTCGACCGGGTCGACATGTCCGCGGAAACCGTCCGCGTGCGGCCGCAGGAAATCCTGGAGGCCCGCGAGGCCGTGTCCAACGAGGCGCTCGCCGCGCTCAACACCGCCGCCGAGCGCATCCGGTTCTTCCACGAGAAGCAGAAGCCGGAAGACCTGCAATACACCGACGACGCCGGGGTCGTGCTCGGCTACCGCTGGACGCCGATCGACGCGGCGGGCCTCTACGTGCCCGGCGGCACCGCGGCCTATCCCAGCTCGGTGCTGATGAACGCCATCCCGGCCAAGGTCGCCGGCGTGCCGCGCATCGCCATGGTGGTCCCGGCGCCCGACGGCATCCTCAATCCCATGGTGCTCGCCGCCGCCAGCACGGCCGGCGTGGGCGAAATCTACAAGGTGGGCGGCGCCCAGGCCGTGGCGGCACTCGCCTTCGGCACCGAGAGCATCGCGCCGGTCGACAAGATCGTCGGCCCCGGCAATGCCTTCGTCGCCGCCGCCAAGCGTCAGGTGTTCGGCACCGTCGGCATCGATATGATCGCCGGCCCGTCGGAAATCCTGGTGGTCGCGGACGGCAAGAACGATCCGGCCTGGATCGCCGCCGACCTCCTGAGCCAGGCCGAGCACGACACCGCCGCCCAGTCCATCCTGATCACCGACGACGCGGCGTTCGCCGACGCCGTCCAGCGCGCCGTCGAGGTGCACCTGCAGAGCCTCGCCCGCGCCGAGATCGCGCGCGCCTCGTGGAACGCCAACGGCGCGGTCATCGTCGTGCGCAAGCTGGACGACGCCGCGGCGCTGGTCGACCGGGTCGCGCCCGAGCATCTTGAGCTGGCCGTGGACAACCCGCAGCGCCTCGCGGGCATGGTCCGGCACGCCGGCGCCATCTTCCTGGGCCGCTACACGCCCGAGGCCATCGGCGACTACATCGCCGGCCCCAACCACGTGCTGCCCACGTCGCGTACCGCCCGCTTCGCCTCGGGCCTGTCGGTGCTCGATTTCATGAAGCGCACCTCGCTGATCTCGTGCGACGCGGCCAGTCTAGAGGCCATCGCCCCGGCCGCCGAGGCCCTCGCCCACCTGGAAGGCCTCGACGCCCACGCGCTGTCCATGGAAATCCGGCGGCGTTAGGCCCTATTCACGGTTCCGTTGCGGATCGTTCCGCTTTAGCGTGCGCGCATGCCAGGCGACATCATCAGGATCAAGCTCGACGAGAAATCGATCGTCCGCCGGAACGCGGACATCGAGCATGAGCGCAAGGTCGCCATGTTCGATCTGCTGGAGGACAACCGGTTCGACCTGAAATCGGTGCCCGGCCCCTACGACATCGTCCTGAGGCTGGAAGAGACCCGGCTGATCATCGAGGTGCGCGACGAAGGGAGCAACCCGCTGGAGGAGATCCGGCTGCAGGTCGCGACGTTCCGCAAGCTCATCAAGGACTACTTCCTGGTCTGCGAGAGCTATTTCAGCGCCATCAAGACCGCCAGCCCGTCGCAGATCGAGGCCATCGACATGGGCCGCCGCGGCCTGCACAACGAGGGATCGGAGATGCTGCGCGAGCGGCTGGCCCAGCAGGTCGACATGGACCTGGCCACCGCGCGCCGGCTGTTCACGCTGATCTGCGTCCTGCATATCCGGGGCTGACGCCGCATGAGCGAACCCCGGCGCGACGAGGACCTGCCGGACAGCGTGCTGTTCGCCTGCAACCTCAACGCCGTGCGCTCGCCCATGGCGCTGGGGATCGCGCGCTATCTGTTCGGCAAGAAGATCTTCTTCGATTCGGCGGGCGTTCGCGCCGGCCAGCCCGACCCGTTCGTCATCGCCGTGATGGACGAGATCGGCGTCGACCTGGAAAAGCACAAGCCCAAGAGTTTCGACGACCTGGAGGACAGCTCGTTCGACCTGGTCATCACCCTGACACCCGAGGCCCAGCACAACGCCATGGAACTGACGCGCACCATGGCCTGCGACGTGGAGTACTGGCCGACCATGGACCCGACGCTGATGACCGGCAGCCGGGAGCAGATCCTCGACGCCTACCGCGACGTCCGCGACCGGCTGATGCAGCGGATCAAGGAACGGTTCTCGACCGGATACACCCCTTCAGGCTAAATAAGCCGACTGTTTCACACGGGAGCCGACCATGCCGCGCGCCATCCGTTTCCTCTATTTGTTGCCCGTCCTGCTGGCGGCCTGCGGCAGCGGCGACGACGGCGTGCTGGTCGACGCCTGCGTCAAGGAAGGCGGCGACAAGACCTATTGCAGCTGCCGCGCGGACTCGCTCGTCGCCGACACCAGTGACTCGGACCGCGACCTGCTGATCAAGATGACCCGGATGCAGATGGACGAGAATATCGGCGCCGAGGAAGCCCAGGAAAAGCTGTTCAAGGAAGAGGGCCCCGCCCGGCTGATGGCGTTCCAGTTCGCCCTGATGGCGCCGCTGATGAAGGCCGAGGAAAAGTGCCGCTAGCCCGGCACGCCGCTCTGATCGCCGTCTCTGTCCTGCTGGCGGCCTGCACGCCCGATTACGAGGAAGCCGTCGTCGCCGAATGCATGAAGGACGGCGAGGGCCGCAAATATTGCGAGTGCCAGGCCGACGGCATGAAGCAGGCGCTCGGCGTCGCCCGCTATGCGGTGTTCACAGACTTCATCCTGCTCGGCGGCACCGGCAAGGCGACCCGCAGCGACGTGCTGCGCCTCATCGACAAGCACAAGCTTCAGCCCGAGGAGCTGGCCGCCGCCCAGACGGCGATCAACGAGGCAATGCCGCTGGTCCACGCCCACTGCGCGCGCTGAAGCCGGCGGCAGCCCTGCGCGCACGCCAAAACCCTTGCATATCCGTGCCGGGTCGCTCATTTATACGCCACCTTGATACCAGAAAAGGCTAGAACACCCGCCCATGGCGAAAGAAGAACTGCTCGAGTTTCCCGGTACCGTGATCGAATTGCTGCCCAACGCGATGTTTCGCGTCAAGCTGGACAATGAGCACGAGTTGCTGGCGCACACCGCGGGCAAGATGCGCAAGCATCGCATCCGCGTGCTGCAGGGAGACAAGGTGCTGGTCGAAATGACCCCCTACGACCTGACCAAGGGTCGGATTACCTACCGCTACAAGTAAGCCCCGTGGCCACGCCCGGCGGCACCGCACCGAAGGCACGCCTGGTCTTGGCCAGCGCTTCGCCCCGGCGCAGGCACCTGCTCGAGCAGGTGCTGCTGCCGCCTGACGCCGTCGCGCCCGCCGATGTGGACGAGATGCCGCGCAAGGGCGAGCTGCCCCGGCCCCATGCCCAGCGCCTCGCCGACGAGAAGGCCGCGGCCGCCGCGCCAGGCCATCCCGGCGATTTCGTGCTGGCCGCCGATACCGTGGTCGGCGTCGGACGCCGCATCCTGCCCAAGGCCGAGACCGAAGACGACGCCAGGCGCTGCCTCGCGCTCCTCTCCGGCCGCCGCCACCACGTCTTCACCGGCGTCACCCTGATCGGCCCCGACGGCAAGGCACGCACCCGCACCGTCGATACCGCCGTCACCTTCAAGCGCCTCAGCGACACCGAACTCGCCGCCTACCTGGCGTCCGGCGAATGGCACGGCAAGGCCGGCGGCTACGCCATCCAGGGCCTTGCCGCCGCCTTCATCAGGGCCATGAACGGCTCCTACACCAACGTGGTCGGCCTGCCGGTGTTCGAGGTGGTCTCGCTGCTGGCCGGCGCTGGCTACGCGCCAGCCCGCAGACTCAGATGACCAGGATAGCGAACGTGGAACTGCTCATCGACGCGGTGCCCGGCGAGGTGCGCGCGGCCCTGATCGAGGATGGCGAGGTCGCCGAGGTTCATATCGACCGCGACGGCCACCAGAGCCTGATCGGCACCATCTATCTGGGCCGGGTCGAAATGGTCGAGCCTGCGCTGCAGGCCGCCTTCGTCGCCCTTCCCGGCGTCGCCGCGCCCGGTTTCCTGTCGGTCAAGCATGCCGGCGCGCTCGTCGAGGCCGAAGGTCCGCGCCGCATCGAGCGGCTTCTGCACCAGGGTCAACTCGTGATGGTCGAGGTCACCCGCGACGCCGTCGGCGACAAGGGTCCCGGCCTCACCACGCTGGTGACATTGCCCGGCCGCCTGCTGGTCTATCACCCTTACCGCAGCGACAACGTATTGTCCGGCGCGATCCGCGACGAGACCCAGCGCCTGCGCCTCGAGGACGCCGCGAACCGCGCGGTCGAGGGCGTCGGCGAAGGCGGGTTCATCGTCCGCACCGCCGCCCAGACCGCTGACGTGCCCGCGCTGCTCCGCGAGGCCCGCGAGCTGCATTTCCGCTGGGAAGCGCTGCGCCAGGACGCCGGCCGCGCTACCGGGCCGCTATGCCTGCAACGCGACATGCCGCCGTTGCAGCGGACCTTGCGCGATCTCGCCCGCCCCGGCCTGACCCGCATCGCCGTCGATGGCCACGCCCTGTTCGCCGAGGCCAGGGGTTATCTGGCGGCCAACAACGAGGACTTGCTCGACCTGCTGGAAGTGCATGCGGCGGCGACGCCGCTGTTCGAGACCGCCGGTGTCGAGGCCGCCATCGAGTCCACCCTGGAAAACAGGCTCGACTTGCAGGGCGGCGGCTGGGTCACCATCGAGGCGGTCGAGGCGCTGACCGCCGTCGACGTCAACTCGGGCGACGGCACCAGCGAATCGAGCCGCGAGCAGACCAGCTTCACCACCAACCTGCGCGCGGTCGACACCATCGCCCGCCAGCTGCGGCTGCGCGATATCGGTGGCATGGTGCTGGTGGACTTCATCCACATGGAAAGCCCCAAGCACCGCGACCGGGTGATGGACGCGCTGCGCGACGCCCTCGCCCGCGACCGCTCGCCCTGTTCGGTGCTGGGCTGGTCGCGCATGGGACTGTGCGAGCTGACCCGCAAGCGCAGCCGCGCCACCCTGCCCGACTTCCTGGCCGCCCGCCCGGACGCTGCCCGCCAGCGCCGCCGCAAGTCCGTGGAATCGGCTGGCTACGACGTCCTGCGCCGCCTCCGCGCCGAAGCGGCCGCACGCCCCGGCGCCACCCTTGCCGTCACTGCCCATCCGGATGTGATAGACTGGTTGAGCGCCGCCGGCCGACCGGGTGCGCTGGCGGACATCGCCGGCAAGTCGCCCGCGCTCAGGCCGGACCCGGCGCGCCCGGTCGATGAACCGCAAATCCAGGCTGTCTCGTGAGCCCGCCATGAATAAAATGTCCGATCCACACAAGCACATCCGCCCCTGCCCGATCTGCCGCAAGCCGGCGGTGGAGCACTACGCGCCGTTCTGCTCCAAGCGTTGCAGCGACGTGGACTTGGGCCGCTGGCTGCACGGCCACTACGTCGTGGAGAGCGACGAGAGCCCGGCCGGGGAAGACGGCGAGAACTAGGGCAAAAAAACTCAACCGGCAAAAACCCTTTCAGGCATCTGGACAAGCCCGATCCGACGCCCTATAAACCGCCGTCCCGGGCCGGAACCAAGCGGCCCCGATGCGTGGGCCCAGGTAGCTCAGTTGGTAGAGCACGTGACTGAAAATCACGGTGTCGGTGGTTCGATTCCGCCCCTGGGCACCATTAAAATCAATGAGTTGTGAGATTTCTAGTATCGGCTGACTTTCTCAAGTCACCAACAGGTCACCACGAGCGCAGGAAAGCGCGCTTTGCCACGCGATCAAACCTCACCGGTACCGGCCAACACCTGCATCTACTGCGGGCGCCGCGGTGTGTCCAAGGAACATGTCATTCCTGCATGGCTGGGAAAGTACGTTTCACAAAACGAGCCAACCAATTCATTAGGATACAAGCTGTACGGATTTGGCTCGAGGGTGATCGATGAAGACCACTTGGAGCGACCCGGCGACGGACACACGGTGAAAGTCCGGCGTGTCTGCGAATCCTGCAACAATGGTTGGATGAGCCAACTTCAGGAACGCGCCAAGCCCCTGATTCTCGATATGTTGTCGGGCGCGCCGCTGGCCCTTCACAAGCGGTTCCAGACGAACCTCGCTGCTTGGTCTGCAATGACTTTCATGGCTGGAGACTTTCGGCGCGCCGTCAGCGCGGCGATTTCCCAAGAGGATCGGAACTACCTCATGAAGGTCGGCCGAGCACCTAAGAACTGGCGAATCTGGGTTGGAAGATACGAGCGCGAGCAGGCTGCCTTGCTATTCGCCCACAACGCCCTCCGGGTTTCTACTCCTCGCCATCCGGTTGCCGACTCGACAGATGATGAGCTTCCGCCTCCTAACTCTCAGGCGTCGTCCGTGATCATCGGGAACATCTTTCTAACCTGCATTAGCTCAAGCGCCAGCGACCTTCACCATTATTGGAAGTTCACCCCCCGTAATGCGGCGCTGCTGGACCAGATCTGGCCCGTCGAGACGCCGCGCATCGCTTGGCCTCCCGAACGAACGATGGTCGACGAGGACGCAGTCAGAATCGCGAACACGTTCTTCGATGGGATGATGAGGTATGATGCAGGACAGCAGCGCGGCGATTGATTAGAGACCAGCGGAGTGCCGGCAGCGTGTCGGCTACCCGTGAGTTCAGTCCTGTTTTCCTGTCGGCCGCTTGATGCCGACGCCGATGGTGCCGTTGAAGGTGAAGAACGTCACGCCAGCGGCTTCAAGCGCAGCTTGTAATGCGCCGAGCGTGCGCTGCTGCGGGCTCGTTGCGCCGCGCTCATAGTCGACCAGTGTGCGTTCAGCCACGCCGGCCTCATCTGCCAGGGCTTTCCTCGACCAATCAAGCAATGCTCTGGCCGCGCGGCACGTTTGCGGAACTATGACGGGTGCCTTATCCTGCATAATTTATGTTGCTTTCATCCTTTATTGGTGCCGATAATATGAGTGTTACGCGCCAATTTACAGCATGAATTGCGCATCGGCCCGGCGGGAAGGTGGAATCTCCCGCACCGGGCCTAACCCTGACAACCTTCTATGGAGGCCATCATGGCTGAGACTGACAATACCACACTGAACGCTGCCCAGGTCCACCCCGTGCTGGGCCGCTTTTCACTGGCCATCGGGCCGCATATCCCGCCCTTCTTGGGCACCGAGACCACCAAAAAGCTGCACGACTGGGAGTGCGCGGCCGAACGGGCTTGCGAGGAATACGGCGAGGAAGTTGAGATCACCGCGTCGCCGGCCGAGGTCTGGATCGCCTACAATGCAATTCGGGTTGCGGTGAACTCTGAAGTACTCAGCCGCGCCGACCAGATCATTGGCATGTACGCGCTCAACCAGTTGCCTGGCGCCATGGTCGGCGACGACAGCATCCACGCGGCCGTTGATGTGCTGGCGCGGATCGACTGGATAATGGACGTCCTCGAGGAGCATGGCATCAATACCGATGACTGCATCCCGGTACTGCGCCGGGTGCGCTTCGACGCATCGCTTTTAATGCCGGATAGGGGCGTGATCATCGACAAGCCGCGCACCAGATCTACGGGCCCGACGGTTGGCGAAATCAAGGCCGTCGAAAATGCCTTTGCCAAGGTTGGGCTGTCCAAGGAAGCGGCCCACGTAGCGGTGGGCTATGTGCCCTTCGTGCCCGAGAAGGCCGACGCCTGATGTCACAGGCCTCGGGCGGGGACTGGTTCGCGCCTGTCCCGCCCAAGGCCGCGCCGGCGTCAAGCGGCGTGACTTGGGACGAACGGCGGGCGCTTGCCCGCATCGTGACAACCTCTGACCTGATCCGCCTTCCAGACGGGCGTGAGTTTCTTCTGACCCCGGCGCCGGCCGAATTGGTCGATACGCTGGCGGCTTTTGATGCTGGCGCGGAGGATATGGAGGATGAGGGAGAGGCGCTGGATTGGACATGGGGAAGGCCCGTTATGGGCCGCAGCGGCGACAGGCTATTCCCGGTCGTAATCCAGGACGGCGAGCAAGACCCCACGCAATGGGACGGAGGCAGCCGATGAGCACGTCTCCATACCGGATGCGGGGCTGCGGGACCCGGCGTCGCAGTGCAAGCTGTGCGGCGTCAACCTGCCCGGCGGCGAACCTGAAACCCCGTGCTATCGCCGCGAATGGGGCTTTGGCCAAGCTGACGAGTGGCCGGAAACATCGGATATTGCCAGCTCGCTCTGTGGGGGGGACTATACGATCCACTAAGGCGCGTCAGCTGCGCCTAGAGCCCCGCCGGAGCAATCCGGCGGGGCTTTGCATTGTACCGCGGCTAGAGGCTACGCTGCTTGCCGGCGCCCTTACGGAGCCTTTGCTGCCTTCCAATCTTCCAGTTTCTCGATCTCGGCTTTCGTCAGCCCAGTGTTGAGACGGTCTTTGTCAGGGCCTTTGGTAAGCTTGCTGATCGGAAGCACGACTTCACGTGAGCCGACGCCGAGGAAGCCGCCCACATCGACGGTGACCGCTTGGGCTTTGCCAGCAGCATCGCCGAGAACGTTGTCCACATCTCCGATCTTTTTCCCATCGGCACCATAGACGTCCATCCCGGTGACATCACCGACCTTCTGGTTCAGACCACCGACGATGGTGTCGTTATCCGTAAGCTCGACAAATGAACTACCTGCGGCAAAGGCAGGTGCAGCTAATGCCAGCATGAGGCCGGTCGCAAGCGCTGTGACGTGTAAACGTTTCATGTTGTCTCTCCCAAAACGATGTTCACGGTCCCGTCGTTCGCTAACCGCTCGTCCGCGCCAAATGTTCCACGATTGTAGGATGCATCCTGTCCGTTCCGGAGTGGAACAACTGCGCACTTCAAGTCTTTCAAAAGTATCTCTCTCGTAGCACTCCGCTTCTCGCGATCACCAATGGGAGGCGCTTGCCCCGCCCCTGCCGCGCGCCCTTTTTAAGGAGATCAGCATGACGTCCGGACTCACTCCCAAGAAGCCGGTGCCGCCTCCGCCGGATTGCTCAGGAATATGAGCGCTGCAAGCCACTGGTGAGCCACGTGAATTGCGGCCGTCGCTTTCCGAGGGCCATTCTTGCGGGGATACGGTGTTTTTCCAACCAAGGAGAACACCATGAACCTGAACCTCGATATCAAGCGTCCGCGCCTACATCTCCATCTTAATGTTGACGGCCGATCTGCTCGCCGAGTCTGCATCGTGATCGCCATCTTCGCCTGGCCGGTGCCGGTACTGCACACTAAACCGTACCTATCGTTGCAAGTTCCCGTTGGCGTTGACACCCCGGCGCAGGTTGCGCAACCCTGAACAAACCACGAACGATAAGAATCGGATTGCAGTGATGGCCGGGCGCACACGCTTCAAAAGAACCGGCCTTAGGGGCGAGCAGAAGGCCGAGGTTGTGGAAGCCATGGACGCTGCCCGCCGCGCCATTGGCCAGGTTACGTTGAACTACTATTTCCAGCAGCCTGAGTATCAGGCAGCGTGTCGAGCCAACGATGCGCTGCTGAAGCTTGGCGAGGCGCTCGGGCACGATGATCGCAGCATGTGGCGAGACGGCGCTGCGCAGGTGACGGGACCCAAGAAGGAGGACTGATCGTGTGCGGCAGAATGACCCATTATTACACCTGGGAGCAAATCTACGAGCATTACCGCGCCTTCACCGCGGCGCTCAACTTGGCGGCCCGTTTCAATGTGGCGCCGACGCAAGACATCCTGACGATTATGGCCGAGCCCGAGGGAAACGCTGCCCGGATGGCGCGCTGGAGCCTGGTGCCGCCGTGGTCGCCCGAGCCGCTCAAGGCAGCCACCTTCAACACCCGCACTGATACCATCGAGACGAGTAAGCTCTGGAAGCCATCGCTCGACAAATGGCGGTGCGTGGTCCCTGCGTCGGGCTGGTATGAGTGGACCGGGGAAAAAGGCAACAAGAAGGCATGGCACTTCACCAAGCCCGATGGGGAGCTGTTGAGCCTTGCAGGGCTCTACGCGCCACCAGGTCGTCTGGGGAAGCTGTCCTGCAGCATCATTGTCACTGAAGCCTGCGACGCGACCAGGCACATCCACGACCGCATGCCGTGCCTGCTGGAGCGCCAGCAGGTTGACGCCTGGTTGGCAGCGCCTGATCTTTCCCTGCTTAAGCCCTACACCGGCGAGATCGTCATCAAGCCGGCGCACAGGGATGTTGGCAGCGTAAAGAACGAGGGGGCCTATTTGCTAGACGCTGAGGGGACGCCAGTGCTGGCCCAAAAGGACATCTTTCATGACTGAGGATCGCCTTGCTGCCCTGCCACGGGTGTGTACCTGGAGCGCCCGTGCCGGCCTCGTCATCGAGGCGCCGACAGGCATCGCCTACGCCTACAGCCCGTCCCGTCCCGATGAGCCTCTGCCATGGGGCACCTGGGAGGGGTTCTTCATTCCCGTCAACTGCTGGCCCGGCATCGCCGATGCGGTCGCCGGCGAAGGCATGCTCGAGCATGTGAACTATGTCGGTAGCGACCTGGCGGGCAAATCGCCGCACTTCGATCCGTCGCGGCAGGCACAGGTCCCGAAGTTGATCCCCGTCACCACTGACTTCGGCAAAGGGTGGTTCTTCTGGAGAGGCGACCACCGTACCCTGCCGGAGCGGGACGACGGTTCATTCGTGGTCTATGACCAGGCCGACGAGCCCGTGACAGGCAAAGTGCTGCCGTTCCCAGTGGTCAGGGAATAGCGACGGCGACATCGCGCCCGACGCCCGGGATTTGGTTGAGGATGTGCGGGCCTCAAAAAATCCTGACCTTTTGGAGATACCCATCTTGCTGCAGTGCCAACAGACCTTTGAACAAACTAAGGTCTGGATGTGGGCAAGCGCATTGCTCACTCCATGTAAGACTCTGCCCCGCTCGCTCTCGCCGGCGGGGCTTTTTTATTCTGCCGAGGACGCCGTCGGATGTCTGCAACGGGCCGATTGCAGGCCGGCTTCTTCCCGTTAGGCGAGGAACCACCGCGCGCTTCGAGCTTTTCCTAACCAGACCTCTCGTAGCACTCCGCCTCTCTTCCTTCACTCCAGGCGAGGCGGCACTTGCCCCGCCCCACGGCGGGGCTTCTTTAAGGTAATCGTATAGTTCCCGCATAAGCTCTTAGGTCAGCCTTTCCCCTGGCTGGTGAATTGGTAAGGCGAAATTCGTACGTTTGCTGCCGGCAGCCGAAAGGCTAGGCCGGACCGGCGCGTAACGCACTGCCACAACGGCCCAGACCCCTCAACGAACCCTCTTCAGAGTCACGGATACCTCTTTGGAAGGAGGCCGGAACCAAGCCGGACGGATGGTTGTTTGACGGTTCGGACTCTGTTGGGAGTACCATGTCAATGCAACCGAACCTGACTGACGAAGAGTTTAGCGCCACCTTGGTCGACTTTATGGATTCCCTGCGCGGGTTTGCGCTCTTTCTTACAAGATCGACAGATTTCGCCGAGGATATCGCCCAAGAGGCGGCATATAAGGCGTGGAGGGCGCGAGCGTCTTTTCAACGCGGTACCTCGTTCAAGTCATGGATATTCACAATCGCCCGAAACCAATACTACACTGAGATCCGACGCAAAAAGTTGTACGGACCGATGCCCGCTGGCGAGCTTGAGGTGCCGCCTGCCCAGATGGACCACATGCGCGTGCTGGAGGTGGAAAAGCGTATCGCTAGCCTCAATGCTGAGCAAAGGACCGTCGTCCTTTTGGTAGCCGCCGGAGCGAGCTACGACCAGGCAGCTGCGGCCATTGGCTGCGAGGTCGGTACCGTCAAAAGCCGACTGTCGCGTGGACGCCAGGCCCTGCTGCGGGAATAGGCGGCACCCGCGATTTGCGCGAAGACATACCCCTGAAACGTCGTTGTCAGACCCGCCACACGTTGCTTGAATGTGTCCACGTCGTTGCGCATTAGACGTACAGAACGCACTGCGGTAGGGCCCCCTCGCCCGCAGTGCGTTCCCGTTTTTCGCGCAAGGTGACGCGGGCCGAAACTGCTGCTGCTAGGGCCGTCACCCGCCGAGGACGGCTCTCCAGTGTCTTCATAATGATACCGAGCAGATGCGCGATTACCTGTTCGAATGCCCCGATGCAATCAGCCCTACGACCTGGCGCTCACGTTTCGTAGTTTCGATCTTAGCCACCGAGCTACCCATCAGCGGAGGCAGGCGATCCGAAGCACTCCTCGAAAAGTATAGCCCGTTAAGGCGCATCAGCCACGCCTGGGGGCCCCGCCAGAGCAATCCGGCGGAGCTTCGTCTTGCGCCTCTATGATTGATGTATCGTGAAAACGGGCGCATGGTCGTTACGACTTCGTAAGGCTTTGGGGGCCATGATGAGAAACGTATTAGCTGTAGTCCTATGTGCATTGCTAACGTCACAGACCGCGTGCACGAGCAATCCGAAAAACATCAAGGCTGAATACACAAGTCCTCGACTTTATTCGGCTTTCAGCTGCGAGGAGCTGTTCGATGAACAGCGAAAAATCCAAACTCAAGTTGACGATCTCGTGGGGCGACAGAAGTCCAATCGGACCACTGACACGGTCATGACAACGGTGGGGCTGGTAATCTTTTGGCCCGCCCTATTGGCGCTTCCCTTTACCAAGGACCGCAAGAGCGAAATATCGCGATACATGGGCCAGGACGAAGCGATCAAGGAGAACATCGCCGCGAAGAGGTGCGCTTATCGCGGCAACCCAAATGGTGAAGTCACTGCAGCAATGCCAGAGGGCTCGAAGCCCGCGCCGACCCTTGTCATGAGTGTCGGCGCCGACTTGCCGGCTCCCTCGGGTCAATCATCAGCGGACGCAGACCCAATCGCTCCAATTCAGGATAAGTAGGCCTGAGCCTTTACGCGTGGTTTATCAACTGCCCTCCCGCTGGAGCGATCTGGCGAGGCTTTGTCCTACTCGAACCCGGTAGCAAAAAAACGAGCTTCCCACTCGTGCGAGATTTGGGTCTGGTCAACGCGCACAAATTCTCTGCATACCCGCCAGTAAATCTATGTGGTGCCGCGACAGATAGCGCAACACCTCGGTGTTATCGAGTAGCCTGCTGGCATATGCCCTCGCGACTACCAAATCCAACTGGCTCTGAGCGTAAGCGTCCTCAGCAGCACGGTATTGTGTTTCGATATTTCGGGCCTCGCCTTCCAACAGCGCCACTCGCTTCAAGCCGCCCCGTAGGGGAGAGGGATGTGTTTGCCTCCGTGCCAACAACTGGTTGTCTGGCGTTGCGGCCAGAAGCGCCTCAGCGTAGCGGCCAGAGTATTTTCCCAGCTCGGTGACAAGCGTCGCTGCCTCGATTTGTCGAAGCGGAACCATTCGCTTAAGCACTCTGAACACAGCCCGCGGCGCCGGCGCATCCTTGAGAAGCTCCACCGCTTCAGGACATATGCCTTCTATCAGCCTGTTCCGTTGGCGGAGTGTTGTCAGGTCCATTGAGAGCGCCGCAGCAATCTTCTGTTCCGAAGCGCCCTTCTTGATCGCCTGACGGATCATGAAGTGTTCCTGGACCAGTGTCAGTCGGTTGACGCGCTTATTGTAGGTGAACGCCTCGTCATCCTTGGCCACCAGGCAGTCGACCTCGGTCTCACCTAGTTCGCCTAGAATATGAACCCGGATGTGGCCATCCAAGATGAGGTGTGCTCCATTCTCGTCCCGCGCGACTACGGGCAGCTCGACCAGCCCAACCTCTTTGATGGATGCCGCGATCTGCGCATACCTCCTGCTACGGCAGACCTGCGGGCTGATCTTCTTGAGCGGAATGAGATCCCCGATCGCAAGACGGATGCTTTGAGAGCAAAAGCCAGCCTTCACTGCCCTATTCATCATCGCATTCCGGGGCAATGCGCTTAGCTAGGCATGCCGGTAGCGTCAGCAAACCCTGCGCATGGAGAAGCGACTTGAAGTGCGCATCCTCCAACAGGGTGCGTATGACGTGGGCCAGTATCGCGAGTTGCTCATCGCTACTCTGGACCTCCCGGATTAGATGACGCTTTCGTTCTGCATCCGACTCATAAGTCCGAATGAGCCTGTCGATGGTCATAGGCTTACCGGCCTGTGGTCCGCTAGCGGTCGACTTGCCCTTGAGACGTCTGCTTTCCACGAGGCGTTTCGCAGCCATGAATTTACGACCCTGCAGAGCGCCGCTTTCATACGCTGTTTTGAGGACATCCTGCACATCGGGCTGTTTAGCGGTCGCAATTTCAATGGCGATCGTCAGCGGAAAAATTCCTTGTTCAACGCCGTTGATGAGGCGCTGTTCGCCCCTCTCCAGGAGATAAATAATGTCGCCGGCATACTGTTCGCTTAGTCCTGTTTTTAGTGCGATCTGTGCTAAGTCGTAACCGCGTGCCTTGAGCGCGCCAATCTCGCCTAGAAGTTCCATGTTGGAATGCCGGCGCCGTGCAACATTCTCCACCAGGCTCCGAACCATACACTCGCTCTGGGGAAGGTCGAGCACCACTGCGGGGATCGATTTCTGGCCGAGCGCGACAAACGCCTCTATACGGCCTTGGCCGCAAACTAGGTCGAAGCTGCGGCTTTGCGGCCGACGAGCTACTGTCACTGGCCGCTTCAATCCTACCGCCGCAATGCTGTCGACAATCTCCCGGAATACATTCTGATTTCTACTGCGCGGGTTGGTGATTTTTATCCGGGCGATGGGCACCAGCTTGGTGGTCAACATGCCACCGCTCCGATGGAGGTTCGCGCGAAAATAGCGGTCACGGGCCTCAGACTCGTAACATGGAATGCTTGTGGTATCGGTCCGGACTCACGGCTCAAATTAAACGGCGGCTTCGGTAATCTGGACGCGGGCACGACAAAATAATCTTCCGCATTTGGAGCCTCAGGGAACTCGCGCGCGATGATGTAGATGTCCGCTTGCTTTGGCAGCGTTTTACAATACCAAAGCGTTATGCCGCTGTTCCCCTCGTGGGGTGGCAGGACTTTTGCGACAACGGTTACCTCCTGGCTCACAACCAGGCGCCGCCCCGACGACACAAATTCGCATGGAACGCCTAGAGATCTGAGATCACGGGCAAACCTTTGCAGGAGCTGGCGCTGCTGGCCAACTCTCCTTTGCGTTGCCTCACAGTTTCGGTAATTGCGTCGCGGCTCGTATCCCACCAACTCGTAAGCCTTGAGTAGCCCGCCAAATTTTTCGATATACGCTTCGGCAGATGGTATCGACGGACAGGCGCTGATGCTTTCATAAGATAATTGGCCGGCTTCTCGGAACAATAGCCGGAGCCCCTCAAGCATCTTCTCAGGATCAGTACGCGCGCGCCTATCCGCTCGACACTTCTGAGCCCGACTAAATAGGTCCTCAGAGATGATCGGTTCAATCGCAGCTGGCACTCTGATCCGTTGCGCGTCTGTATTTACGACGCGAGGTCCCTTTAGCTTGTACGACGCCTTGTTCCAGACGCTGACACCCGCATACTTCTCGTTCTCCAACATTTTGCAGATCATGTTGCTATCCCACGGTCGCCCACTCGTGTGTCGCGAACCGCGTTTGTTTAGTGCAACCGTGATCTGCTTCGGCGTGAGTCCGCCCTCTACAAAGGCAGCGAATATCCACTGGACGGTTTCAATCTCCTCCGCCGGCCCCTGGACAAGGAGTACACGGTCTGATTTGAGGGCTCTGCACTCGCCACGGCCCAAAAGGCCTTTTGGTGTTCCGTCCTCGGCTACCATTAGGCGCCGCAATCCATAGATCGGTGGCCCGCCTGTATGGAAACCACGCAAGGCGTGCCTTGCCTTCGCGGCAAAAACTTTGGCCGATAACTCTCGGCTATACTCGGCGGCCATCACGCGCTTGATACTCTTGACCAACAACGTCAGCGGTGAACCGTCGTCCTTGAACGGCTCCGCACAGTAAATCACCCTGACGCCTACCGTTCTGCAGAGATATTCATAGTGAGCGCTTTCGTCCGTGTCCTGGAAGCGCCCCCACCTACTCACGTCATAGACCAGTATGACGCCATAAGGTGCGTGACCTGTTCCGACATCTACCATGAGCTGTCTCAGTCCAGGGCGGCCGCTGAGGTTCAACCCACTTTTCGCCTCGTCTGAATAGGTGCGGACGATCGTCAGCCCGGTCGCTTGTGCATATTTTTCAATTTCGATGGACTGGAACTCCGTGGAGTATCTTTGGTGTTCCGTCGACATCCGCACATACATCGCGGCGAGATTTGCCTTCTCGATGTTGAGAGAGTTACCACGTGTGCGAGTGGCCGTTGCCATCTGAACACCCTCGCCGGCGCCACGGTGCCGACTAAATTTTCAAGCATAAGGCCTCATCAGTAGACTATCGCTTCGGCGAGGAATGCGATTGCCGGAAATGGGCAAGAGGTTACCATCTCGCGATCTGGATGCTTATGCCGCGACCATCTCGCGAGCATTGACTGCGGATCTTGGTAATAGCCACAGGGCTATTAAAACCGTCGTGTCCTGGACGGGCGCGTCTGAGAGATCGGCGCGGAACTGGCTAACGGGTCGTTCCGGGCCTTCAGGGGAACATCTCCTGCTCCTGATGCGACACTCCGAAACTGTAACCGTTGCTGTTCTCCAGATGGTCCACAGGACCACGGCAATCCCAGGAATTGCCGTCACTTCGATAAGAGATCAGCTTGCTCGGACCGTGGAGCTGATAGATCGGCTAATACCTCGGGACGTGATCATTGAGGTTCCCTGCGCCCGAATTCGCATTGCACCATAAATTGAACATTGCTCACAGAGCGCATGCCTTTTGCGGTAATGCACCTTAATCACCGCAACATTTGCGGAGAATACGGGTCTTAATCACCGCAAAACTTGCGGAGATTAGCCACTGATCGGGAGCAAGCGTGGTCTGCGAGACCGTCTGCCTGAGAACGACGACCGTGGTTTGTGTGCGTCGCTGCGGCGGCAGATCAAGGGGCGGTCTAAACACTGGGACGAGCAAAAAACATTCCGCTTTCCCGCCTTCCGGTGCATATAGGGCACAAACCCCAAAAGCCTGGAATGACCATGCCCGTTTATCGCTCACGCACCACGACCCACGGACGCAACATGGCAGGCGCGCGCGGCCTCTGGCGCGCGACCGGTATGAAGGACAGCGACTTCGGCAAGCCGATCATCGCGGTGGTGAACTCGTTTACCCAATTCGTGCCGGGGCATGTGCACCTGAAGGATCTGGGTCAACTGGTCGCCCGCGAGATCGAGGCGGCGGGCGGCGTGGCGAAGGAATTCAACACCATCGCGGTCGACGACGGCATCGCCATGGGGCATGACGGCATGCTGTATTCGCTGCCGTCGCGCGAGCTGATCGCCGACAGTGTCGAGTACATGGTGAACGCGCATTGCGCCGACGCCATGGTGTGCATCTCGAACTGCGACAAGATCACGCCCGGCATGCTGATGGCGGCGCTCCGGCTGAACATCCCGGTGGTGTTCGTGTCGGGCGGGCCGATGGAGGCGGGCAAGGTGCTGCTGGGCGGGAAGATGCAGGCCATGGACCTTGTGGACGCCATGGTGGCCGCGGCCGACGACGCGGTGAGCGACGAGGACGTGGAGAAGATCGAGCGCTCGGCGTGCCCGACCTGCGGCTCGTGCTCGGGCATGTTCACCGCCAACTCGATGAACTGCCTGACCGAGGCGCTGGGCCTGTCGCTGCCTGGGAACGGCTCGACCCTGGCGACGCACGCGGACCGCAAGGGCCTGTTCCTCGAGGCCGGTCACCTAGTAGTAGACTTAGCGCGCCGGTATTACGAGCAGGACGACGAGACCGCGCTGCCGCGCGTGATCGCGTCGAAGGGCGCGTTCGAGAACGCCATGGCGCTCGACATCGCCATGGGCGGGTCGACCAACACGGTGCTGCACATCCTGGCGGCGGCGCACGAGGCCGAGCTGGACTTCACCATGGAGGACATCGACCGGCTGTCGCGACAGGTGCCGGTGCTGTGCAAGGTCGCGCCGGCCAAGTCGGACGTGCACATGGAAGACGTGCACCGGGCCGGCGGCATCATGTCGATCCTGGGCGAGCTGGACCGGGCGGGATTGATCAACCGGGAGCTGCCGACGGTGCACACCAGCACCATCGGCGACGCCATCGACCACTGGGACATCACCCGCACCAACAGCCAGAAGGTGAAGGACCTGTTCCTGGCGGCGCCGGGCGGCGTGCCGACCCAGGTGGCGTTCAGTCAGGCGCGGCGCTGGGAAGAGCTGGACACGGACCGGGAGACGGGCGTGATCCGCAGCGCCCAGCATCCGTTCTCGAAGGACGGCGGGCTGGCGGTGCTGAAGGGCAACCTGGCGCCGGACGGCTGCATCGTGAAGACCGCCGGCGTGGACGAGAGCATCCTGAAGTTCTCGGGCCCGGCGCGGGTGTTCGAGAGCCAGGATTCGACGGTGCAGGCGATCCTGACCAACAAGATCAACGCGGGCGACGTCGTGGTGATCCGCTACGAGGGGCCGCGGGGCGGGCCGGGAATGCAGGAGATGCTTTACCCGACGAGCTACCTGAAGTCGAAGGGCATGGGCAAGGCGTGCGCGCTGATCACCGACGGACGGTTTTCGGGCGGCACTTCGGGGCTGTCCATCGGGCATGTCTCGCCGGAAGCGGCGGACGGCGGGCTGATCGGCCTGGTGCGCGAGGGCGACACCATCGAGATCGACATTCCGAACCGGACCATCCACCTGGCGGTGGACGAGGCCGAACTGGCGAGCCGCCAGGAGGCGCAGGACAGGGCCGGTTGGAAGCCGGCTGAAGTACGCAAGCGCAAGGTGACGACGGCGCTCAAAGCTTATGCCGCCTTCGCGACCAGCGCCGCGCAGGGAGCGGTGCGCAAGCTGCCCGAATAGCCGCAAAGCGCCTCACTCTTCTGGAATCTCGAAGGTCCATCGGCCCCGATCGTCCAATCCTGCGAACATCCTGCTGAGCCACAGATCCTCGCGGATGACGCGGAGCACCTGGCTAAAGGATCTTTGCGGAGGGGGCGCAACGACCAGAAGCTTGTGAGGCGTGCCCTGTCGCGGCGAGTCCGTCACGAAGCTTTGCCCGCCGAGCAGATCCGCCAGATGAGGCAGGGTCTCCTTGATGAAATCCTCGGCCTCGGCCTGGCCAAACCTGTGCGTCTCGAATTGCGCCATCCAAGCCAGAGAAATCCGGCCATCAAGTATGACGAATTTCTCGAGCATGGCCGACCTATGTTGGAGTGCATGGGCACATAGATCCAAGATTACCCGGTCTTTACGACTCCGAATCTATTCTTTAGCGGTAGAGGGCTGTACATTTAGCGCGGCCTCCAGCGCGAATTGGGAGGGGCATCGATCACGGCCTGCCCGTTTGGCAGGGGGCGCCAAGCCGCCGTCAGTCTCCGACCGGGTTCCCTATGGAAGGCGCCGTCACGGAGATAGTCAGCTCCTTGTTGTTGCCGACCGCATTGGCGGCTGAGCTGGCGGTCTCGAACAACGCGGCACCCGGATCATCCATCGGCGTGCGCAGGTTCGACGCGGCTACAACGTCACCCAGGGAAACCTGGAGCACCTCTTCCATGGCGAAATCCCCGGTTTCCGATAGTTGCAGGAACTGCTCTTCGGCAACGCTGCCGCTGGATTCTGGATGGTCGTCCGGATCGAGGCTGCGGTAGATTTCGGACCTGGCGCTTGCATGGTCCTCGCTCTCGCCACGGGGCCGGGCGTCAACGGCCTCATAGCCACCGGCGTCACCGACGACTTCGCTGACGATCTGACCGATGGCGGCCGATTTGTCCTGCAGCTGGCCCTTGGGCTTTTCGGAGCCACCGTCATGAAGCGGGCTGCTGTCTGCTTCAAGCTGCAGACCCGCAATGAACGTGAGGGCAGCAAGGGCCGCCGCCGCATTCCGAACGAATAGCCAGAAAGGCGCCTTCGTCATCACCGGAACTCCCCGTTGCGCCCCCTCCGACGCTAGCTGACAGCGTAACGGATCAGTTGGTTCATAGGGACGTTCATTCGAGGGATAAACCGCCGGTGACCGGGTTCAAAGGGGTTACCACCGGTTGCGCGGTCGTTTTGAAGTCACAACGTTTGATGGTTGGGGCTAGAAGGGAACTGAAAGCTAGACTGCTTGCGTTGGCTTCCTGACGACCCGCCGGAACGGCGTAAAGCCCCGATCGAACACAATGGTCAACAGCAGCCTCGTCCACGACTTATGATGGTAAAGGCTGTCATAGATCTCGGGCGCGCTCGCACGGATCGCCGGCAGGTGCTTCCACGGCACGGACGGGAAATCGTGGTGTTCGTTATGATAGCCCATGTTGAAACAAAGGCGGTTGAGCGGGCCATAATAGGAATAGGTCTCCTGACCGGGGCTGAATACATAGTGCTCCTGGAACCAGCGCGCGCCGACGGGGTGCAGGCCCAGGGCGAACATGGTCGACAGGAACAGGTAGGCGGGCGGCCACCAGCCGAAGAACCAGATCAGCGGCGCCATGGCGGCGGCCATGCAGATCCCGTTGAGAACAGACCAGGGCTCGACCATGCGCTGGGACTTCACGCCGTTGGGCCGGGTGATGCCCTGGACCACCCAGAACATGCCCACCCACAGCGCCTTCTTCCAGCGGCTGTCGCCGATCCAGCTTGCCTCGCGCTCGCTTGGCACGTCCGGGTCGAGGCCGGGCACGCCGAGATGGCGGTGGTGCAGCAGGTGGAAGTTGCGGAAGCCGATGGCGGCCGGGAAGACGATGGGGATGTTGGCGAAGATGGCCCCGAGCCGGTTCGCGTTGGTGGCCCGGAACACGAGGTTGTGGGTGTAGTCGTGGATCAGCACGAACAGGGCGTGGTTGACGAAGGCGCCGACCATATAGGCGACCAGCAGGATCGCCCACCAAGGCGTATTCCAGACGACGAGCGCGACGGCAATGGCAACCTGCAGCGCGACGAGGCCGACCGTCCAGGCGAAGGAGCCCAGGTCGCGGCCGAATAGGGTGCGTAGCTCCGGATGGGCGGCGAGCAACTGTTTGGCGCGTATTAAGTGAGCCGGCGGCGTGTCGGCGATCGTAAAGCTAGCGTTGGTCCCTTCGGTGGTCATCTGCATTCCGCTTCGAAGATGGTTCGACGATCATGGCACGCCAGTACGGACTTAATGTCGGCGTCCGTCAGCCGGCTGACAAGTCCGCTCCGCCTTAGCATGCGCCAAGGGCACTCACACACCTTGTTCGAACAAAGGAGGCGCTCTACGCTGCGAAAAGGCGGGGCGCTGCCATCCAGCGGTGAGATTAGGCTTGGGGAGGGATTGTGCACGACAAGTTTCGCGGCGTGCAGATCTTGCGCTACATCGCGGCGATCCTGGTCGTCTACGCCCACATGCTCGATCAGATCGCCCGTTGGAACCGCCCGGCGCCATGGAGTGCCACGCTTGGCTATATCGAGAACTTCGGCGCCATCGGCGTCGACATCTTCTTCGTGATCAGCGGCTTCGTGATCGTCCACACCATCCGCAGCAAGGACGGCTGGACCGCCGGAGACTTCGCCGCCAGGCGCTTCCTCAGGGTGGCGCCGATCTACTTCCTGCTGTCGCTCCCATTCATGGCCATGACCCTCCTGAAGACCGGCTTCCGGCTGGACGAGTTCGCCGCCACCTTCCTGTTCTTCCCGGTTGCCGGCCCCGAATTCACCAAGCCCTACATCACCGTCGGCTGGACGCTGTGCTTCGAGATGGTGTTTTACGCCGCCGCGGCGCTGACTCTGATCCGCGGTGGAGCATTCATCCGACCAGCTCACGTGCTGGCAATGTTTGCGCTGGTCGCGCTAGCGGCGATCTCCCTCGACAACACCGCGCTCGACTTCTTCGGCAACGCCATCTTCTGCGAGTTCCTGTTCGGCGCATTCATCGCGTGGCTGTGGCACAAAGGGCTGCGCGGCTTCGGCTGGCCGGCGCTGGCGCTGGGTCTTGCCTGTTGTGCCGCCCTCGTCGCTTACGGCTATGGCGAGGTGAGCGAGGCCCGCCTCACCTTCAACAACGAGCTGTCGCTGCTGAGGATCGTACTGTTCGGCATACCCTCGGCGCTGATCGTCTATGGAGTCGTACAGATCGAAAGCCGGATTCCCGACACGCGCCTCGTCTCGGCGCTGATCTATGCCGGCGGTGCGTCATACGCGCTCTATCTCATCCATCCAGGGCTGGTAGCGGTGCTCAGCCGGGTGATCCGGCATGTGCCGCTCGGCGGGGACGCCCTCGTCTTCGCCGTGCTTGTGGCCGCGACGGCCGCGTCCCTGGCAGTATACCGTTACCTTGAGCGCCCCATGACAGAGGCGCTGCAGCGCAAGCGGTCAGCGCTCCGCTCGAAGGTCCACCGGCAACACCAAACCTAGCTTCTGGTTTCCGTCGGCAGCAGCGCGGACGCCGGGGTTCGCTGTCGAAGGCCCAGTCCCCGACCGCCGCACAAAGTCACTGGGCAATTGGCAGTTCGAACTGCTCGATGATCGCGAAGATCGAGCGAGGCTCCGTTCGATGTGCTCGCGCCAGCGTGGACCCCTCGATGCGACGTCTTCCTAAGCTTCGGCGAGATCTTCCGGCCGGTCTTCGGAAAGGACTTCGACCAGGAGTTCTGCCTGCAGAAGGTCCTTCCGTGCCTTGAGACTTACCACACGGGAATTTTTTTGTGTGGTAACTGCTGTTTTCAGGTCGGCTGGTCGCTGTCGCCGTACGCACCGCCCCCGCTACCGATCGTTCGTGGTCCCGCGCTCAGTTGTTCTTAACGTTGCTCTTGGACTTATTGATCGTGCCTTGCTGGGCCGCGGGCTGGTCGGTGGGCGGCGAGGCGCAGACGGACGGATCGGTGACCGTCTTCCCGGTATCGTCAACGCAGCCGCCCGACGCGCAGATAGCCGGGTCGGTAACCGGTTTGCCCTTGGCCGTCATGCAATTCATGGATATGCGGTTGGGCATGTTGTTGTTGACGCTGTTGATACCAGCCGAGGACGCGGGAAGAGCGACAAGAAGAACGCCTGCGACGAGTGCCGAATGGAAAAGAGCTGCCTGTTTCATGACGTGCCTCGGTCCAAAGAATCTGAAAACGCGCGCCATTACCAGCGCGCGGCGCTGCCCGGTCAGTTGTTCTGGATGTTGCTGCGGGACTTGGTGATCTTTTGGCCGTCTTCCGTGGCGGGGGCCGACGGCGATGCCGCATCCTTGGACGACGAGGCGCCGGGGCCGGATGGGGCGGTGGGGCTGAGCGCGCCGCACTCCTTGAGGTCCTTGACGCAGCCATAGACCTGGCCACTCGTCGAGACGACGCATTGCTGGCCCATGGAGCCGTCGGGGAGCTTGCAGAAGCCGGCCGCGCCCGCGGGAGCCGATAGGGCAGCGGTCATCGCCAGGACTGCCGCAACCGTGGCGAACTGAAGAACGCGCATGGTGAACTCCTTGCCGGTAAAAGCGCCTACTTGGTGTTGGACTTCAGGTCCCAGCCGGTGCTGTTTCGTGGGCCGCCGGAGACCGACGCGGCGCAGGCCGCCGGATCAGTGACAGGCTTGCCGCTGGAGTCCTTGCAGCTGCCGGACGCACAGACCGATGTGTCGGTAACCGGCTTGCCGGCTGCATCCGTGCAGGTGGCGGTGCTGGCGGGCGCCGATGTCGCCGCCGGACTTTTGGCGAGGACGGGCGAGCTCTTGTCCATGTCGGCGGCGAGCGCCGACCCGGCGAGGGCGAGCGTGAAGGCGGCGGCAAGCGCCGGCCGCAGAAGTGATCCCTGTTTCATGACGTTCCTCTGATGAGGGTGTATCCCCTCAACAAAGGTATCCGCTCCGTTGCGGCTACGCAATGTTTCACAGCGAAAACTCGTTGAATACGAGATGATCAGCCGGGGACTTCGTCGGTCCAGACCCGGAAGCCGGCCAGGTTGTTGGGGCCGAAGGTCTGGGTAAGCGGGACGTCGGCGGCATCGCGGCCGTGGGCGATGAGGACGCGGCCGATGCGCCTTGTGTTGTTGCGCGGATCGAAAGTGTGCCAGCGACCGCCGAGGAAGACCTCCATCCAGGCGGCGAAATCGCCGATGCCCCAGGGCTGCGGCGTGCCGATGTCACTGATGTAGCCGGTGCAATAGCGGGCGGGGATGTTGAGGCAGCGGCAAAAGGTGACGGCCAGGTGGGCGAAGTCGCGGCAGACGCCGGTGCTCTCGGCATAGGCTTCGGCCGCGGTGCGGGTGGCACGGGCCTGCTGGTAGTCGAAGCGGATGTGGTTGTGAACGAAATCGCAGACGGCCTGGACCCTGTTCCAGCCGAGCGGCGTGTGCTGGAACAGGCGCCAGGCTTCGTCGGCCAGGCGGTCGGTCTCGCAATAGCGGCTGCCGAGCAGGAACAGCAGGGTGTCGGCGGGCAGGTCCTCGACCGGATGCTGGACGGCGTCGAGCACGATCGGATCGGGTAGGCCGTCGTCGTCGATCACGGCATCGGTGGTCATGGTGAAACGGCCGGCCGGCGCGACCAGGCGGCTGCACCAGTTGCCGAAGCTGTCGCGGTAGCTTTCGACGGCAACAGGCGGCACCGTCGTCAGGTGGTCAGGGCTCTCGAGGCCGGCGACGCGCGAATAGTGCACGTTCAGCAGGGCGATCATGGGTGTAGGCTGCGGGAAATCGTAGGTGAACTCGTAGCCGACCCGAATGCGCATGCCTGTCTCCCGAGGAAACCACAAGGGGAACACAGATGCGCACCAATAGCGATGGGCCATCTCGCCGGGCTGGCCTGTCATCATCGGGACCCAGCAGCCGTATACAGCCGGAACGTCCGATAGGTTAGTTCTGCCCCGGATTGAGGGGTATCGGCGCCCCGTATCTGCTAGCGTTGGGCGCCTGTTGGTGTTGCTGGGGTGCGTCGCCGTCAATCGCAGGAGCGTCGTCGGTCAGCTTCTCAGGGTTGGCGCTCGATGCTGCGCTGTCTACGAACCGTAGGACAAAACGTTCCGAGAAGCCGGCGACGAACGACCAGAACAGGAATTTTGCAAGGTCAGCGCCGGTCAACGGGTAGGTCTGGGTAAGAATTGCTTGCATGAACGTCGCATCCGGGCCGGTTTTGGGCGCGGTTGGCATAGAGAATTTTGGGAAGAGGTCGCCCGCGACAATTCCCGATAGAAACATGCAATAGAGTACAACGGCGAAAACGCCTCCGAAAATGGGCACCAGAACAATTTGGAACCAGGATTGGGCGAGCAGCCGAAGCTCTTCCTGACCGATGTTCTTCAGCCGCTGCTGCATGCTCACGAAGCCGCCAATGATACCACATGAAAAGGCGAGATGGCTGATCATGAGCCGCTGGTTGAAAAGAAGGGTAACGCCGAAAATCGCGGTGACTCCGAGGACGGCGAGCGCCGTCATCAAAATCAGGCGCTTGGTGACGATGAGGCGATTGGTTACGTCATCCATGTGAGGGGCTCCGGCCAACCCACGATACTAACTGGAAAAGTGCACCGACTCCGGTCAGAGCGCAATCCGGCAAACTCAGAGACGAACTAGCATAAGTAAATCAGGAGCATGTGGTGCTTCACAATCACCCCCTGCCCCTCCTCAGGATTCCATTGCTCACGAACTGGCCGCTCGCGGCGATGCCGCGTTGACCTGTTTCAACGTAAGCAGAGCGAGGCCGAGCATTTTCAGGTCCGTGAGCACCGCGGGCAAGTCATCGACTACCGACGACTGGGCGACGTTCTCTACCACGCCTCCGCTGATCACCAGCCTTTGCGAGTGAACTAGGCGCCAGTCGCGATAACCGGGGGCTATTCTTTCCAGCCAGCCACGATATCGCCCATCAGCACGGCCATATTGAGAGGCGAAAAGATCATCGCGGCCGGCAGTTGCCGCCCCTCACACCAAGCCCTCGCGTCTTCCTCTGTCCGGTGCACCCCGATGGGCACCAGGCGCCGTTTCGGGGTCAGCATGAACCATTCAGTTTCGGGTTTGCCCATGTTGATTTCCACCATGCGGTGACAGCGCGCAAGTTCGCGCAGCTCGCGCGCGGGAACAGGCCAACTGGCCTGCGCAACAGCTCAATGAAGGACTGAATTCCGCGGCGGCTTGAACGGACGGGGTATTAGGGCTGATATCCGCGCGGCACTAGAGGCTGTGGCCGGCTTGGCGCCTGACCACGCGCGCTGTTGTGCCGCCGATTCGGCGGCCCAGCTCAGCCACGGGATGCAATTGAACATGCATGCCAGACTGACGCAGCATGGAAACTGCGTAGTTGCCGGCGTCTCGTCCTCGGGGCAGCAGTCGTGTTCACTAGGGGTGCCGAGGCGTTCACCGCCAATTGCCGCCGAAAGCGGCTCTGCAGCAAGCAGCATGATCGCGGCTAAAAGTACAAGCGCTACGCACCTGGATACCATTGTCATTCAGTACACTGAAATGCCATGGCGATCATCTGGGATCGCTAGCCGGCCGTTGTTCCACCCCCAACTCGACGGGCTACCCGCACCAGCTCCGCCGGCCGCTCCCGTACCACCGCGCCAGTCCTTCCTCGACCAGCGTGGCGCCGACCGACTTCCCGGCGCTCTCGATGATCCGCAGCTTCCGGCCGTATTTGTCCTCGTCGCGCCCGCCGTTGTTGACCACCGTGATCGTGCCCTTGTTCATCAGCTCGATCAGCCTGCTGGTCGCCTTCGCGCCCAGTGCGGCTTCGCTGCTGCATTTCGGGTCGCTGATTTCGGGCGTGTCGATATCCTCGATCCTGATCTTGGAGCCGTTGATCCACACCGTGTCGCCATCCACGACGCAGTTGTACCGGGTGCCGGAGTAGCAAAGGGGGAACGCGCCACGCCCGGACGTGTAGATGGTGGCCTCGACCACGCGCTGCGGGTCGGGCGCGAATGCATCCACGGCGGCTTAGCTGGCGCCGCATATGCCCAGGATGATCGCCAGCGGTATCCAGAACCTCGGCTGCTGTCCACGCTTCGGGCCACGCCCGCGAGCGGTCTGACGCCGCCTCGGGGACGATGAGGCCCAGAATGATCGACGCCTTCCCCGTATGCCCCTGACCATGATGCCCCCGTTGTTGCATGGTCCATTCACCAGTATCCCTTCAACGGACTGCAGACACAAAGATTTCTTGGAGCAGCTTGGCGTTGGTCCGTTTCTGCCCGGACCCTTGGCGCTCTCCAATCGGAAAGGAAGTCGTTATGCTTCTCGATGTTCTCATGCGTGTCAGCCACGGCCGCTTCAATATTGGTCGCGGAGACGGTGCGGCAGGGAAAAGGCTGACCCGTTCTAACGGGTGAATTTGCTCGGGCGGGAACTCAACCCTTGGCGGCAGGTTAGTGGGCTACTCTGCAACCAGGAAGAGGAGAATACCCATGCGAGCGCTGTGCTGGCACGGCAAAGGCGACGTGCGCGTCGACAATGTCCCCGATCCCAGGATCGAACATCCTCGTGACGTGATCATCAAGATTACCGCCTGCGCCATATGCGGGTCCGATCTCCATCTGTTGGACGGCTATCAGCCGACCATGAAGAGCGGCGACATCCTCGGCCACGAAAATATGGGGATCGTCATCGAGGTCGGGTCGGAGATCACCAATCTCGTCGTCGGGGACCGCGTCGTCGTCCCTTTCACCATCAGTTGCGGCTCGTGCTGGTTCTGCCGGCGTGGTCTCTTCTCGTGCTGCGACACGACGAATCCCAATGCCGAGGCGGCCATCAAGGCGATGGGGCATTCTCCTGCCGGCCTCTTCGGGTTCAGCCACATGCTGGGCGGCTACAGCGGCGGTCAGGCCGAATATCTGCGCGTGCCCATGGCCGATATTGGCCCGATCAAGATTCCCGACAGCATCGAGGACGAGCAGGCTCTCTTCCTCTCGGACATCTTCCCCACCGGCTACATGGCCGCCGAGAACGCCCAGATCGAGGACGGCGACACGGTCGCCATCTGGGGTTGCGGCCCAGTTGGCCAGTTCGCTATCCGGTCGGCGTTGATGATGGGCGCGGGACGGGTCATAGCCATCGATGAAGTACCGGAACGGCTGGCAATGGCGCGCGCCGGCGGCGCCGAGACCATCGATTTCTCGAACACCGACATCTACGACGAACTGATGATGCTTACCGACAATCGTGGGCCGGACAGCTGCATCGACGCCGTCGGCTGCGAAGCCGCGCCGCATGGCGCTATCGACGCGGTCATAGACAAGGTCAAGACCGCGACTTTCCTCGGCACCGACCGTGTGCACGTGTTGCGTGAGGCGATCATGAGCTGTCGCAAGGGCGGGACGATTTCCATCCCTGGCGTCTATGTCGGCATGGCTGACAAAATTCCGCTCGGTGCGGCGATGAATAAGGGTTTGACCCTGAAGATGGGGCAGACCCACGTTCAAGCGTACACCAAACCTCTGCTCGCCAAGATTGAGGCGGGGGAAATCGACCCCAGCTTCGTCGTCACCCACCCTGCAAGCCTCGAAGACGCGCCGGATCTGTACAAGAAGTTTCGCGACAAGGAAGACGGCGTCATAAAGGTCGTGCTACGGCCCGGTCTCTAGCTCTGAAGCAGCCAAAGTCGGCGAGCCGATCAGGGGCGTGCAAGGCCTTTGGCACGAGGCCAATGGCCGATGACGTTCAAGCAGCTGACTGGAACCGGGCGTGGCGTCGTACCACAACCGGCAGATCGTGGTGCTTCACGCGCCTAAGTTCGTGGCTCTTCCTGACAAGCCCAGAAGGCAAACTACTGTCTCCAGCCGGAGGTGTGTTGACTTCGGTGACGGTGAGCGGCCGCGGGTATTGGGAGCTGCCCCAGTGACGGCAAGGGCAGCTCCCTGTATTCAACGCGTGATACCTTCGTTGTCATCCCTGAGATGGCCGCCAAACGCGGCGGCCACACTGGCGATGAAAGCGCCGATGAACATCGACAGCACCGTGAAGAACGCCAACGTTGCGGCAGCCTTCGGGCGTCATCCGCCACCTGTTTGGCTTTCACTTTGGCCTGTTCGACCTGCTGGAGGACGCTGTCGACGCGCGCCTTCGCCTCCTCGCGGGTCATGCCAGTGTTTCGGGCCGTGAGGGTGGCGAGATATTCGCGATCAGCCGCGGCCATCTGACCTTCCGTCGCCGCGTTCGTCAGGATGCGAACCGCTTCCAAGCGCGCAGCTTGAGGGGTCTCAGCGGATGGAGGGTTGTCCGCGCGATAGAGCATGTCGGCGAAATACGAGGTAGACGGGAGGGACTGAGCGGCACCCTTAGCGGACTGGCCCGCTACTCCGGCAGTCACGCTCGCGGCCCCGCTGATGGCCGACGTTGCGGAGGCTGCGACGAGCACCGTCATTACGATAGTGGCCGCCGCCCAGGCAAGGAAACCGTGCGCCGTGTCCCTGAAAAAAGCTTCATGGGTATGAATGCTAACCCACTTCGTCCGTAGACGCCCACTGAGGTAGCCGCCCACGGCCGACGAGAACCATTGAACAACAACCAGCCAGATCGCAGCTCCGATCCCTATGGTTGCTGCAGATGCACCTTCTCCGGACCAAGGAGAAGCGGAAGCAAAGCCCAGCGCGGACCCCAGGATCAGCAGGACAACCGTCAGGGCCAGCGCTCCAACGCCACCCGCAAGAATGGCAGCCCAACTCACAGCGGATGTTGAGCTACCAGCTGCCGGCTGCTGGTTTTCTACGACAACAACTGAACTCATGATGCCCTCCTAGAATATCAGAAAGAGGATGATGATGATCGGGATGGGAATCCCGAGTAACCAAAGGAGAATGCCTTTTCCCATTGTAGTCTCCCCATGGAATGCTCGAACCGAGCATGGTGGCTGTCGCTGGTAGTTTCCTACCTGCACAACGTCTTCGACCTTCAACGGGTTCCTATGCGCCGAGGTTCATTACGGAGGGTCCTTTTAGTCGGTCTGGGCCGAAAGAACATGTGCTGGGTCAGCTCATCAACGCACGAATATTGCGCATCAAATCCCGTCCATTGCCTCGCGGAACCGGGTTCGTTTTTGGTAGGGATTAATCGACGGCTCGCGGCCGGACCTCCCCTTGAATCTCTTGCAACGCCTTACTAAATTTGCCCATCGCAGAGGATGTGTTCCCTCTGACGAGGGCCTCCTCCGCAGTCTTGAATCGCAAGCATCGGAGAGATGGAAATGACGGAAACGTTATCTTGGCATCAAACGCCAATTCCTGTCCCGCCGCTGTATAGCGGCTCTCAGCACTTACATTTATCGCCTGGAGAGGTGCTCGCAGATACCGAGCTCAGCGCCGCGGAAAAGCGCAGCATTCTGGCGTTTTGGGCGTCGGACGCGTGCGCGGTTGAATCGAGGCCTTGGCTGCGTCAGCCGCCGGGATTGACGAAACCGATTGCCTACGAGCACGTGAGGGAGGCTCTTTACCAGCTCGATTGCATCCAGGATTCCCGGCCGGCAAATGACAACGCGCTCCGCCTGAATCCTTCACCCAGGACGCCAGCACTCATTGCTGATCGGCCGGCAGAGCCCACGCTGGACGAGGTGCTGGCCGACCCAATCGTGCAACTGCTTATGAGGCGAGACGGGGTCACGGAACGTGATGTCCGAGCGCTAGGCGGCCAGCACTTGAAGGCTGGAAGCCATTCGGTCGTCAGCGCACAAAATTACGCGAAATCGGGGAACTGGGGATCATGTTGACACTTTAACTAAGCGTCCCAGAGATGCGCTATGGCGCGGGCTCGACGCAATCAAAGACGCAATTTTACGCCCATCGCTGCGCGGACGGTCATGGCGCTCTTCAACTCGAGGAGATGAAACATGGCACGTACTTTCCTGACACCTTTCCGGGGTAGCCGCTTCGGCGCCGACCCATTTCAAATGCTTCATCGTGAGATGAATCGGCTCTTTGACGACGTCTTCCAGGGAATGCCGGGATCCCAGACGCCTGGTCAAGCCGGAGGAGGCAACGCTAACAACTTCATCGAGATGAACATGAACGTCTCGGAAACAGAGAACGAAATCCGCGTCACCGCTGAATTACCTGGCGTGACTGAACAAGACATCGAGGTGCGACTGGACGATGAGATCCTGTCTATCCGTGCCGAGAAAAAGTTTGAGCAAGGCCAGGGAAGCGGAAAGGAGAACTTCCACTTCGTAGAGCGAGCATACGGCACGTTCCAGCGGTCTCTGAGGCTACCCAGCTCAGTAAATCCTGACCAGATTAGCGCTCACTTCGAGAATGGGGTTCTCTCAGTAAGCGTTCCCAAGGCCGCCCAGCAGGAGCGGTCGCACAAGATCCAAGTGAGTTCATCAAGGCCCAAGCTTGAGGAAAGGAGAGATTCCGCAGAGCAAGAAGCGGGCACGCAACGCAGTAATACGCAAGAGCCCCAACATGCGGCAACAAAGCCTGCAGAAATACAGCATTAACCGTGTCGGGAGGCGGCGCTTCACGACCACTGGTTGCTCTGCCTCCCACCCTCCATTTGCATCGAAACCACCATCCATGCTGATCGTAAAGGAGCATGGCAACGGTGCCGCCGTTCGACGAATGGGATAGCGCTCAGGTTGGTTGCTCGCACTCGGAGCTTATGGAGGAACGATTCTGGATTGGGTCCGTTTTATACCAAACCTCTGAAGGAGTATGGAAATGGACTGGAACCGCGTTGAAGGCAATTGGAAGCAGATCAAGGGTAAGGTGAAGGAACAGTGGGGAAAGCTTACTGATGATGATCTTGATGTGATCGCAGGTAAGCGCGACCAGCTTGAAGGCAAAATTCAAGAGCGCTACGGGTACGAAAAGGATCGGGCTCGAAAGGATGTTGATGACTGGTACGGTCGTCAGAAGTGGTAATGAAAAGCAGAGAATGACCCCGAAGCCCCGCAGGCTAAGCCGGCGGGGCTTTTTGCTGACCATCTCGGCGGCTAGGAACTCGATGTCAGCCTAACCGTTGAGTCTGTCGCTATGGCCAAGATCGAAAACATCGACGGTCTACCGCTCCGCTTCAACGACGGCAGCCTAGTACACGCAGTTCAGGGCTCGGTCGTTCAGGGCGACATCCTGCTGCTGTGGACCCTCTGCCTCCACGACGTGCCGGCCGACGCGGCGGTCACCGGGGACCTTCAGGTCACATGCGTCAACTGCCTCGAAGAGATGGATCGCGCGTGAACGACACCCTCCCCCTTACCCAGAATGCAGGCCGCGAGTTGAGGTGGCATGACGGACGTGACGTCCATCGCGTCGAAGGCACCGACAGCAGCGGCGCCGCGGTGTTCCGCACCCGGTGTGGCCGCAACCTCCCTAAAGGAGCGGTCACCGACGAGGAGCGGCCGGTCACATGTCCGGTGTGCCTCGAGGCTTCTTAGCGACGTCCACTATGGGTGAAAAGCGGACATCTCCGGTGTTCTACATCACATGAGTTGCTGACACTAAAAAGGTGGGCCTCGCCTATCTTGACAACAGGCGTGATGCCACCAACATCGATTGCCGAAACTGCGATCTTTGGAGGGACTCCGACGCGTTCCAGGTGAGATCCGGAGGTTCTTTGCGGTGCTTGGGATGCGTCTCTCGAAGAGGAGGCTACCTTGGCAATTGCGTTTTTTGTCGACAGGCTCCGCAGCGTCTACCCACTTGGCGATGCAGATATGGGGATCGTATTCGGCTTCGGATCGAACATCGTCTCCCACAGGCGCCTATCCGAAATTGTAAGACAGGGCGAACCTAGTGCCGGTGCTGGTGTGCTCCTAGATGGGCTGGCCGGTCGGTGCAAGCTCACCAAGGACGGCAAGCGCCAGATTGTCAGTCTGATCTGTCCCGGCGATGTATTAGGTCTCGAAGGTGTTCTGAAGGATGTATCCGACCACTGCATCCTTGCACTGACGGATTGCCAAGTGGCGGTCGTATCCCACACCCGGCTCAGGGACATCTTCGAGAATCACCCTGCGGTTTCGCTCGCCCTCTGGAAGCTTTTTGTACTCGACACCTCGGTATATCGGGAGTGGCTCGTCAATATCGGAAGTCGATCAGCACTTGCACGCACGGCCCACCTTATTTGCGAACTGTATTTCCGATTCGCGCAGGTCGGCCGCGTTCAAGGAGGCAGCTTCAGCTGGCCAATGTCCCAGTCCCTAGTCGGCGAAGTGCTGGCTCTTACCACGGTGCACGTAAACCGAACATTACAGAAGCTCAGAGATCTCGAGCTCATCCGCCTCAACGACCGGACAATGGAAATCCTCGATTGGCAGGGCTTGGCCGACGTCGCGCAGTTTGATTGCTCGTACCTGCTCACGAGCAGCACAGCGGCCAACGAGAGACGACTGAATGAGGCATTGCGGGGTGATTGCGCGGACATGCAGCCGCCAGCGGCGCGTGTAGTGAGCCAAGCTTAAATACGTCCGCAATAGTTCGCGAGGAGACCGGCGGCTAACGTTTGATCAGGCCGTAAAGTGTGGGATCGGCCAATATCGCGTCCACACTCCTTTCCGCGTCTGGGGATGGAAACTGAGCGCGATGGAAAATGCGCACCATCTCGGCGCGATCTCGCCTTAGTGTCGCTCGATCAAAATCATGCAGAAGCCCAAACCGGGACAGCCGTTCCTTGGGTGTCATCCCTCCGATGCCCGATCCGCTGTCAGTCACTCCGGCTTCTCCCTTTCCCTTCGTTACGATGCCATGTTTAACCCTACCGTGAATGTCCGCAGTGGGTCGTTAGCAGACATAGAGGTCAGCTCACAGGTTCTTGCGGCACCCTCGTCGGCGCGTAGTTCACGCCCGTCACCGTCCCGTGCCCGCAGCTTCTCCTCGCCGCGGGGGCCGCGCTCGGGTCTTCAGGCCGGGCCCGACCACAACTGGCGGATGAATAGCTACCGCGTCCCGGTCCAGGCCGGGCTTTCATAGACGCCTATCAGGGTGGCCACTGCCAAGCCTACAATGATCAAAGCGACGATGCCGGCAATGAGTATGACGTTGCGGCTCTTGGGACGATTTTGGGGCATTGGCTCCGGCCGGTGTGAGGCAGGTTCCTTGACCATGGCCTTACCCCTTCTTCGCGGGCTTCTGGTCGCCCTTGTCGCCCTCGCCCTTCTTGGCGACGGTCTTGGCCTTGGTCCGGCGATCGGCGGCCAGCGACTTGCCGACATCGACCGATTCAGTGAACTGCCCCTTCTCGTCCCGGCGCACGTAGCGCTTGTCGGTCCCGGTGTCGATCATCTCGCGTTTTGGCATGGTGCTCTCCCTGATTGTTTGGAATCGGGGAACAGCCGGAGGGCGGGTTGGTTCCGGGCCTTGCTACTGATCAAGAACGCACCGACGAAGGCCAGCGTCGCGGAAGGAAGGGCGCGGCCCTTTGCCGAGGAACAATGCGGGTGCTGGACGGTTTTCCAGACAATCTAGGGCTTGGGGCACACTGCAACAGAAAGGAACGATCATGGGTAACTATCGCGATCAGGATCGTTGGCACCCGAGCCAGGAAAATGGCGGAAGCGGCGAGCGTCGCCCTTGGGAAGGATATGGGCCACGCAATCGACAGGCGCCCGACTACGGAAGCGCCGGCGGCCAATATACGAGCCGGGTCGGGCCTGACCAGGATCCCTATACCGAGGACGAGGGCGCCTATGCGGGTGTCCGTAACAGGGCCTATGGCGGTCAGGGCAACTATAACCAGAGCGGCCAACGCGATTGGGAACGAGAGGGGCGTGGCGGCGCGGGCGGCTACGGCCAGGTCGGCGGCCAGCGCGAGCAGGCCCAGGACGAAGGCCGCTATAGCCGGGGCAGCCGCCGCGGCGGACAGCGCTTCTATGGCCAGGGCGGCTATGGCGAGGAACAGGACTGGGGCCGCGACCGCGGTGACCATGATCGCGGCGTTCCTCCCGATGCAAGCCAGCTCGCCTATGGCCCCGGAAGCCAGAACTATGGCCAGGCCGTTGGCAACTATCAGGGTGCGTCTAATTATGCCCAGAGTGGCCGAGGCAGTCATAGTCCCGACCGTGGAGACTCTGATGATAATTGGGAAAGCCAGCAGCTCAACTACGGCGCGCTGGGGCCAGTCAGCTCCGGGCAGCGCGCTCAATCCACTGGATATGGTCAAGGCGCGCAGCAAGGCCACGAAGGATCGCAGTTCGATCCCGACTATCATAACTGGCGACAGGAGCAAGCCCGCAAATATGACGAGGACTACGGCTCTTGGCGGGAAACCCAGCTTAAGCAGCACGACGAGGATTACGGGAAGTGGCGCAAGGAGCGCCAGGACAAGTTCGGTAATGATTTCTCCGCTTGGCGCTCGAAGAATCAAGCGCGTTCGTCCGAGAGGTCGGACAACGCCTCTCAGAGCGGGTCCTCGAGCCAGAATCCAGCTTCGTCGGGTAGCTCCGGCTCATCCAGCAGCCCCGGCTCGTCGCGTACGCCCGGCCCAGAGGTGGAACGCAAGCATTAGACAGCTTTGCCGGTGATTACGCGGTGACAAGATGGGCCGCCCCTGGGGGCGGCCCTTCATTGCTGCCTCCAATGCCCCAGACCGAGGGCGAATGCTTCGGCGCCTGGGCGCCGCGTTCATTCTCCAATATCGCGCGCTGCCCAAGGCGGCCCGCGACCTCATCAAGGACCACGGTGGCGTGGTTCCCTTTGCAGCGAAAAGGCCGTTATTGCGCTACGTGCCTAAATCAAACGCGCGACCAACTTCCTCCTCAAAGCCTCGTCTGCGTCCAGATACCAGTTGGTAAGCGCCTGCTCCTGAATCTCCTCCATGGAGATGTCAGTACCTTCGATAAGTTCTTCGAACCCTCGCCGCTCAAGCCTCAGCCCGTTCTCGAATTCCGATACCTTCGTGCGCGCGAACTGCAAAGCGGCGGTAAGCGGACCCTCCGGGATGCGCGCAGCATTGATCTTGCGACCATGAATCATCAGAACGGTGTCCCGCGTGAGAAATCGTCGATTGAGAGGAAAGGCACCCAGGATAGTAATGCCCGCGGAATAGACATGGGACACACCGAGGAACGCCACGTCCCGCGCAAGTTTGTGCCGGCAGATCCTGACCTCTTCGGCGATACGGCGGCCTACCTCTGCGTCACCGCCCTCGGTCGTTAGCTGCAACACGATCGGGTCAGTCTGCTTCATGGCTTCAGCCATTTGTGTGAAAAAGGACCCTAGCAAATCGTAGTCCATTTTTCCATTGAGCCTCACCTGAGGGGATAACAACCGGGCTTCATCAAATCCAGGCGACACTCTTGCCACCGGACAATCATTCTCATCAATTCGCATGACGTCTCCGATTTGGTGTGAGCCGGAGAAAACACCTCGCCCTGTCACCGGTTCCTGGGAAAAGGCTCAGATGTCGCCGCGATGATTCACTTCTTGATAGTGCTGTTGTCGCTGAGTGGACATGCTTGCAATTGTAGCGGAGTGGGATGCCGCTGCAATATCGCGAGCTGGTTCCGGGATCAGCTAGCCTGGGGCCAAGGGGTAAACGAGTCCACAAGTGCGTTTCGGTCCTGGGCGCCCAGGCTCCGTACGTGCGTCAAGCGGATGAGATTCCGTATGTCGCGGAACAACTCACCGCTTCCCCGGTTTCGTTGGAAACACGGAGATCTCCTATGCGTATCGTCCTGATCTTGGCCTCCTTGAGCGTTCTATGCTCGCCCGCCCTCGCCGCCGACGAGCCGGTAAACCGGCGCGATAATTCGGCTCCACCGAGCGCCAAATGTACCCGTGACGCGACCAAAGCCAGTTCCGTGGTGGTCTATGATCCGAACTGCAAGCGGCCGTTTGATGACAAGCAGGGAAGTGGCAACCGCGCGGCGCCGGATTCTCCCACTGGCGCGGATACCGGCAGTGGCGGACAGAGCGGAACAATGGTGCTGCCCAGCTCTGGCGGCGAGCAGCGCGACGAGATGCCGTGAGGCGTCTCATGCATGACATGCCGGCCAACGCGGTGGTTTATCGGCGCCCGTAGAAAAAGTGCATTGAGCGGGCCATAGACGAAAAATAAGGAACTAAAGACAATGCGAATGGGTAAGTTAGTGTTGCTTGGAGCCATAGGTGGCGCGCTGTGGCCCGCCCTAAGACAATTGTGTAGATCGCAGGTGCCGGGAAGCGAGCGGCCATCGGAAATCCAGACTAGCGCTGCCGTTCACCATAGTGATCCCGCATCAGAACTTGATGCAGGTATGTATGGCGCCACGCGCGATGCTGGGCCGGAGAGCATGCGAGACGAGAGTGGAAAACGATGGGATATCGTTGACCAGACGTCGGATGAGTCCTTCCCGGCTAGCGATCCACCCGCCACCTACTGAAGTACCTCGTGATCCACGAGGTGGGCGCTGCCATTGTGTTCTGCACGAGTGATGCATAGGTATCGTTTCAGCCCTTTGGCTTGCACCCGACCCGCACCGCCCATCATATGCCGAGTTAGCGACCGACCGACGCGATGGCTTGCGTGACCTGACCCCAGTCGACCGTGCCGACAAGCGCCGGGCCGTTCTGCCCCGGCGCCGACGAGCCGCGGCTGAGCGCCAACACCAGTGCGGCGTTCTGTGCGATCAGCGTGTCCAGCTTGGCGTTGGTCGATGCCCTCTGGTTCGCCGCCTGCGTGGACCATAGCGCCTGGTTCCGGGTGTTGTCGTTGACCGCCGCCGCCACGTTGCCGTTCGACGCCGCGCCAACGCCCAGCGGGTTTGTCACGCCGGTGATGCTCGACAGGTCGGCCACCACCTGCTGATAGGCCGACTGGAAGCCGCCGGACGAGGCGTAGACGTCCTGCGACGCGCCCAGGTAGTCCGACGCCGCGCCCTGCAGCGCCGCGATGGCGTCCTGATCGCCGGCCAGCGCCTTCTGGCGCAGCGTGTTGTAGTTGGCCTGCGCCAGCCCCAGCCGCGTCGTCGGCGACAGGGGAGACGCGGAACCCGCCGTGATGCTGGTCAGGAAGTCCTTCAGGCCGCCGTAGAGCTGTTCGTTGTGCGCCTTGATCAGGTCGCGGCGGCGGCGGGCATAGACCGCCTCCAGTTCCGTCTTGTCCGCCTCGTACTTCTCGGCAAGCTTCAGCTGGTCCTGGTACCAGTCCTCGAGCCGTGCAAGCTGTTCGCCCAACGGATTGGTCAGGCCGATGTACTGGAAGTGCAGTTCCTTCTTGAAGTCGTGCGAGGCGATGACGTCCTGCATGCCCTGCTGCACGTCGGTGGCTGCTTCCAGCAGGCGCTTGTCGGCATCGGTCAAGCCGTCGATGATGCCGTTCTTCAGCGCAGCCTGGACGGCATAGGCGATGGCGTCCTCGGCCTCCTCGAATTTGACCGCGCCCTGCGATGCCTTACCAGCCTTCTTGATGTCGCCCTGCTGCGACTGGAAGAAGAACTTCTTGCCGCGCTGGCCAACCATGCCGACGAAAGCATCGGAATCCAGCGACAGGTTCAGCTCGTCGGCGAACTCGTTCAGCGTCTTGGCCACCGCCCTGCCCGCGCCCTGGCCAATGGCTGGGTCGAGGCCGAGCGCGTAGCTGTCACCGAGACCAGCAAGGCCGACCGATGACGTGGTAACGCTGCTGATCGAGCGCGGCGTCGGTTTCATCACGCCGCCGAGCAGGCCGCCGAGTAGCGCACCTGCGATGATCCCGATTGGGCCACCCGCCACGAGCAAGCCGGCCATCGCCCCCATTGCGCCGCCGATGGCGCCGCCAGTGCCCGACCCGACCATCTTGCCGATGCCAGACCCCATGGCCGCACCGCCCAGCACGTTGCCAAAGCTGCCCAGCAAGCCGCCGGTTCCGCCCGCCGCTCCTGGCATACCCGGCATGCCTCCCGGCGCTTTGCTCGGGTCGCCGTAGACGCCGCCCTTGCCCATCAGCGAGTTGAACGCGCCCATCGTGCCGGCCGCTCCGGTGCCACCCTGGCCCGCCATCCCGCCGGTCAGCCCCTTGAACAGCGGGTCGATGAACGATCCCTTGAGCGACTGCATCATCAGGTCGGCCATCAGGTTCGCCCACATGGACCGCAAGCTGTCGGTGAACTTCTTGAAGCTGAATTTGCCGCCGTCGAAGATGTCGACGAACATGTCCTGCCAGCTATCCGCGAAGCTGTCAGCGGCCTTGTCCCAGATGGCTTGGACCTCGTCGGCGACGTCCTGCGCGGCCTGAATGATCTCCTTCTCGTCCTGGACGGCGTTGAACTGCGCAACCTGCAGATCGTTCGCGCTTTCCGCCTGGAGTTTCATCAGGCCGATGGCGCGCTCCCGCTGCGCGTTGGTCAGGCCGATCATCTTTGTTTCCGTTTCGACATCGGCAATAATGCCGCGGATGGCCTTCTGCCGCTCCAGGTAGGCATCGTTGTCAGCGTCACTGCCTTTCCGGACGTCCTCTGCGAGCGTCGTGTAAAAGTCGCCAGACGTCTTGCCGACGTCATCGTAGAGATCACGCCAGCCGTCGGCGACGCGGCCTTGCCAGTCCTCTTGCGCCTTTGCCGCCTTCTCGGCGTCTTGCGCCATTTGGTCAGCGATACGATCCGGCAGATCGGGCTTGTCGGTAGGCTCAGGAACCGCACCGCCGTACTTGTCGGAGAACGCACCCCGCGAGCCTTCCCAACCTCTGCCGACCGACACCTTCCATTCCCCCTGGCTGCTCAACCATTCCTGGATGGCGCCCACTTGGGCGGCCAGCGCGCCTACCGGATTAAGCGCGCTGTAGGCCGCGTCGCCGACGGCCTCGAAAAAGCTCTCGACCGCGGGCTCACCATCAACAATCTGGCCGAACTTCGATCCGAGATCGCCGACAAGTCCAACCATTGTCGTTAAAGGCCGCGTGCCGTCGTCCACCTTCTTGAAGATGATATCGAGATTGTTGCCGAGCCATTCGATGCTCGCGGCCGTCGCACTGGATGCGGCGGTGAAACCATCGGACGCGCCGGCAGCCTCGATGTAATTGTTCCTCAGGACGACGATCGACTGGCTGATGTTCGTCTGTGCCTTGGCCGCCTGATTCTCAAGTTCTTGCGCTCCCTTGAGCGCGCCCTCGAAAAACTCCCTGTTCGACAGTTCGCCGTCCCGGACCATCTGCTGAAGCTTCGACACAGAGCCGCCAGCGCCGTCTATGTGCTTGGCCGCCGCCTGTAGCAACGGCCGCATCCCGTCGATCAGGCTGTTGAATTCCTGCGCCTGAATCTTGGCGCCGCCCATGGCCTGCGACAACTGAAGCAGGGCGCCCTGAGCCGCGCCCGCTTCCGTGTTGTTGACCTTCAACGCATTTCCGACCGCTTCCGTGAACGTGAAAAGCTGGTCGGTCGATGCCCCCAGTTCGTTCTGGACGCTTGCCAAGCGGCCGTACAATGTCGCATTGGCCTCAATGGAGGTCTTGGTGCGGTTCGAAATCTGGAAAAGTCGGTCGGTCGCAGAGGCCAACCCCTCGCTTTCGAATCCCGCGACACGTAGCTGATTCTGCAGGGTTTTGAAGCTGTCGGCGGCAAGCACTGTGCGACGCCCAAGCTCGAGAATCGTGGCCGCCGAGGCATAACGACCCATGGCAGCGAGGCCGACGCCAAGCCCGTTCGCCGACTTGGACGCGATCTCCGCATGTGCGGCGTAGGACTTGGTGCTGTTGCCCAGGGTGTTGAGGCTGCCGGCCGCCTGGTTCGCGGCGGCGCCCGTCGACCTGGAGCCCTGTGCGGTCTTGTTGTTGTCAGCGGTGATGTCTGCGTAGTCGCGCCTGACCTTCTCGACGCCGACGCTATCCCAGCGGATCGTATTGCGAGTGTCGGCCATGATCAGCCCCTGTTAATGCGTTCGTATTCAGCGTTGATGAGCGCCGGCAACTGCGCCCGCCAACGCGCCTCAAACGGCCCGATGTCGTACCTCTTCCTGATGGTCGCCAGCGGGACGAGGAAGAAAATCACGACGGTGGCCACGTTGCCGGCGGCGGTAGCCTTTACGGACGCCTTGGCGAACCCGCCGCGCTTGCCGCTGCGAGCCCGCACGCTGTCGGCGACCAGAAGCGACGGCTTGCCGCGCCGATAGACAAACCTCAATTTGCCGTACCGCGCCTCGGCGGCGGCCAGCCGCTTGTCGCGGTCCCGGCCCAGCCCCACCTTCGGCGCGTTCTCGGTGGGGACCAGCAGGAACAGGCCGTTTCCAGACCGCACGGTCGCGCCATGGGTGAAGGCGTGCACCGCATGTTGCGTGTGTTCGCTACCCTTGACGAAGACGACGCCGGCGGCGCTAAGCGAGCCAGTGCTAGAGCGGTCAGGAAATACCTTCGAGCCGTACGCGCGCGCCAGGCGGCCCAGTCCGTCGCCTGCCGCGGCCCCTTCGAGGTCTTTCTCAAGCCCTCGCGTTGCCGTCTTCAAGCCCGCCACCTGGGCGCGGCCACGGGCCGCCAGGTCGCGGTCCAGTTCCTCGGAAAGCGTGCTGATGAATTTGGCGACGGCCACCATCTAAGCCTCCCTGCGGTCGAGGTGCTCGCGGAGTGCCTCACGAACCAGTTCGCTCAGCTTTTGCTGGTGCTCTGTCGCCAGTGCCCGAGCGCGCTCGACCATACTGGTGGGGAGCCTGACCTGGAGAAGGTAGTCGAACGAGACGTGCATGCGTTGGCCTATACAAGGTACTTAAGGCATAATAGCATCGTTTGGGCCAAAGGTCCCAAGATTCCCTGCAGTTTTGGGGACCCCACTGATAGCGCCCGCGACTGACATCCGGATGCCGACAGCAGCGACCAGTGGGGTGATGTCGAACGCTGGATCGTCCAGTGCCCACTGTTCAAGCTCCACGCGCACGGCCATAACGAACGGCACCAGAGCGGCGACATCCCTGCGGCCCGTAAGCGCCGGAAGCTTGAGGCTTTTCAACGTCAGCAGCACGGCAAGCGGGGCGAAGACCTCATCGCCCTCGAACCCGAATTTCCGGAACCAGCCGAACAGCCCCTCAGGCGCCGACAGCAGGCCAGGGAAGGTAATATGGTCGGGGAGGTAGTGGTTCGCGACCATCGCCAGCGCGCGGGGGTTCCGAACGGCCGGCCGGCACCAAAGCCCGAAATCGCAGATCGTGACCGGCTCCGAGAACGCAGAAATTGCGTTGAAGAACGCGACGGCAACCTGGGTCCGGGCGGCGCTGATATTGAGTGGGCGGACAGCGTCCTCTGAAACGACCGGGAGACACATAGCCTGGCGTTCAGGGCTCCATCGATACAGCTCCGGGCCAATCGCCCGAAGGACGCCGGCAAGTGCGCTTGCGGTGCTGGCAACAACCAGGGCCTCGGCGAGGGCGCGGCCGCTTTTGCGGATCTGCTGTACTGCTTCGCTCTGAGGGTATTTCGCCCGCAGGCGGCGCAGGTGTCGAAGATCGGGCGCGCCGCTTTCGACTGTGTAGCCGATGGTGCTGCTGATCACCTCGAAGACTGCGGCCAAGGTGTCAATGTCCGTCATCTCGACGAGGCACGCCGCGGCGTCGTTGAAGCGCGTCATGGCGAGGATTTGCTCAGGCTTCATGCTCTTTCCTTGCTGGGCGGTGAAATTTCCGGCGGATGGCGGTCCGCCAAATCCGTCAAAAGCAGCTTTAGTTTCCGCTCAAGCACCGCGTTCACCTTGACCGCGGGCACGCCCAGCTCGGCGCCGATCTGCGCCGAAGTCCGGACAGGGAAATTGAGGATCGCGTCTCGCAGGCCGCGCGCCCACGTAAACATGATCCGCTCGGCACCGGCCTTGCCGATCAGGGTGCCTTTAGTGGCCTCATTCTCCAGGCGCTGGGCCTCTAGCTTGGCTGCCATCAAATCTTCACGCAGCCGCTTGGCGCTTACGGGATCTGTGCCGCCGCCTATCCGGCGGATATACGCTGAAACGCATGTCACAGCGTCGTACCGTCCCTGGCTCGCGCGAGGGAAAATACCCTCCTTGGCGAGCTGCTGCACTCGGCGAGGCGTAACGCTGAGCATCTCGGCCAGCGTATCGACACTGACGATCAACTCAGCCATTCCGCAGGCCTTCGAAGACGTACTTGACGCCAAATTCGCACCAGGACCGTTCGTCTGGGTCGTCCACTGACGCAAGCAGTTTCTTGAGGGACGAGTAGTCGCCCCGAAGTTGCCGAGTTGACGCCCCGAGAAGGTCGATCTCCAGGATAGCCGTGCGAGCGGCGATCTCCCTGCGCCTGGCATCCGCAACGACGTCATCGGAGAGCGTGTCCAGAGTTTTCAGAAAGGCAATGGCGCTGGCTCTGAGAGGGTGGCCGCCGGCCCTTGGCCTCGGTAGTACTCGCGCCCTGACGAGCGCCCGGAGCTGATGGCGCGAGATGGAAAGAGCCCGGACAAGTTGATCAGCGGAGACATCGATTTCGCTTAGAACCGCGCCTGTGAATTTGTGCTGGCTGAACGAAACCCGCACTCCCGTTAGGGTACTAGCTTCATCACCGGGCATAACCTCTCCTATTTTACGAACGAAACGTGTGAATTTTTCTACCCCTAGCCAAGTGTCGCGCTGAGCCGCCCCGCATGCATAAGACCCCCGGAAGGACCCGCCGATTTGCCGGGGAAACGGGAAGCGGCCCGAAAGCCGCCCCCGCTCCCGTCGGCGCAGCAGGCCGTCCGGGGAAGCCGTGGCGACGCGGCGCTCGAGCGGTCTATGTCGAGCGTCAGGAATCTCCAGTGGCGCGTAGGGATCTTTACGACATCACTGTCGGCAGCCGCATCGCCGGTCGCTGTCCATTTACCGTCACGAAGCCCGGCAAACAGGCCAACGCGCCCAACCCCGTCGCTCGCGAGGCGCAGGCGGCCGCAATTGGTGGCAACCTCGCCTGCGTCGTTGATGCTGCCCGCCAGCACGGCGGTGACGTGTCGGCATGCCTTGGCCGGGGTCATGAGGATCGACATGGCCTGTCCTTCACCAGAACCGTCCCGCGAGGTCATAGAACAGCGTGCTGATGCCCGGAGCATCCTGACGCATGGCCTCTACAAGCCGATAGGCGGCCGACCGATCATCCATCCCGCCGTATCGCTGAGCTTCCGTGTCCATCTTCGCGAGCAGCTTCAAATCGGGCTCGGCCACGCCGCGCTGCTCGAGGAACGCTGGAAGCTTTGCGAAATCAGCCTGATATGCAGCGAGCTGAGCTGCCAGCGCCGCGGCGCGCTCGCGGTCCTTGGCCTCGGCAGCACGCCGGCGCTCGTATTCATTCGCATGCATCTCGATGACGGCCCGAGCCCTTCGAGTGGGCTGGATTTTGGCCTCAAGCAGCTCGTATACCGTGGCGATGTCGAGCCACTTCTGCTTGCGCGGATATTCCCGCACGACCTCTTGGACGACGGTCGGCGGATATTCGGCGAGCAAATTTGAAAGGTGCCACCCAAAAGCGTCGGCATCGTTCAGGCGTTGTTCGGAGAAGGCGCCCAAAAGGATCGCCGCGAGCTCTGTTGCGTCCTTGGCGCTGGTCGGGGCCAATGAGGCGCTCACCCACTCGGTCAGCTTGGCCAGGTCACCTTCCGGAATCAGTCTGGCGTAAGAGTCGCCGTAGACGTTCGGCGTGTAGCCATCCCAAGGATTGAGGATCCGGCTATATTTTTCAACCTCAGCGGGCGCGGCAAGCGGTCGCGCACCGGTCTTCATCAGGGCCGCGGTCACTGTTGGTCCTCCATGTTTGGTGTGTAGGATTGCGCGCGTCGCAGCATCGCCTCCATGGCAGCCGAGCGGCCGCTGCCGCCGCGGTTTGATTTTGCAGGGGTATGCACGTCCGGTTCATCCGCCCAACATCCGCCGTTCAGCCACGTCGCCGGGTGCTTGATGAACTTCGGGTCGGTGCCTTCGACCGATGCGGCGTATCGCTGGGCGCCAGTAAGCAGGTCTTCATGGGCAGCTTTCTTCAGAGCCAAGGCGTATGCGCGCTCCGCATGCTGACGACCCTTCTTCCTCGGATAAGCCGAGTAAAACCGCTCGAACCCTACGCGCGCGATATCGTCTGATGGTTCACTGATGGTTAAGGATGGTTTGGGTGGCGCTGTGTCACCAGTTCTGGTGGCGCTCTGCCACCGGTCGGGTGGCGCTGTGTCACCGGTGACTCTCTGACACCGGTGACGCTCGGACACCGCTTGCCGCGTCAGGCGCAAGGTGTAACGGGTCTTCTTGCCCATCTCGTGAATAGCCGAAATGATGCCCAGTTCTTCCATTTGGGCAATCGCACGGACGATGCTCCGCTTGTGCAAACCGGTATAGGTTTCAAGCCGCGCAATCGACGGGTAGCAGTCGCCTCCATCCGGGTTCGCGTGGTTCGCCAGTCCGATCAGCACCACCTTGTGAGTGGCGTTCTTGTGCGGCAGGTCTAAAGCCCAATTTATCGCCTCGATGCTCATCCGTTGATCATTCGCCTATCTGAGCCAACAGGCCTGCCGGCCAACCCGTCGAGGCGCTCTCTGCCCTCGGCGCTTATCCGACCGTGCTGGGCCACGATGTGCAGGAACGCGGCGTCGAACCACGGCAACCAGCGTCTGGAATCCAAGATGTCTTGGGCGGCTTGGCTCGCCGCTGCCTGAGCGAAATTATTGAAACGATGGGCGGGGGGCGCTATTGGTTTGGCTGTCATTTAGACCTTCCGTGTCAGCGGAAAACACGAAGCCCCAGCGGCCAGGCTGGGGCTTTTTCTATTCAGGCTGCTTTGTTAGCTGTGTTGGCGCGCCGGCGCGCTTCGTTGAAGCGCCAGAGGTCGATCCGGCGATAACGGATGCATCGGCTGCTAATTTCGATGTACTCGGGGCCTCCGCCGCGGTGGCGGTCGAGTTCGAGCTTACGGGCAGTGTGGCCCTGGTACTTCGCGGCTTCGTCCTGATCGATGAGACAGAACCAGTAGTCGCCAAGTGCGGTGCCCACCAAGCCGGGCACCGGAGGCAGATCGACGGTATTGATGGTCTGGACGGTCATAAGCTGCTCCTGTCGTGAAGAACGGGAGCTAGCTTATGAAGGTTACCGACGCCGGTCAGTCGATCCTATTCGCTATGTTGGGCGCCTAAATTATGGGGCCCAATTCATTGGGTTTGGGGCCAGGTGACGCTGCATTGTTCATCATTAAGCGCTTGTACCACTCGCCTGTAGCACGCATCTGTGCATCAAAAAACCGCTCGTCTGTAATCGCGCTCGGGTCACGTCGCCGCGCTGCTGCGTCGCGCTTCCCAGCGGTGGCCGCGACCTGGAAGTGGCGCTCGATAACTTCTCTTCCAAACTTCTTCTTTCCAGCACAGTGGGATCCGAAGCTTGGAATTCACGTGACTTGAAGTCGCGGC
>JADMIO011116437.1_pt1 | contig 74058 bp, 64 predicted proteins | sample 8958161 | NCBI WGS metagenome assembly JADMIO01 (sample SAMN16585339, study PRJNA669376) | soil metagenome | isolation source: Crop rotation soil | place: USA: Cullars Rotation, Alabama | collected 2011
GCCGCGACTTCAAGTCACGTGAATTCCAAGCTTCGGATCCCACTGTGCTGGAAAGAAATTCACAAGCCCAGCTCAAACCAGCGGCTGAAGATAAGTACGACTACCGGTATGTGATTATGCCGATGCGGCTGTGAACCGAGACTGTGAAAAAGTTAATTGAAAAAGAGCGCTCAAACGGCGCTCTTTTTGTTTTCCCGCGGCCTGAACCCGCAAACCGCTGTGTTACAATTCACCCATGTTTCTCGGGTCGATCGAGGCAATAAACTTCAGGAATTTAGCCGGAAAGATCACCTGGGGCAACAACCTCAACATCCTTCACGGAAACAACGCACAGGGTAAAACGAACTGGCTGGAAGCGATTTACCTGTTGGCACACGCGCGCTCTTTTCGCACTCATCATCTGCGCGAGAGTTTGAGATTTGGCGAACACGCCGGCGCGGTCAGAGGCACCGTGGTCTGTGGAAATCTCGAGCGCCTGCTCGACGTCAGACTCGAAGGAAACACAAAGCAGACTTTGATTAACGATAAGCGCGAGCCAATCTCGCGCTACGCTGCGCATCTCTACGCCGTTTGTTTTACCGCTGACGAATTGGAAGTGATTCGTGGCGGTCCTGATGCTCGCCGCGGTTTCCTGGACCGTGGGGCGGTGTCGCTTCATCCGCCTTTCGCGCAAACACTTGCGGATTACAACAAGGTAATCAAACAGAAAAAGAGATTGCTGCAACAGGCAGCCGAATCCGGGTCCGGGATGGAAGAACTGAGTCAATTGATCGAGCCCTGGAACCAGCAACTCATTCTGATGGCAACGAAGATTCATCGCGCGCGTACCCGTTATGTGGATCTTTTGAACGAAGCTCTCGATCACAATTTGTTCAGTGACGACATTTCAATTCGTTACGTTTCGTCACTTGAAGGAAAGGGAAATCTGGATGCTTACGCCGAACTTCTCGCCGAGCGTTTGCGGATTCGGATGCAGGCGGAAGTCTTTGCCGGAGCGTGTTTGATCGGTCCGCATCGTGATGACCTTTTGGTGCTTTTTGGGGGTCGTGAGATTCGTAGTTTTGGCAGCTCCGGCCAACAGCGTAGCGCATTGATAACACTTGATTTAGCAGCTATTTCAGTGTACTATTCGAGGCATCAGAATTATCCGATTTTCCTCATTGACGACGTTGACGCTGAACTGGACGGAAGCCGTATTGAACGCCTGCTGGAATACCTGGAAGGACGCACTCAAACCTTCATTACTACTTCCAAACGAAGTCATTTCGAAAGGTTTGTTCGCCGCGCTAATTTTTACGAGGTGTGCGCCGGCAACGCAACCGCAGAACCATTGCAGGCGGCAGCATTAGTGAGCGTGTGAAATGTCATCTGAAGAGGAAGACCAAAGAAATAAAGGTAATAAAGAATTGGCGACACCAACATCCAAGGTAAAGAACAAGAAAGACACGTACGACTCGTCTTCAATCGCTGTCCTCGAAGGCCGCGATGCGGTGCGCAAACGGCCCGCAATGTACATCGGCTCGACCGGCGAGATCGGCCTCCATCACCTGGTCTACGAAGTAGTGGACAATTCGATCGATGAAGCGCTGGCCGGATATTGCGACACGGTCGAAGTCGCCATCCACCTCGACAACTCAATCACCGTCATCGATAACGGCCGCGGCATTCCGGTCGATATGATGAAGAAAGAAAGGCGCTCAGCGGCCGAAGTCGTGATGACCAAGCTGCACGCTGGCGGCAAGTTCGACTCGAACGCTTACAAAGTTTCCGGTGGATTGCACGGCGTCGGTGTTTCCTGTGTGAATTTCCTGGCGGAAGAGCTGCACCTGGAAATCTGGCGCGACGGTCTTACTTACGAACAGGAATACGAACGCGGTATTCCCATCGCCCCGCTGAAGCAAACGGGAAAAACGCGCAAACGCGGCACCAAGATCACTTTCAAACCTGACTCGCAAATCTTCGACACGGTTGAATTCAGTTTCGACAAGCTCTCCGAACGCCTTCGGGAAAAAGCTTTTCTCAACAAAGGCATTCGCATTTCGATTAAGGACGAGCGCGACGAGCACGAGAAGTCACACGAATTTTACTATCGTGGCGGCATCGCTGAGTTTGTGAAGCACCTGAACAAGAGCCGCACCGTTCTGCACGACAAGCCAATCTATTTCGAGAAGATTAGCGACGCGCTTTCGATCGAAGTCGCCATTCAATACAACGACGGCTACGACGAAAAGGTCTATTCGTTCGCCAACAACATCAACACAGTCGATGGCGGTACCCACCTTTCAGGATTTCGTTCGGCGTTTACACGCACAATCAATGCCTACGCGCAGTCGTCCGGCCTGGCCAAGAACTTTAAGGGTTCGTTGACCGGTGACGATGTCCGCGAAGGATTAGTGGCTGTGATCTCAGTCAAACTGCCGCAGCCGCAGTTCGAAGGCCAGACGAAAGGCAAGCTCAATTCGGACGTGAAGGGCGCGGTCGAGTCTTTCCTGAACGAACGCCTGACTGAGTTTCTCGAGCAGAATCCAACCGTTGCCCGACGAATTGTCGGCAAATCGCTCGATGCCGCCCGCGCGCGCGATGCTGCGCGAAAGGCGCGCGAAATTGTCAGAAAAGGCGCGATGGGTTCGACTATGCTGCCGGGCAAACTGGCTGATTGTCAGGAACGCGATCCCGCGCTTTCCGAAATCTACATCGTCGAGGGCGATTCCGCCGGCGGCTCAGCCAAGCAAGGCCGCGACCGACGCAACCAGGCGATTCTGCCGCTCAAAGGCAAGATACTGAACGTCGAAAAGGCGCGCTTTGACAAGATGCTGGCGCACAACGAAATAAAGTCGCTGATCACCGCGCTGGGCACCGGCATCGGCAAAGAGGATTTTGATATTGCCAAGCTCCGCTATCATCGCATTATCCTGATGACCGATGCGGACGTCGACGGCTCGCACATTCGCACGCTGCTGCTCACGTTCTTTTTCCGGCAAATGCCGCAATTGGTCGAGCAGGGTTTCGTCTACATTGCTCAGCCGCCACTCTTCAAAGTGAAAAGGGGCAAGAAGGAAGAGTACATCAAGGACGAATCGTCGATGGTGCGCTTTCTGATGAAGCAGGCGACCAGTGACATGAAGGTCTCGACCGGCAAGAATGTGATCGAGGGCGCACAATTAGCGCGCAATCTGGAGCGGATGGTTGATTTTCGCCGCTACTGTGAGAAGGCTACGCGGCGCCTGCTGGGTGATTCGCATCTGCTGGAAACACTTCTCATCGGCTTTGGCGGCAAGAAGGGCGTGCTGCGCGAAGAAGGAATGACGATGAAGCGTGCGTTCCAGGACGAGGAGTTGATCGCGCGGGTCGAGGGCGTGCTCGACAAAGCCGGCTACAAAACCAAGCTGGCCGAGGATGAAGAGCATGGTCTTTGGTCGATTCACACCGTTAGCACTTCGGGTGTAGCGGTCACGATCGACTATAGCTTTGCCAGCTATGTCGAGTTTCAAAAAGCAGTGGAGTTATTCATGAAACTCGAAGACCGTCTCACACCGCCGTTTATCGCCGGCGAGAACGGTACCAGCGAAGAGATCGCCACGCGCGAAGCCTTACTTGACCGCGTACTCACTGCCGCCAAGAAGGACCTGACGATTCAGCGTTACAAAGGCCTGGGTGAAATGAATCCCGAACAGCTTTGGGACACCACCATGAATCCTGAAACACGCACACTGCTTCAGGTGCGCATCGACGACGCAGTTGAGACGGACGAAATCTTTACCGTGTTAATGGGTGACCAGGTCGAGCCCCGCCGCAAATTCATCGAAGACAACGCGCTGGACGTGCGGAACCTGGATATTTGATTTGGGTGGTTGCGGCAGCCGCAGCCTAGTGCGGTAAGACTCTGCGTTACCGTGGCGAATTCACTTTAGTTTGTGGCGAGGCCCGGCCTCGCCGCTTTTCATTGTTAGGACGCGATCCGCTAAGCCTGAGCCTTACTGCACCGGGCCGCGCCAAGGGCGCACCTTGATACGCACTCTTGTTGAACCGATCGGTCCTTCTCGTCGTTTACCCATCAACAGCCCAAATTCAAGACGATAGGAATGAACCAGATGAAAAATCTGCTGATCTTTTTGGCGATACTCGTGTTTGCTGCTCCAGCTCTGGCGCAATCAAACCCGCCCATGGCTCGCACCGTTTCGGGTCGCGTGCTCAAATCAAAAGACACTCCAGCCGTGCGGATCGAATTTGATAAGGCTTTCAAATACGCCGGCGGCCATAGCTTCGTGCTTTACAACGTCGCCAATGCCGAACAGCATTTTTTCGTTGACGCCGACAAAGACGGAAACATTCGACGCTTTTACTGGATTCAGTTTGAAGGCTATCTGCCGACTAACACGCACACTTACAACTACAAGTCACCGAAGATCGTGAACATTGGCGGCTGGGATTTCTTTGCCGATGCTTACCCGCGCAGCCTGAAAGGCGATACCGGGCGGCCTGACTCAGACGGCAATCGCGCGCGCGCGTTTTTGGCGGGCAAAGGTTTCAAGATGGCTTCGACTGAGGTCGTGTCACAGCGCCTGGTGCACATGGTGGATGAAACCAAACAAAGTGAGCTGATGATCATCTACCTTGAGGATCTCAGTCTTCTCGGTGACGCTAAGCTGACGGCAGCGGACCTTGGCGAAGGCGGATCAGCGCGGGCCCAATGGCCGGCGATTGCTCAAGGGGTGCTCGAACGTGCTCAGAAGTACATGAAGCTGACGCCGGAGCGGTAAGAAAACCGCGTCTAACTAAACTCGCACCGCCGCCACATCCACGCGCTGACACTTGGGACAGAAATAGACAATCCGAGTCCGTTCTTCTTCCTCGCCGGTCGCGTCAGGGTTATGCGTTTTCTGTCTGAGTTGGCGAATCATTTCTCCGCAACGCAGACACGGCAGATTGGTGCGACGAAAGACAAGATGTCTGGTGCCGTACTCTCGTCCGGCCTGATACACGAGCGACGCGTTGCCGCTCATTCTTTTTCGATCAGCTTCAACCGCTGTCGCGTTCTGCTCGTAAGCCCGCCGAGCCAGCTCGGGCACGGTGCGCATGAGACAGCCCAAATTTCGCTCAGTCAGTTCGGCGACTGTCCGCCACGGATTCAATCTGCACGCGAACAGGACTTCGGCACGCAAGTAGTTGCCCAACCCAGCCACAATGCGCTGATTCAGCAGGGCCGCGCCAATTGCGATATCGCGACGTTCCCCCAGGAGCAAGCGGCGGCGAAACTCACGCTTGTCGAACTTCCCGTCGTAAGGGAGGGCGTCGGGACCGAGAGTCGCGAGGTTTTCCAGTTGATCGTAAGGATTGCCCTCGCCCACGTTGAAAATTGGCGCTGAAAGAAGAATCGCCGCTCCACCCGCGACCACGATGCGCGCGCGCTCACGTCGATCTTTTTCCGGCAGAGCCAGCGTCTGACTCGCACCCCGACGATTCTGTGAAAACGTTTGCCAGCGTCCCCACATCATCAGATGAGAATGGAAGAAGAAATCGCCCTCGATGTAACCAATTAGATGTTTGCCGTGAGAGATGACACGTTCGACGCGCCGGCCCAGCAGCCGCGCCTCGTTATCCTTGAGCCAGGCGCGTGCGTCTCGTGTGCGTGCCGACAGGGACGTGAGCATGCGACCACCCAAAACCTGGTTGAGCGCATCGGCATGTTTGCGAACCTCAGGTCCTTCGGGCACAGCTCACTTCAGATCCAACTTCTTGTTCTCGCCAAAGTCAGGCTCTTTGCCGGTCACCAGCGACGAAACAAAACTCAATGCATAACCAAACGTGCTCGAAGGGCTGTCCCAGTACTCGGCCTTTTCCAGGCTAACGCGCAAAAGCGCGACTTCAGGATCGTCCTTGCCCTCGGGAAACCACATCTTGAATTCAGGTTTCCACAACTCATCGATCTTTTGCTGATCGCGCACTAACTTAGCCGTGCCGGTGAGCGAGACGTAATGTTGATTTTTCGGATCGGCAAAACTCACATTTACTTTCGGCGACTGCTTTACCTCGCTCACTTTCTGTGAAGAAGCGCCGGTAAAAAACCACACATTGCCACTCGCGTCGATCTCACCATTCGCCGACATCGGCCGGCTGTGCATGTCACCCTGCTCATCCACTGTCGTCAGCATGCAAAAATCTATGTCCTTCACTAACTCTCGTAGTTTCTCGAGATCGTCTGTGCCCGTTTGTGTCGCTGCCATTGGTTCTCCTCCACCCTGATTGTTCGAATCAAAGATCGAGTCTGAAGTCACAACTTCACAGATCAATGTCGCGATTGGGACAAAGATGTGGGAAAAGGTGCGGGCGCCGAGTCCGCGAAGCGCAAGGCAGGATGAAGACCAATCATGAGCCCCTCTTACGGCCCTTCCAACATCTTCAACTTTTCCTTTGCGTTGGTATTTTGCGGATTGAGTTCGAGAGATTTGCGATAGTTCGCAATCGCCAGCTCCTTATCGCCACGCGTCAGGTAGGCCTCGCCGAGGCTGTCATAGGTATTGGCCACCGCAGGGTAAAACTCGACGTTCAATTTGAAGATGGCGATTGCTTCCGCCAGTTTCTTTTCGCGCATCAGCGCATAGCCGAGATTGTTAAGCCGGCTAACGTTGACCGCGACGTTTGCCGGCTGTTCTTTCTTGATCTTGCGATACGCTTCAATCGCTTCATCAATCCGCCCTGCCTGCAGCATCTCGAACGGAACCAACCGGTTGGGCTCAAGCCGATCTGCCCTGGCGGGTGTACCACTCTCAGGGATCAATTTGATCGAAGTCGCCACGACCGACGAACCGTTGGCCATAATACCTTCCACCGCAATGCTCGAGAATTCGTACTTGAGAGCTACGCCGCGCCGCACAAAAGTTGATGCAGAGATCGGCAACAGCTCAAACCGTTCATCAGCGGTCGGGTAAGCAAATAGCCGCGCCGGCTTACCTGCCTCTCCGGCTTCAACCTTGGTGGTCAACACGCGATCGGGATGGATCAGAAAACGGCCCGTATATTCTTCCAGCTTCGCCGCATCCATCGAAATAATTTCAATCGGCGCCGGCAGAAATTCTTCCCACTGATATTCGCGCGCCACCGCGCGCACGACTTCATCCAGGATTTGATTGTTGTCAGAGTTGACCATCACCACGACGCCGTAGCCTTTATCGCGGCTCACCAGCATCTGCGAAGTGAAGCCTTCATCCGAGCCGCCATGACCGAAGTAAATCGCGTCGTTGAATTTCTCGATGAAGAAACCAAGGCCGGCACGTTCCATGAAGGCCGTGGTCATCAGCTCGGCCGATTGTTTGGTCAGCACTTTGTTTGAGCGGCCCGCGATCGAAAGCTGCATCTCGATTGCGAACTTCGCGAGGTCACTCGGCGTGGTCCAAAGACCGGCGGCGGCCATCTCCGGATAAATGTGGATCTTGCCTTCGACTTCACGTCCGTTTCCGCGATAGCCGGTCGCTGCCTTCGGCCGCCAGTCCGCGGGAAGAGGCTGACTGTAAGTGCTGTTGGTCATCTTGAGCGGCTTCAGCACCGTCTCGCGCGCGATTTCCGGATAAGGCTTCTTTTCAATATCCATGATCGCGAGCTGTGTGATTGTTGTGCCCCCTCCGGAGTAGCGAAAGCGCGTGCCCGGTTCGAGATCGACACGCACTGCGGCCGTGTTCGCGGGCTTGGCGCCGTCGAGCACCTGGACCAGCGTCGGCACCGGTTCGTTGATCGCGTAGCCTGGAAATCCGTGCACAGTTGTGCCGGCCGTGTGACTGAGAAGATTCTTGAGCGTGACTTTCTTCTTTGCTGTGAACTCGTTGTCTGGAAGTTTCCACGACGTGAGCTTGTCATTGATGTTTGCATCGAGCGAAAGCTTGCCCTGCTCGACCTTCTTCATCGCAATCATCGCGTTGACTGACTTGCTGATCGAACCTGCCTGAAAAAGCGTCTCGGTCGTTACCGGCTCTTTCGTTTCCAAATCCTTGACGCCATAAGCGCGCGCCCAGAGGATTTTGAAATCCTTGATCACAGCCACGCTCAGGCCGGGACATTTGTAGAATTTCATGCGCTCTTCGATAGACCAGGACGGATCGCCTTTGATGAGCACTGGTGGCAACAGGCCCTGTTCGACGCGTTTGATTTCCGCTTCGAGGTTGGATTGAGTCTGGCCGACAGTGACACACGGCAAGAGCAGTGTGACCAGGAGCAGTTTGCAGAGAGATTTCATTAAAAGCCTCGAATCTAAATTGAATTACCGCGAGGGGTCCGGGGAGCTAGGTTTCTATCACGCTTCGTGGCACATGGACAAGACGATGCTGCTTGGGGCATTCAAACGCGTGGTTGCCCGGTTTTGTTTTGGCTAAGCGAGAGGTTATGTCGTTTCCGTAGGGCTCGAGGGATAACCTCGGTGAAACAGGACTTGGAAATTCACTGGAACTTTATCCGTACGGATCGGTTATTAGTAATTATGGACCGCTGGCTGTTTCTATTCTTACTCCTTGCGAGCCCGGCCGTTGCTCAAACAAGAGTAGGCATGATCACGCGGGACTTTACCGACAACAATCGAAAGAATTGGGCGGGTACTGCGTCGCGTCCTCTCCGAACGGTGGTGTGGTATCCGGCCGCAAAGGCCACAGGCAAATCCGAGACAATTTTTGGCGGTCCACCCGATCGAGAAATCTTTGTACCCGTCGAGGTCGCGGGTGGCGCCGATGTTTCCAACTTCAGACAGAAATATCCGCTCGTGCTGCTGTCGCACGGCACTGGAGGCTCGGCAGTTCAAATGATGTGGCTGGGCTATTACCTTGCAGAGCGGGGCTACATCGTCGCGGCAGTCAATCATCACGGCAACACTGCGGCAGAAACGCAGCCAGCCGCGCAGGGCTTCCTGCTTTATTGGGAGCGTGCGCGAGACTTGTCCGCAGTGCTCGATAAGCTACTCGCCGATCCCCTCTTTGGTCCGCGCATCGATCACGACCGCATCGGCGCGGCCGGCTTTTCGTTGGGTGGCTACACGGTCATCACCATCGCTGGCGGCAAGTTCAGCTCAACTCAATTTGATTCCTTCTGCCACTCTCCGCAGAGGGACTTCACCTGCGAGCCGCAGCCAGAATTTCCTGATGCGCCAAAACTCTTCGCCGAACTAAGAAAGACTGATCCGGGGGTCCAGGATTCGTTGCGTCATTCCGGTGATTCTTTCCGAGATAGAAGAATCAAACGAGTGTTTGTGATCGCGCCCGCGCTGGGCAGCGGCTTCACCAAAGCAGGTTTGAGTCAGATCCGGATTCCCATGCTTATTATCGTAGGCAAGGATGATAAGGTCACACCTCCGCGTACAAACGCAGAGCGCTATGCCCATCTCATACGAGGGGCGAATCTAAAAATACTTTCAGGTGAGATTGGCCACTACACGTTTCTTGCCGAGTGCAATGCCCACGGTAAATCGATCCTCGGTATCTGCCGCGATGCTCCTTCCGTTGACCGCTCATCGGTTCATCAACAAGTGGCGCAATTGGCGTTTGAGTTTTTTGAAAAGAGTAAGTGATTGCCTGCCTTTCCCGCACTCCTGCAAGTTGCCAAATCAGACTAATCAGTAAACTCCTTGTGACTATCAGGAAACAAACTTCCCGGATTGAGCGTCTAAGGACTCGCCCGGCTATGATTCGCAAAATCCAAATAGCGCTTTGGATTCCGCTCGCTTTCGCGATCTTCTTTGTCTTTTTCCGCGCGAATTCGTCAACTACGCCGCCCGCCGCCCCCAATACCGCCGGACCAATAGCTCCGGACCGCGAGCGCTTTAGGGATAGCGACTTCGCGGCCCACGTTGAGCAGCTCAAGAAGAAACTTCCCTCAGCGGATTTCACCGTCGTGATTCAACCGCCATTCGTAGTGATCGGAGATGAATCGCCCGATCATGTCCGTGATCATTCGGTGCGCACCGTTAAGTGGGCCGTCGATAAACTAAAGGCAGAGTATTTTTCCAAAGACCCGAAAGAGATTCTCGACATCTGGCTTTTCAAAGACGCCGCGTCGTACGAGCATCACGCTCAACTGCTGTTCGGGGAAAAGCCTGATACGCCTTACGGCTACTACTCGATCGCGCAAAAAGTCCTGGTGATGAACATCTCAACCGGTGGCGGCACGCTGGTCCATGAAATCGTGCATCCATTTGTGGAAGCGAATTTTCCCAACTGCCCTCCGTGGCTGAACGAAGGGCTCGGCTCGCTCTATGAACAGAGCGGCGAAGTCGATGGTCGCATTCACGGCTTCCCCAACTGGCGCCTGCCGGGTCTGCAAGCCACGATCAAAGCCGGCACCGTGCCCACGTTCCGCGATCTGACGGCGCTGAACGCACCCGGTTTTTACAACGACGATCGCGGCACGCACTACGCCCAGTCACGCTATCTGCTTTACTACCTCCAGCAAAAAGGTCTGCTCAGAAAATTCTACCGGGACTTCTACGCGAACCGGCGCACCGACCCGACGGGCTACAAGACTTTGCGCCAGACCCTTGGTAATCCAAACATGCGCGTGTTCCAGCGTAGTTGGGAAAAGTTTGTTTTGGGTTTAGAGCAAGGCTACGAAGTAACAGTGAGGTAGGCGCGAAGCGCTTTTGGAGTGCGCCGGCCCCACGGCCCTTTGGATTTCATCTCCTCGCTACCTTCAATCTGGAACAAACGGCCGTCTTCGACGTGAGAGTTTAGCAACTGCTCTGTTAATACAAACCAAAAACCGGAGAGCCCATAAATGGACCGCAGAACTCTTCTCGCGTCGATGGCCGCCGCTGGAATCGCTACTACGCTAAAGACTGATATCCGCGCCGCTCAATCAAGCGTTTCACGATTGGATCTGCCCAATGTCCTGGCGGTGACCGAGGTCCCGGCCATCGCGATCTCAGGCATCATCCGCGGCCGGCCGGTGCAGCACTTCGCCGGTGTCCGCTCAGTTTCTGATCGCAGCCCGATTAATGCCGACACAGTTTTCCCCGCAGCCTCACTGACCAAGCCAGTGTTTGCCTGGGCCGTACGGAATCTGGTGAGGCAGGGAAAGCTTGATTGGACCAAGCCGCTGCAGGATTACACAGATTTAGGTCTTACGGGTGACGCCGCACGCATCACCGCCGAACACGTGCTGACGCACAGCACGGGTTTACCAAACTGGCGCTTTCAATTGGATCGGCCTTTGGCCGCGGAGTTCGCTCCGGGAAGTCGTTGGCAGTATTCGGGCGAAGGAATTTTTCTGTTGCAGCGCACCGTGGAAAAGATCGTCGGCGTTCCGATCGGGACTTACATGAAACAAGCAGTGCTCGAACCGTTGGGTATGACCACGAGCACCGTCGTCTGGAGTCCAGCGGTGTTGGCCAAAGCAACGTCCGGTCACGACCGGCGCGCGCGACTGTTGGAAAGGTCGCTCGCTTTTTACGAGCAGCGTAACTATGACGTGATCACAAAAGGCGAGCTGCGACCTGAGTCAGCTACCTACGAACAAATTGCCGGCGCCTATGAAAAAGCAAAAGCACCGCCGCTCACCATCGCCATGTCGCCAAACATGGCCGGCTCACTTTGGACCACGATTGTTGACTACGGAAAGTTTCTCAAACGCATCATGGCTGACATTCCGCAGCACGCGGACGACTATCGCGCACGTGTGCGAGTCAATCCGAAGATCGGCTGGAGTCTCGGTCTGGGTGTGGACGAAACTTTCCGGCGCCCGGCGTTGTTTCACTGGGGCGACGGTCCTGGCGTCAAGAACTTTGCCTGGATACAACCCGAAACGCAGACTGCTTTGGTGATGTTCACGAACGGCGACCACGGCCAGGCGGCGTACTCCTGGGTGTTTCGCATGCTGACTGGAGCAGATCCCGCGTCGCAATCGTGGATTTAGTCTGCTTTGCTTTTGGAGAGGGGTTCAAGTGAGGGCGCGAAGCGCTTTGGAGTGCGCCGGCCTCGGCGGCGCTTTGGATCGTGACAGTCGGCAAAGCCGATGACATATCCGTAGCCCACAGCGCCAGCTGTGGGTAACGAAGCATTCTCTATATCCGGGCTCACGAAGCGAGCGGCATAAGCAATAACGGTTAGGGTGGCTCTGCCATCGCACATAGCGGTAAGCCTTTGCCGTACCGAACCCAGTAATAATCGGAGGCTGCGTCTCCGAATCATCGAGGCGTAGCCTCGAACAATTATTCTTCCCTTTCCGGTAAGGCCGAAGGCTTACCGCTATGTGCTGCGCCCGAAGCGCTTCTTTGCTCTTACCCACCCAATCCAATATGATCACCGCAAACGTATATCAGCCAGGTGAAAGATCCATGAACTTGCTTAAACTTTCGAGCCTGCTTATTTTTACTATCATGTTTCTCAACGCATGCAGCACCAGTAAAGCCAACGCGAACGTTGGCGCCATTCCCAATCCAACTGTCGACGCTCCTTTGGCGACTACTAAAGGCGAGCAAACGGCCGTGCTGGCCGGCGGCTGTTTCTGGGGCGTGGAGGCGGTCTTCGAACACGTCAAAGGCGTGAAGAAGGTCGAGTCCGGTTACGCCGGCGGATCCGCCGACACGGCTGAGTACGAAACCGTGAGCTCCGGCCGCACCGGTCACGCCGAATCTGTGCACATCACCTACGACCCGTCGCAGGTAACTTACGGCCGGTTGCTGAAGGTTTTCTTCGCCGTCGCGCACGACCCGACAGAACTGAACCGGCAGGGCCCGGACACCGGCACGCAGTATCGCTCGGCGATTTTCTACGCGAATGATGAGCAGAAGAAGATTGCCGAAGGCTACATCGCGCAACTGGACCAGGCCAAAGTCTTCCCGAGCAAGATCGTCACGCAGGTCACGCCGCTGAAAAAGTTCTACGAAGCCGAAGGCTATCACCAGAACTACCTGATGAATCACCCCAACGAACCCTACATCGTCTACAACGACATGCCGAAGCTGGAGGCGCTCAGGAAAGATCTGCCGGAGTTGTGGAGGGAGAAGTGAGTAAGGGGGCGGACGTCCCGTCCGCATCGCGTGTGTGTGCGCTCGCGCAATAAGGTCAGAACCACCTGCGGTAGCAGGTGGGTGCTCCCACCAAGACTCTATTTGAAGTACCGCAGTATCTCAGAACCGATCCATTCTCCGACCGGAACCGAAACTCCATTTCCAATCATTCGATAAGCGTCATTATCACTCCCCACGAATTGAAACGCGTCCGGCACGCCTTGCAATCTCGCATACTCTCGAACCGTGTAAGGTCGCGCCCCGTGTGGGAATCGTTTGTCTGCAACTAATCGAGTGCTCAAGTCTTTGGAGTAGTGCGCAACACAAGTTGGCGCGATGTCGCCTCGTTCAGGATCACTGACGATCGGTCGGTCTCGGTATACGCCAGCTAGACGCCGCATCACGTAATCAGGAATTCTTGGAGTTGGGTGAGGTTCAAGAATTTCTGCCAACGTGACAGGCTTGTTGGCGGCTGGTTCCCTCCACAGAAAAGCGCGCCGACTACCGATGATGATCAATCGGTCTCTCTTTTGCGGCAGCCAAATGGAAGACTTAACCGGGCACGCCACGTGAACGTAATAGTCTGGTAGTTTGGTCATCGCTTCCATTACGACTGGAAACTTCTTCATGCCGGGAACATTCTCGACCACGTAGAGTTCAGGTCTTTGGATCGCAACGTGCCGAAAGAAATGAAGAAATAGATCGTCACCTGTCCGCACTCCATGAATATCGCCTATCGGCGAGTACTTTGTGCAAGGATAAGTCGCCACCATCACATGACATTGCTTTTCGTCGTAGGCCAGTTTCTGTGTGATGTCGCACTGAACAACATCGTGAGAAAAGTTTCGGCGCATCGTCTCGCAGCAGAGCCGGTCGATTTCAAAACTCTGCTGCAGAGTCAGACCGCCCTCCTCAAGTCCAATATCCATGAGTCCAGCGCCAGAAAAGTATGTGTTTGTGAGAATTCGGTTCATCCGCGCGGATCCGCGGATACTACCCAGGCAGAAGAGATTCGGCAAGTGGGATATTTTGCTAGAGAGGCTTAGCTATTCAAATCGCGGGAAAACCAATCTGAGAAAGGTATTCAAAGGTTGGATCGTAAAACTCCGGCAAGCGCGTTGGGTCGTCTAAATCACCTCGAGGTACAACGATTACCATGCCCTGACGGGCGCGGGTAAGAAGAACGCGGTATGAATTCTTCTGATAAGTCCTCCGTTCCGCCTTGTTAATGTAGTTCCACCGATCTCCGCAAAATGAGCGATGTTCCCAACCACTGTGGGTATATCTGAAATCGGCATCCCACGTTACACACGCCCAATCTAGTTCTAATCCTTGAACATGAAACTCGGTCGCCACATCCTCAAGGTAGTAGGAAGAGCGCACATCTTCTGGCCCATCAAGAAACCAATGGATGGGATCGATCGGCGATCTTACGTCTATGGCATGCGGCTTCAGTCTTTCGGCTTGGGACGAGACAACAATACCGTAACGTTCGCTCCCTCGAGCTTGTCCCTTCAACCATCGTTTGGCTTTGACCAGGTCGCGAGTTAAAACTATAGGATATTTATCCGATACCAGTTTAAGTGTTCCTTTAGCTGCATTCTTGTCCAAATCCAACAACTGTTTGACTAACAGAGAGACGTGTTCAGCACGAAACGAACGCATTGACACGCCGAGATGCAGGTTGTCGTTGGTCACGACATTAGCTCGAAATTGCAATTGCTCGAGAGCGTGGCCAGCGGCATATTCACTATCAGTAAGGCGTGATGAAATATAGATGTGCCAATCTGGGAACGACGCATTAAGCGAACGAATCCATTCGCTAATACCTGCTTCGCCCGTGTTGATTTCCTGTCCGCCGCCAACAAGGCAGACGACCACCGCCCAATCGAGATGGCGATTGAGGCACGAAATGAGAAATTCGGGTTCAGACTGATTAAAGTTCGCGGTCGCTTTCTTCCGCGCCATGAAACTGGCGGTTTGCTCCAAAGTCCAAGCGCGCTGTGCCTCATCAAAAAGTGCTACATGTTCAATCGGGGGCGATGGGTCAATAAGGCATTCGTCGCGGAAATTATGAACATTTTGAATAAAAGCTTTTACTCGGCTCCGCGCTTGTCCCAAGCGTGTGGTTGTTCCGTGCTCTCGATCAAACCGAACACGATCTCGCGCTAACGCTTCACGCAAAATGGCTACCAGGGGTCCATTGCCAGAAAGAAAAACACTGTATAGTTCATCAGTTTCCTCTCGACGCTGGGTTGCGATGTTGAGACCTACGAGCGTTTTTCCCGCGCCAGGCACGCCGGTGACAAAACAAACGGCCTTAAAATGTTCAGCCCTTGCCTGCTCAATGATCTTCAGGATGGTGTCGGAAGTTACCGTTAAATTGATTGCTGCTGCATCACTGCGAGAAATATCGGTAACCGAGTGATTATTATAGAGAGCCATCGCAGCTTCGATAATTGTTGGCGTAGGAGAATATCGCCCAAGTTCCCATTGAGTCGCATCAATCGCAGTACCTTCAGCGAAGTCCAAGACGCGTTCAATTACTACCCTTAGAAGCTCGACGTTGCATCTGATAGGCGAAATGACTCTGTCGTTGTGGGGGGTTGTGCCAATGACCGGTGTCGTCCGTCCCGCATTTGTCGCAATCACGACCGGCGCAATGAACAATTCGCGACTCGTCTCGTGAAAATTCTTAAGATCAAGTGCGTAATCCCAAGCCTGATTAAGAGCGTACGCGGTGAACTCTTGATCGCCCACTTTGAATTCGAGCACAAAGAGTACTGACCCGGTGAGGACAACAACGTCGATTCGTTTACCCATTCGAGGAATCGCATACTCAAAATAGATTCGGCCATCAATTTCGCAGAGCTGGACCTTAAGTATTTTTATTTGTTCTAACCATGCGTCGCGCTGCGTCTGTTCGATACTGAAGCCGCTCGCCCTGACAAGCTGGCCGAGAATTTCATTAGTAGAGGCCTTTAAGAAATCTTTGAGGTCAGCGTAATAATAGGCGCGTTGCATTGAGTTAGCGGTTGCCGGGAAAGTTGCTGTCGCAGGGAATGTATGCGGCCGGCATGAGTTAAGTCAACGCGTCCGCGCAGCGGACGACTGAAGGACTTGCCGTAAAGCGAGTTGGGGGGCGTGAAGGACCCACCCGCTACTGCGGGTGGTACTGACTCCATCGCGCTGCGGCTCAGGATATCTCAGCAGCTTTCCCTACGCGGGAAGCCCGAAAGTGGATCCAAAGCGCTTCGCGCCGACCTAATCGCTTAGCTTCGCACCCACACCCCAACCCTCTCCCAGAGGGAGAGGACAGAAGCAGGTGGTACTGACTCCATCGCGCTGCGGCCCAGGATATGTCATCAGCTTTCCCGTACGCGGGAAGCCCGAAAGTGGATCCAAAGCGCCGTCAGGCCGGCGCACTCCAAAACGCTTCGCGCCCTGATCGGTAAGCTTCGCACCCGCACCCCAACCCTCTCCAGAGGGAGAGGGGCCGAAGCAGGTGGTGCTGACCTAATTGCGTTCGTAGATGCTCACCAACCTATCGTCGACTTTGTCGGCTCCACGGAGGTGAAGCACCAATGAACGGAATCCAAAGCGCCGTCAGGCTGGCGCACTCCAAAGCGCTTCGCGTGGATTCGTAGCTTCGCACCTCACCCCAAACTGTCACCCAGATGGGAGAGGGAGTAAATCCATAACGCTCGGGGCCGCATCCCTCACTTCGGAATCAGCTTCAGCAAATCCGATGCTAACTTTGGATTCAGGTTCTGGAGGATGTAGTACTGCTGCATGGCGCCGGTCTTCTCGCCGGTGCGGATGTACATCATGCCCAAAGCGTGTTGGGCGAAGGTGTGGTTCGGCTCCATCTCGACGAGCTTGCGCAGCAACTCGATCGCTTCCTGATTTCGATCCTGCTTTGCGTACACAAGCGCGAGGCTATAGAGCGCGTAGGTAAACTTCGGTTTGATCTTGAGAGATTCCTGAAACGCCTGGACAGATTCGTCCAGTTTGCCAAGCCTTTCGTAATGTGAACCCAGACTCCACCACCAGACGTGATTTGGTTTGAGCGCCAGCGCCTGCCGCAGGTACTCCACCGCTTTCTCATCTTTGCCCCACTCGCCATAGTTAATCGCCATGCCATTGAGATAGTCGGCATTCTTTGGATCGAGCTCGAGCGCCTTGAGGTATTCAACTTCAGACTCAGCAAACATGCCGAGGCTGTTGTACGTTTGGGCCAGGTCGTGACGAGCTTCGGAGTCGTTGGGATGTTCGGCGACATACTTCCGAATTTCTTCAAGCACCGGCAATAACTTCTTGCGCTCTGTCACCGCACGCAGTCGGTCTTTCGCCTCCGCGTGATTCGGATTCATCGCGAGGACTTTATTGAGCGTGGCGATCGCGTCGTCATACTTGCTCGCCATCATATAAGTGTTGCCGAGCAGGTAGAGCACTTCCGGATCATCGGGACGCATCTGCACCAGCCGCTTGGCCGGCTCGATCGCTTCTTCATACTTTCCGGTTTCGCGCAGCGCGCGCGTAAGGCGGTCCAGGATGATGAAGTCGTTCGGCTTAAGCCGCACCGCTTCCTTCGCCGCGGTGAGCGCTTTTTCCAAATCGCCCAGGTCGCGGTAGGCGACACTGAGAAATTGAAAAGCCTCAGCCCAATTACTATCCAGTTCGGTCGCGCGTTTCAGGGCGGCAGCCGCGTCCGCAAGTTTGCCGACCTTCTGCAAGGTGATGCCGAGGTCGTAGTTGGCGAGCGCGTTGTTTGGATCAGTGCGGACTGCCTCGGCAAAAGCCGCAGCCGCTTCAGCCATTCTGCCCTGGCGTTCGTACGCCACTCCCAAACCGATGTGAGCACTCAGCAACTTTGGATCGATGGAAATTGCGCGCGTCAGAACTTCAATGGCCGCGGAAAGGGACCCATTCTGAGTGTAGAACCCGCCCAGCAAACTCAGGAGCTGGGCATCGTTCTTACGCGCTTCAACGGCATCCGAGAGGAACCGGAGCGCATCGTCGTTACGACCAATCTCGCCGTAATAGCGCGCCAGCTCTTCGTAAGCTTCGGTCAATTCCGGCTCGAGCTTTAGGGCTTCCTTGTAAGCATCGATGGCTTCAAGACTCTGACCGTTGGCGGCGTAGGCACGCGCCAGATCGATTTGAATTCCCACTTCTTTGGGATCGAGAGCGGCGGCAGATTTGAATGCGTCGACCGCTTTGTCGAACTTGCGCAGCGCCATGTAGCAGATTCCCGAATTGGCGAGCGCGTTGAAGTCCTTTGGGTCGAGTTTGAGCGCGCTCGCATAAGACTGAAGGGCTTCATCAAACTTGCTGGCGCGTTGTGCCGCGAGACCGAGCCGATCGTAATCCGCGGCAGTCTGAGGTGGAGTTTGCGCAGAAATCGAAATTGCCAGGAGCAGGAGGCAAAGAATGACGGGCAGAAATCTGCGAAGAGCGAGCATCCTGGTGCGGCATCGTAGCAGAAGAATAACGAGTCGGCGATAGTCGACGCCATAACCGTAGCCCACAGCCACAGCTGTGGGTTATCGAAAGTTTATTATTCGAGCTCGCGAAGCGAGCGGCATAACCGCCGCGCAAGGATATGTCGCCCGCTTCGCGGTCACTGAAAATTTTTTTGAGGTGTCTTACCCACAGCCAGCCCTGTGGGCTACTGATATGTCGTCGGCTTCGCCGACTCAACGAGAGTTAGAGCCCCGGCGTGCGAAACAAAACGGCGGGATCCAAAGCGCTATGCATCCTACCCAACCCTCTGCCAGAGGGGGACGGGAGCAGACTTCTGCCTTAATACACCCTCCCTTACGGTCGGGTTCCGCAACCTATTTCAACAAACCACTCAGCCAGTGGGCCACATTGAGCACTAATTGGCGGTTGTCGGTGCCGGGATAGTTCATGCCAAAGTTTCGGTTCTGCGCAGACAACATCGCGGCTTCGGCGAAGACTACGATGCGGCCCTTGCCAAAGGGCATGGCCAGCGCCTGCACGCGGCCGGCCGCGGATGTGACTTTCGCTTTGTCGGGATTGTTGGGATCGTCAACGTCAAAGGCCTGCGCCGAAAGTTTCAAAAGCGCGGTGCTATCTTTCGGACCTTTCAACGACTGACCGGTGAATGAGAGGACGCTGTTTATACGCTCAGCCCCGTTGCGACCATTGGTGATCGCGTGCTCGCCGAGGTTCTTGTTGGCGCGCGAGTATCTGACCCAACTAGTATCCAGGGCCACGCGTTCGAAATTCAACGGGTCTCCGGTGAATCCCTTGCTCATATCGACGCCGAACTCTGCGCCGAGAATCGCTGCGGCGTCGCCGGCCGGCGCATGATCAGCAATCAACAGCAGCGCGCCACCGCCGCGCACCCACTCTCGCATAGCCGCGCACTCCGCCGTAGTGAACGCGGGTTTTCTGGCCTCGGCATCGGTGGCTGCGGCTGCGCCCGCGTTCGCGATCACCATTACATCAATGCCATTCAATGATTGCGCAGCGAACAGCTCTTTACTCGGATCAACGTTGTAGCCATCATTTCTAAGCAAATCCGCGAAAGGTTTGTAGCGTCCTGAGGCAGTGTGAAAGTTTTTGTGAGCTTCGTCGATCACGAGCTTCGGGTGCGTGGTGGTGTAAGCCGGGTTTTTGACGCTCGCATCAAAAGTCGAGTCCGCTTGTTGCTGGCTGACTACGACGATCGATAAAAGAAGAAGCGTGGCGATGATCGCAATTGATTTCATGAGAGAGTGTTTAGCGGGGATGGCGAGAATTGGCAAGGGGGAATAGTCCAAAACCCAGAGCGGTAGCAAGGGATGCTCAGCAGTTGAGTTGAGGAGGCAATGGTTGTGCTTTTCTGTCGCCCGCGTCGCGGGCTCAGGATTTTATTGAGGGGAAGCGTCCTCTAGTTCCTCACCCCACCCTCTCCCAGACGGAGAGGGCGTTACACGTCGCCGTCAAGCCGGCGCGCTCCAAAGTTCACCCTGACTTTGCGCAGCGAAAGCCGACGAAGTCACGGGCGCCATCGGGCGGATGCGAATCGCGATAAGTGACGCGCAGATTCAAAGGCGCGCCGCCCCAGCTTCCACCACGAATCACGCGACGCGTAGTCACCTCAAGAAAACTCTTGTCTACAAACAGGTTTCCTCCCGCCACAGGATTTTTTTGCGGGCTTGCGGAATAGGGCGCCCACTCGTCAGCCATGAACTCCCAGACATTGCCGGCCATGTCGAACAGACCGTAGCCGTTGGCCGGATAACTTCCCACCGGAGTGGTGGTTTTGAGATTACTGCCACGGTAGTTCGCGCGCGTCTTGTCGACTGGTGCGTCGCCCCAGGGAAACGTCTTGTTCGAGAGACCACCGCGCGCCGCGAATTCCCATTCAGCTTCGGTGGGCAGACGCTTGCCCTGCGATTGGCAGAACGCCACGGCCGCGTACCAACTGACGTTGACCACCGGATGGTTGGCTTTGCCTTCGGGAAAGGCGCCGCCATTCCAGTCTTTCAGATAGTTGCCGTTATCGAATCGTTTGGGAATTTGCACAGCGAGCCATTCCAGATGCGCGCTCAGGAATGTCTGAAATTGAGCGTTGGTCACTTCATACTTGTCGAGATAGAACGAATTGATGGTGACTGTGTGCTGTGGTGTTTCCGCTTGAATGATCTCGGGATGTTTGGCGATGTCGAACGCCGCGGCGATGGCGGCGACTTCTGATGCGTCGATGCCCATTTTGAAAGTGGCGCCCGGAATTCGCGCCATCGATTTGGAATTCGTTTTGCGAGAGTTTTGTGCGGCAGCCGGTAAAGTCAGAGCAACCAGACAAAGGCCGATTGGAAGAATCCTCATAAGCACGTAACGCGGCGGTGGAGAAAAAGTTTCACGCGATTGAGCTGAGGCGTAGCTACGGATCGAAAGCGCCGTCAGGCCGGCGCACTCCAAAGCGCTTCGCGCCTTCAGCACTATTCCCGCACGACTTCGCGTGGGTGTTTGTCTTTACGAATGCCGAGCAGCCGGGGATGGCGGAGTTTGTTGTGCTTGGTCCATTGAATAAAGCCCACCTGCACCACCATCTTTGGTTTCACCCAATGCGCGCGCAGGCGCGGCAAGCCCACCGCTTTGGTGAAAGGAGTTTTCGCCGTCTCGATCTTGTCGAGACGCGCCCGCATATCGATGAGCATCGTCGTGTCAAAGCCGGTGCCAATCTTGCCCGCGAAAACCAAATCATCCCCGTCGTAGTAACCGACGAGCAGCGCGCCGAGACCGACACGGCTTCCCTGTGGATCAGTGAAGCCACCCACCACAAACTCCTGCGCCAGCTCACATTTCATCTTGAGCCAATGCGGCCAGCGCCGTTGCTCGTAAACTGAACCGCGACGTTTGGCAATCACGCCTTCCCAGCCTTCGCGTTGCGCGCGCTCCCAGGGCTTTACGTCGTCGAGCGCCCGTACGCGATGCAAAGGCGCCGTGATCGGCAGACTTTTCAAGAGTGCCAGGCGCTCTTCGATTGGCAAGCGGGTCACGTTGCGGCCGTCAATCCACATGATGTCGAACACGTGATAGGCGGCGGGCCCATGCCAGTCGATCTCGCCATCAAGAATCAGTTCACGATGAGGGAGTTTGGCGATGGCGCGCGCGAGGGCGGGAATGTGCTGCGGCAGTTGATTGCGAGAGAACAAGTCAACCTGCGATCCTTTTTTGTAAGCGAGCAAGCGTATGCCGTCGAACTTTCGTTCAAAGATCCATTCGGGCCCGGCGAAGCGCTCCTGTGTGAGCGTCGCGGCCATCGGTTTAATCCATTCGGGGAACCTGGACATGGAGTGGTGATGATAACAACAGGCGCCAAGCGCCGTCATGCAATAGCCCCGACCGTCAGGTCGGGGTTAACGAATCCCACCGAGCCATTGAGGCCCGAAGGACCGGCATGAACAAGATCCAAAGCGCCGTCAGGCCGGCGCACTCCAAAAGCACTTCGCGCAGCATCCCGTCGCTATCGCTCCGGTTCTGTAACACCGCGCCGCGATCCAAAGCGCCGTCAGGCCGGCGCACTCCAAAAGCGCTTCGCGCCAACCCGCTCGCCCGCTTCGCTGCTACGAAGTCACCAGATCGAAACACTTCGCACGTTATCGTCCGCAATTACGTCGCTCTGCTCTGCACTGTAGCTGCGCTCGCACCTAACAATCTTCTTGCGATCGCGTGACTAATCAATTCTGTCTGCAGCGAAGAACATCAAAACGCCTGCGCGCACCGCGCAAATCAAGCTCCTCCAGCTTTTCTCAGTCACCACAACTCTGATCACGCCCTTGAGGGCATGATTGTTGCGACGATCTCCCAGTGGAATTGTCCAAAAAACTCTCTCCGGCGTTCGCGTCCCCGACAAATGGCAACCATTCAGGAGGTTTTGCTTTTCATGAAGAACATAAAACTTTGGCCGCATGCGACATTGATCGCGCTTGGCTGCGCCTTGGTGGGTGCGCTGGCCGTGGGCCTCTATTCAAAATACGGAACTAATTCAGAGGCTGAAGCACTGCCAAACGCAGCGCGTATTCAACGCGTCGACGGCGAGGTCGCGCTCAGCGACGGTCTCAGTGATGACACGAACAGACCGTGGACGGCTGCAGAACCGAACCAATCTTTTTCCGTCGGTGATCGCATTTACACGCGAGACAATTCGCGCGCGTCGCTCGCCTTAACCGGCCGCAACTATGTGCGATTAGATCCGAACACGTCGTTGGACGCGATCTCTTTGACCGACGATCGCACGCAATTGGCGTTGCGCGAAGGCACTGCGCTTTTTGATGTCGGCTATCTGCCGTCAGGCGGTCTGTACGAAGTAGGCACGCCTTACGGCGCCGTCGATTTCAACGAGCCCGGTCTTTATCAGGTCGGCATCGGCAATGGCAACACGATGGTTTCCGTGCTGAGCGGACTGGCGCAGGTTGCCGGACTCGGCAGCGGGGGACGGATCAGCAAAGGCGAGATGCTGACATTGCTGGGCGCGACTGCGGCGGAAGCGGTCCTTTCGCGGCTCAACAATCAGGATGCGGGCTATCTGGTCGACGATTACTATCGCTACCAATATCCCAACTATTACGATGGACGTTATGTGAGCTACGACTCGTACCTGAACGATCCATACTACTTTGATCCTTATCGACGCAACGCAAGTTACCAGTACGTGAGCAACGCCATCCCTGGTGTCAACGATCTGGATTACTACGGCGACTGGGTGCAGGCGAACGACTATGGCTATGTGTGGCGCCCGCGTGTCGACACGGCATGGGTTCCGTACCAGGAAGGCTATTGGGTCAACGACTATCCGTATGGACCAACGTGGGTATCGAATGAGCCATGGGGCTACGCGCCGTATCACTACGGGCGTTGGGTCACGGTAAATAATCAATGGGTCTGGGTACCGGACGGGGTGAACACTGCGCCGCGATACTCGCCGGCGTTGGTGGCGTTTCTGCCGCTGAACGACAACACGATTGGTTGGGTCCCACTCGGTCCCGGCGATCCGTATGCGCCCCGGTATTACGACAACAACTGGCAACCGCATTATCTTACCAGTGACGTTAATGCGATTCGTCTGACGAACCTCGGCGTGCCGAACGCGGTTACGGTGGTGCCCGTCGATGCTTTGTACCGCCCGATCGATCAGCGCGTCGTGATGAGAGTGAATCCGCAGACCTTTGCGCAGGTGCGGCCGACACTCGAGCCTTTAATGGTCACCCCGCTACGCAACGCCGCGCTCAACTCGGCTTGGGGTCGGGGCAAGATCGATCTGCCTCCGGGCATCGCGAAGAGACTGCGTGACACGCAGGTGGTGGTAAACAACACGCCTGTCGCGCCGCCTTTCCGTAAGGATTTGGCCAGGACAATGCGCCTCGAGGCGAAGAACCAAAAACGGAACATCAAAGATGAGCGAAATGCCGGCCCGGCTCAGGTGAATGAGTTCCGTCGTCAGCAGATCGAGGCAGCGCGTGTAGAAGCTGCGCGCGGCAACAATGATGCACGGCAACAAGTACGCGAACTCGAGAAGCAGCAACTTCGGAATGAGCGCGAACAGCGTATCAAGCAAATTAAGGCGATGCCCCCGGTTCGCGGAGAGAAGGCCGGTAATCCGATCAAGGCTACCGTTCGTGGCGAGAAGGTCGATCATCCGATCAGGCAGAGGTCGCAGCCACAGGTAACTGTTCCGCAGGCCCGGCCGCAGGTCCAGGCTCCTCGGCCCCGCGTCGAGATACCAAAGGGTCGCCGGGAAGCTCCGGGTCGCAGTGCGGCTCCGTCGGCTCCACCGAGAGTTGAGCGTCAACAAGGACCGCCGGCGATGAAATACGGCGGACAACCACAGCAGCAGCAAGCGCCGGGACAATCAAAAGGTGGAGGCGGAGGCAAGGGGAAAGGTAAGAAACCGTAGGTAACGTGACACGCGCATCTTTGTGCGTAGGATTTTCTAAACGGTGCTTCGTCAACTCGGCTGGCGTTCGCTGTGCGGAAGAATTGCCCGCTGGCCGAATCCTAAAATCGGGCTGCGCCCTAAGTACTGGGCGTAGCCCAAAATCAATGAACACTATTTAGGAAAGCCACAGGCCTTCCGCACATCAGTCGGCGTAGTCGATCTTCCAAATGCCATTTCCTTTTTTGTTACCCGCCGAGGATTTCGCGCGCCGCGCGCTGTCCACTTTCAATTGCGCCGTGGACTGTGCCGACATGACCGACACTGGTTGCTTCACCCGCGAAGAACAACTTAGCAGCAACTGGTTCAGCCAGGACCTTCTGCGCAGCCAGAGCATTCACCGGAACATAGCTGTAAGCGCCGAGCGAAAAAGGATCATGCCGCCAATCGTGAAAGTACGAGGCTTCGAGCTCATCACGAATCGTCGTAGCTGAGACACCGAGAATCAGCGAAAGCGAATCGAACGCTTGCTCAAGGAGGCGGGCCTGGGCTGACGAGTCCTGCCCGACTTCATCATAAATGCGATCGGCCTTAGGTCCTCCGGCCCAACCCACCAGCACCGGCGCGCGAATTGGCGACTGTGTCCACCAGGTGGGAATCGGCGCATCGGGATAATGAATAAACCCGGCCTCAGAGAATTTCATAACGCGGGCGTCGTCGTCCCAGATTTTCAAGTCGTCCCAGAATCGCTCGCGAAATTTGAGGATTAGGCGCAACGCATTTCCCATGGCCAGTTGGCCGATCGCGTTTTGTTTGTTGGCCGGCAGCGCGGGGACGAATTCGACCTTGCCTGCCTGAAGCACGCCCAGAGGCAAAGTGATGATGGCGCTCCTGGCCGCGAAGGATTCATTTGGTTCCGCGAGCACCTCAACGCGATTCCCGCTCCAATCGATCTTCCGAACGAGCGTGTTCAGGCGAATTGTCGCGCCATGGCTTTCGCTTTCGAGTACGAGTGCTCGCACGATCGAGTCGTAGCCCTCGAACAAGCGGAACGATTTTTCTCCATCGATAGAATCGGCGGCTTCATTCGCCTTCACAATGCCCTTGATGCCGATACGCGAGATGTCCCCCGCATGAAAACCCTGAACATAGCGAACGGTCATCGCCTTTGCTCGCTGCGTTTTCTCATCGTCGGGCAACGACGAAAGAAAATCCTTCAACGACTGGTCCGCTTCAACCGACTTCATTCGGTCATTCAGTTCTTCGATCTCTTTCCAAAAGTCATGCGACTTGGTCAGCTTTCCATCCTCGAAGTACCAGTGACGGCCCGTCGTTTCATGAAATTTCAGGTTAGCGCGTTCGGCGAGATGCCAGAGCGCAGGAGATTTGCCGTGGATGAATTCGGCGCCGAGTTCAACCGGAATCGGAGAGTCCGGATCGTGGTGAGTGAAAATGCGGCCGCCGGTGCGCGCGCGCGCTTCAAGCACAATCACCGAGCGTCCGGCAGCGCTCAGGTCGCGAGCGGCGGCCAGGCCGGCCACGCCCGCGCCGATAATTAAGACGTCGATCATGGATGAGACTCTCTCAAGGATAATTCACAGAATTGATACAGGACGAGGCGCGCAGCGCCGGCATGTAATAGCCCCGACCGTCAGGTCGGGGTAGAGGTGGTCCAAAAATACAAAGAGGTCCCAAGGACCGAAATGAATCTCACTCATGTCGGCCCTTCGGGCCTCAATGTCTTGATTCGTGCGTTAACCCCCGACCTTACGGTCGGGGCTATTTCATGGCGGCGCTGCGCGCCTTGTCCCGTCGCTACCGCTCCGGGTTGGTAACCGCACGCCCGCGTCATTCAAGACCGAGTTTTGTTTTGTTAGGCTCGGTTTTCGGCTTTGCGGATGCGGCCGATCGCTTCCAGCGCGCGGCGGCTTTCGGCGGCGATTTTTGTCAGAGTCTCGCGTAACTCTTTAGTGTCGGGGCCCTGGCTCAGCTGCTCGAGACAACTTTCGGCGCTGTGGGTGATCGCGGCGAGTGGCTGCTCGACTTCGTCCGCGATCGACGAAGCGGCTTCGCCCAGGGTTTCTGCCTGGGCTAATTCGTTCTGCGTGCGCGCCAGGGCTTCGCGCGCCGCCTCCCGTTCAATCGCAAGACCCGCGATGCGCGTAGCCACATCGGTGAAGCGCGATTCGTCACCGGATGGAGTGCGCGGCTCGCGATAATACATCGCAAACGAACCGAGAACTTTGCCGCGTCCTGACAAAATCGGAGTTGACCAGCAGGCACGCAGATTCGCCGCCGCCGCCAGGCTGCGAAAATCTTCCCACAGCGGGTCCTTCATGATGTCGACGACGACTACGGGCTCGCCGCGCCACATCGCCGTGCCGCATGAGCCATGCTTTGGTCCAATTGCAGCTCCATCGATAGCTTTGACGTAATCGGGAGGAAGACTCGGCGCGGCGCCGTGGCGAATGTGATTGCCGTCGTCGCTGAGCAACAAAATCGAGCAGAGCATGCCGTCAGATTCGCGTTCGATCAGCTTCACCAGATTATCGAGGATGTCGCTCAACGGCTTGTTGGCTGCGATCATTTGCAGGATCCGGCCTTGCCCCATCTGGAAATCTTCGCAAGGCGAGTCGCCGAGGGGCGGCAGCGGCCTGGTCTGGGGAGAGGTCACGTGGATCTCTTCGGTGAGCATTTCCGATGTATCGCGAGTAACCATGTGCGTGGCGATATTTTACGCCGAGTTGGGCTTTAAGAACATATTTGGGGAGTAAGCCGCCAAATCCGGAAGCCAGATTCAATTGACGTTATGGCTTCGCCACTCTGACTGGCCCCACCTTCAAGCGAGTCTACGACCTTGGCGGTTCGAACACCCCTTCATTATAAGAGGCGGTTACGGCAAGTCGGCGAAACTATGAAGCCGGGTCTCCCGAAGTCGATTTGAAAGTTGGAGAATATCCAACGTTGTAAACGAGTCTGGCCTTTGCAGGTTGACTCAAAAATCTGACTTTGAAGGGAACACCCGGCGATGAAGATATTGTCACTGGCTTTAGCTAAATACAAGACTGTAGGTTGCGATTACGAAGGCGAGAGTGGGCGTCATGGTTTTCGCGTGAGTTGCCGTGGGTCGGCGGCGCCGCATTGTTTGTTGCGGGCACTGCCCCTTTCCGCAAAACATTTTCGTTTCCGCGTCCTAATCCCGGATCGAAGTCGTGTGTTAGAGTCCAGCTTTTACTCCCCCCGTCTCAGCAGTTAAATTCGAAACTTTGGAAGGCTTTCGCTTATGACCAGACAAATGAGTTTTTGGGCTAAATCAGGATCGGTCCTTCTCCTGGCGGTAATTGCTTTCGTCGGTTGTAACAAAAAGACGGCATCAAACTCAGACGCGGCGCGTCAGCAAGAAGCCGGCGTGGAAAAAGTAAAGCCGGCCGCCGGCACCGGGAACGTGCAGGGCAAAGTCCTTTTTAACAGCCAGCCCGCTGAGAACATCGAGGTGAAGTTGTGCGAAAAATTCAGCCGCTACTTAAGTGGTTGCAACGGTCAGATCTACAGCGCGCGGACGGATAAGGACGGCGAGTACGTGATCACAAATGTGCCGCCCAAAACCTATGAAGCGCTGACCGCGCGGGTGTTTGAAACCGACGGATATATCTTTGCGACCACTGGAATGGCCGGCATCAGCTCAGCGAAATACGACGTGGTCGCCGGCAAGACTTTCTTTGTCACACCGATCAATCTCTTCAAGAGCGATCTCAAAACCGTGAGTCCGAAAGCCGGATCAAAAGTGAGCGGGGAAGGGTTGGAATTGAAGTGGGACAGCTATCCCGACGCGACGTACTACAAATTCAGCACGTTTGCCGAAGACGCCAGTACTACTTCGCCTTATGTTAATGAACGCGTCGAAGGGTCTTCGTTCGCGGTGACTAAGCCGATGCCGAAAGGCACCTATCGATTTCAGGTCTCGGCTTACAACAAGGACGATAAGAAACTGGCCGAGAGCAGCAACGATGTGAAATTCACTGTGCAGTGAAGGCATTGCGCGGACTAGTCAGCAAATTTATTCGCGATACCGATCCGCTCTAAAGCGAAAGAGTTTGACGGGCGCACCGGGTTTGATGCCGGCTTTGCGCGAAGCAATCTCAACCTGTTCCGCAGCGCTATCGATTCCGGCAAGGTCAGGAAGCAGGAGTCCACGACGAGCGCCGTTTTCCTCTTCGACAATCACGCCATAAATTTTGGGATCGAGCTCTTCGAGCGTGGTGGGCTCAGCCGCGGAAAGAACGTCGACAGAATACTTCAGGTTGGGCAGTTCGTCGGCGCGCACCGGAGAAAAACGCGGATCTCGCGTAGCGGCGCTCAACGCATTAGCGATGATCTCTTCAGCCAGCGTGTCCTTCGCCGGATCAATCGTGCCGATGCAGCCTCGCAAATCGCCTTCGCGAGTTTTGATCGAGACAAAACAGCCGGCGCGTGCTGCGAACAAGTCTGAAGGAGATTGAGGCGGGTCGATTACTTTGCCGGTGGTAGTGAAGGTCTCGATGGTTTCGCGGGCCAGCGCCGGCACAGAAGCATCAGCGTGGGCCGGCGGTTGCATCTCTGCCCCCGAGACCAGTTGGGCAACGAGATAGCCGACGCCGAACGGCGCCTCGTAACTAATCACTTCGCAGGATGGCGCGGAAGCCTCGGCCACGCCCAGGGCGATCAGAATCGAGCGATAGCCGCACTCGCCCGCCATGTGTCGCATATCCTGATCGATCTCGATGATGCGATTGGTCTGGCAGTGATCGATCGCGGCGACAATTTCTTCATCAAAAAAATGAGCGTTTGAATTGAACCCGGCCGGGGCGTCGGGCTTGAGCCGGTGACTGAGATCGCCACTGGCGATGAAAGCGACGGGCCGGCCCAGTTTGTCGATGGCCGCGCGGATACATCTCCCAAACTGAACGTGTGACTCGTTCGAGAGAAAGCTGTAACCCAGCGCGACAACCTTTCCCTGCCAACCATTGTGTTGCAGAAAATAGAGTGGCACCGCCGTTCCATGATCGAGGTCGTAACCCTGAATTCTCATTACGATGAGATTCTGATCGGCGGCGGCGCGCGTGATCTCGTTCAATAAGACATCGTCCAGCGCGGCGTGCGCGGTGGCCGTCGGCGCGCGAAAGTTTGCGAAATCAGCGTAGAGTTGGGGACCGTCGTAAGCGACAAACGCGTTGGGTTCAAGCGGGGCGTGCGGCGAGATGATGACGACTGTCTCAGCGCCGCTGGCAATTACGCGCTCAGTTAGAGCGGCCATTGCAGTGATCGAATCGTTAACCTCAGCCACCGCATCACGGCCGACTTCAGGGACCATGATGGGCGGATGCGGAGCGATTCCGGCAAAGACTAATGAACTCGCCTGGGCCATAGGTCACCTCAAAGGCCACAGAGGAAATGCGAGGGAACCGTTTGGACGAGAAAATTCTAGCACCGCGCGACGCTGGCCAGAAGCGTTTAGTGAGCGCGGTCATCGGGAAATCCGCGGACACCGTCAGGGCATCATTGGCTTCGAGCGCTTCCGCGACCGGTAGTTGGTGCGAGCCGCTTCGATAACTTCCGGGGTGGCGCCGGCCGCGCGCAACTGCGAGGCAATGGCGTCCGTCATCTTGAAGCTGACGCCGCGGCTCTTGATGTCTTCGACCAATGAGGTCGAGAGTGTGCTTATCTTTACCGCATTCACCAGGCCTTGTTTGCTAATCGGCTTCTTGGTTTGTGCTGAGATGTTTCCGGCGATTAGCAGCGTTACGCACGTTACGAACGCAAGAACCGCAGCTCGGATTCTGGATATTCTCATGACAGGTCCTCCCAGAGAGGGAGGATTTTAGCACGCCCCCCGGCCGAAGGCTTCTAAACTCAAGACGAGCAGATTATGATTACGTGAGCATGAATCAATTCGAGGTACTCATCGTCGGCGCGGGACCGGCCGGTTCATTCGCCGCGGACAGACTCGCATCCGCAGGCGTGCGTGTGGCCCTCTTTGATGGACGTCTGCCGGGCGAGCCAAAGGCTTGCGGTGGTGGCGTGACATCAAAAGCTTTGAAGGCCTGGCCGCATTTACTCGACGCCGTGGGCCGCACGATTGATGAGCTCGACATGTACTCGCCGTCAGGGAAACATCTGCATCTGAAACTCGACGAACCGTTTGCCGTTTATTCAAGGATTGCGTTCGATACGTTCCTTCGCGAACGGGCGCGCACGGCGGGTGCTGAAGTGTTTGCGGAAAAGATTTCGGCGCGCGGGTTTAAGCGAACACAGGATGGATGGCTGATCAAAACCCAGAATGGCGCGGAGTTTTCAAGCAAGTACCTGGTGGGAGCTGACGGCGCCAACAGTGCGATCGCCAAAAAGCTCGCCGGGCCTTTGCCGCCGGCTGAGATGGAAGTGGCGTTTGGTTATCGCGCCCCGCTTCCGCGTGAAACTGAAGCAGCGACGGTCGTGGCGTTCTTGCCGAACTGGGTGGGCTATGCGTGGGCCTTTCCGCGCATCGATCATGTCAGTTTCGGTATCGCCACAACCCAGGATGCCTTTGATCATGAATCGCTCGACAAGCTGCTGTGGGATTTCATGGTGAGTTATTACGACGCCGGTCACGTGCGTTCGCACCGCATGCGATTGTGGAAAGGAACAGATGTGGCGGCGAACAGCCCGGGTTACCAGGAGCTCAAACAGTCAGCTGAGCGGTACGCCGCGCGTATTCCAGGACTGGCTGCCCGAACCTGGGACACGCGCAAAGCTTGTGGCGACGGCTGGGCGCTGCTGGGTGACGCAGCCGGCTTTGCCGACCCGGTAACGGGCGAAGGAATTTATTATGCGCTGCGCTCGGCCGAGCTTTTCGCGAACACTTTTCTGGCCGGTGAGCCACTCAAGTACGAGCAGCGCTGGCGCGCCGACTTTGGCGGCGAATTGAAACGGGCCTCGCAAATGCGGCGGCGCTTCTACGGAAACTTCTGGGGCGCCCCATTTACGGATAGGATGATTGAGTTCGCCCGCGGGCATCGCGGCATCCGCCGGGTGCTGGGCCAACTGGTGGCCGGCGACCAGGGCTACGTTAATCTCAAGAAAAAACTGGCCCGCAGCGCGCTCAAGCCGTGATGACGCCCTTCGTTGGAAATAGGCTAAACCCTGACTGTTTCACCTGACATTTTGTCAGTCTTTCCCACCCCGCTGGGCCAATTCAGAAACTGCCAATTATTGGCCCAACAACTCGCCAGATAGGGCTTGAATCTTTGTTTGTCAAAAGAGTAATCTGTCTTAGGCTGATTGTGATCGGTCCCGATTTTTTGCGCTTGCCCTGGTTTTCCTTCTGGCTCACTTTCGTGACAAAGGCTGACCCGACTTTTCGATGAGTCTTCACGGAACTCTGAAAACGATGAGTGTCCCTGACCTGCTCCAGTTTCTGGCGGCGGGCCGTAAGACGGGTACGCTCAAAATCGGTCGCGGCAGCATCAGCAAACAGATTTACCTGGAGAACGGTTTTATTGTCGGATCGAATTCGAATGATCCGAAGGAACTACTCGGGCAGGTGTTGCTGCACTACGGCAAGATTGCCGAGGACGATTTGCAATCGGCAATGCAGACGCATCGCCAGTCAGGCGATAAGTTGGGCGCCATCCTTTCGGCGCGTGGCCTGGTAACCCAGGAAGACATCGTCGAAGTGCTGCGCACGCGTACACTGGAAATTATTTACGATCTCTTCATCTGGGAAGAAGCCGAGTTTGAATTCATCGATAGCGACAAATTCCCCGACGACCTGATCCGGATTGAAGTCGATGCGACCGCAGTCATGATGGACGGGATATATCGCATTGATGAATGGTCGCGCTATCGAAAGGTCATCAAATCCGATCGCACTTTCTTTGAATTGAATACGGGTTGGACGCAATACGTTAACGAGAGCCGGGAAATTCGCGACGTGCTTTACAACGTCGAGAAGCAGATCACCGCCGCTGAGATTTCCTACAACCTGCACACGACGCCATTCCATGCAATGGCGCTCCTCTATGATTTGGTCGAAAAGGGCGCTATTCGAGTTGCCGGTGAAGCCTCGGAGCCGGAGCTCGCTACCGACCTGGCCGCACTCAACTTGCCCGAGACCGTTTCCGAGTTGCTGAACCTGGCCCGCGCGGAATTGAAGGACAACAATCACGAGAACGCATTGGTGATTATTAACGGCGCGCTGGATCAGGAGCCCAAGAATTCAGAAGCGAGCAGCCTGCGCGACGAAGCCGAGAAAAAATACCTGGCGCAGGTTTTTCGTAATGGCCTCTCGCCGCTGAGCGTGGTGCGCATTTTGGTGGCGCCTGAGCAATTGGAACATGAGCGTCTGGGCCCGCAGGAGGGCTTCGTGCTTTCGCGCATCAATGGCGAACTGAATGTGGATTCGATTCTTTCGGTCTGTCCGTTCCGCGAAGCCGACACTGTCAGAATGATCAAGAAGCTGATCGACGCCAAGGTCATTGCCGTGATTAAGTCATAACCGAGCACGTTTCGATCGCACCCGCCGTCAAATTAAGAAAGGGAGAATACATTTGTCTTCTCCCCTTTCTTTGTGTAAGCGATGAACAAAAATTAGTTCTTGCTCATTGAGCGAACCGGTGTTGGCGGCATCTTCACTCCGCCCTTCCGTACGCCGGGTAGTGGGTCGACCATCGGGGCCGGTGTATTCAGCGTCTCGATGTTCACGACCATCTTGAAACTCCCGGTCTGCTGAATACCCAGCAAAAACTGGAGGTTTATGGAAGCGCCGGCGGCGAGTGGTGTGCCCAGGACTACAGTCCCCGACGACAACGTCGAGTTGAATCCTCCACCGTTCGGTTGAGACGGCGGTTGCTCGAGCGTTGTTCCTTCAACGGTAACTGAGCATGGCGTCGGCGCGACGCCACAGGTCGCCGTGTCATTGATACCTGAGACCACCACGGCCGTCACCGTTCTTGGTCGAAGGTCCGCGATGCCCGAAGGGGCAGGGAAGGTGGTCAAGTCAATGATGTTGTACCTGAGCCTGGCGACGGGTGAGCCGGTATTGTTTGTTATGCGGCGACGCAGTGAAAGCGTTCCGAAAGTCGAGTTGTTCGCCGGATCCGAAGTGAAATCACGCACGCGATTCGGCGGATTCGTAGAAGCCACGGTCGTGTCCAGCAGAAAGCCCGGCATCGTCGAGTTGTTTTGAATCGGCGATGAGAGGTTTTGCGGATCCGGCGCGCCGAGTCGTTGCCCGGCGCCCGCGCTGGTGCCATTCGTGTCGACAAAGACAAAGTCGGCCGAGTTGTTGTTTGTGTCTTTCGGGGTAAAGATCGCGCACGTGCCAAACGTGGTGATCGAACCACCCTTGCCACACGTATCCCGATAAAATGAATAGTCGATCGAGAAAGGAGTCAGCGCCGAATAGCCGGTGCCCTCCTTATAAAGTGTGTTGGCTTCACTGGACGAGCCAACTGCATCCAGACGGTTTGCCAGCGTGAAGTCCGCAGCCACCGAGGTGTTGAAGATCGCGATGCCGGCGTTGTCCGGAATATCTGTGGTGTAGGTCGCATCCCCCGTGGCAGTTGTGCCAATCCCGGCCGGATGGCTGGCCAATGAATACCCAACCGAGTTCACGCACAGATAGTGTCCGCGGTTAGGGATTACGGTGCCATTCGGTACAACACAGCGGGCCACTCCGTTTGAAGCTGCCACTGCGTATCCGGTGCCACCGCCGGCGACTGTGTGGTCGGCGCCTGAGTTGTTGTAGAGCTCGATAAATTCATCATTCGCGCCGTTGGGCCCCCGCACCCGAAACTCAGAAATGATGAGCTGAGCGGAAGCCGTTTCCGCTGCAATGAAGAGGACTAGAAAGAACAACGGGAGGCTAAATACAAAACGCCGGGTCTTAGTCTGCATTTTTAATCTCCTGGAAAGTTGAACACTCAGAAATTGATTCGGAAAAAATGAATACAAGTCTCTGTAGACTTGGGCCCAAAGGGGGGTAGGCACAACACGTGGGCAAGAAAGAGTTCAATCACGCTAACATGGGCCCCGCAATAGCGTCAATAATTTGTTCCGTTTTTGGAACAAAAGAGAGGCGACGAATCGCCTCTCTTTGTTAATGGTTGGATTGATTTCGGGCTTCAGGGAAGCGCGTCGACAGTGACGTAAAACTTGAAGCTACCCGTCTGTTGAATTCCCAATAGGAAACGCAAATCAAGGGTTGCTCCATTAGCCAGTGGTGTTGCCAACGTGACCGTGCCTGATGAATAGGACGAGTTAAAGCCACCACCGTTCGGTTGCGAAGGTGGCTGCTCCAGAGTGGTTCCCTGCACGGTAACGTTGCTGGTTCCCGAACCGCAGGGAGCGCGATCGACCGTGACCACCACGGCATTCGAGGTGCGCGGTCGCAAATCGGCTATGCCGGAGGGCGCCGGGAAGGTCGTGATATCGATGATACGCCACCGCAATCTGGTCACGTTTCCTCCGGTGAAGTTGGTGACGGTCTTGCGGATGTCCAGCGTTCCGAATGTCGAGTTATTCGCCGGATCCGAAGTGAAATCGCGAACGCGATTCGGCGGGCTGGCAGAACCGACACAGGGATCCAGTGAATCAAGTTGAAACGACGCAACACGCTGAATAGGTGCTGAAAGGTTTTCGGGACCCGGAGCTCCTAATCGCTGACCTGCGCCAGCGCTCGTTCCATTTGTGTCGACAAAGACAAAGTCAACCGCGTTGTTGTCGGTGTCCTTCGGCGTGTTGATCGTGCAAAGGCCAAACGTGGTAATCGAGCCGCTCTTACCACAGTTGTCGCGATAGAACGAATAATCGATCGAGAACGGCGTCAGCGCCGGATAGCCAGGGCCTTCCTTGTAAACCGTATTAGCTTCGCTGGTTGAGCCGACGGCATCAATGCGGTTAGCGAGTGAGAAACTCCCGCCGCCCGTGCTGTTGTTAAAGATGGCAATGCCGGCGTTGTCCGGAATATCGGTCGTGTACGTAGCGTCGCCAGTAGCCGTCGTGCCGTTACCGGCTGGATAGCTGGCGAGCGAGTAAGCGACCGAGTTGACACAGAGGTAATGGCCTCGGTTCGGGATAACTGTGCCGTTCGGAATGACGCAACGCGCTGTGCCGTCTGATGCGGCAACACCGTAACCCGAAGACGCGTCTACGGCCGCGACCGTGTGGTCAGCGCCTGAGTTATTGTAAATTTCAATGAACTCGTCGTTGGCGCCGCTTGGACCACGGACCCGAAACTCGCTGATCAAAAGTTGTCCGGCAGTAGCCGTGACGTTGGGTGTGTCAGAAATAGATTTAATCCTGTTCGTAGTTTTCTTTCCCGCAGATTTTGCTGAGTCAGAATTCCCTACAAAAACCGAGTTGTCGTTAGCTGGAGACGTTGGAATGAGAATGACAGGTGAAGAGGGCGTAGATCTTTGAGCGACTGTCGTTTGGGAATTCCGGCGTTTACGTTTCTTTTTGGCTAGCACTCCTGCCTCTAACACCGTCAGGCAGAAGATCATCGAGAGTGAAATTACAGTGGACCATCGAACTACCTTGTGCATATCAGCTTTTCTCCTCGTTAGTATCACCTGGTCAACCCCGGCCGACACTAATCCAGAGAAAATCCGGTCGGGGATTCAAAGTTTCTAAAAGTTTGTGTCAAAAGACACTTAATAATCTTGTAGCAACTGCCTGAAGAGCGTGTCAACAAAATTGTTTTTCGAGCGTTAAAGAGAAACACTCTTTGCTGAATTTGCGCTCAACTGACGAAGCTAACGCTATTCAGACGCACGAAAAATTTGTTTTTGCGCGAATTAGTGCAAGGCCGGAAGTAGGTTGGTAGGAACCAGGAACCACTTGAACTTGCAAGATTCCATGCAAGTTCAAGTGGTCTTAACATAACTCGATCAGAAGGCCGGCGGCGGAGTTCCATTGAGCGCTTCAATATTGATGAAGAACCTGAAGGCTCCCGGCTGCATTACTCCGAGTTTGAAAACAATATTCGCGCTCTGGCCGGGCAGCAGAGGGCTCTGCAAAGTTATGAAATCCGCAGACGCGCTCGAGTTCAGTCCACCACCTTCTGGTGCCTGCGGCCCAAACGGGCTTTCTTCGTGGCGCAGTCCCCTGACGATCACTATCTGCCCGCCCACACCGGCCTCGCCGTCCTGGGAAGTCAGTAGTCGCAAATCGGCACATGGAGTACCCCCGCAAGCCCCGCTCGCTGTACCGCGCGTGGTGATATCCACCACGCGAAATCGCAAACGCGTTACGGGAGCGCCCGTGTTGTTAGTGACTGTGCGACGGATAAGGAGCAAACCCAGGTTTGCATTGGTTTCCACGTTTGGGCGCCGTTCGCGGTTGGGCGGTGACGTCGAAGGGTTCGATGGATCCAGCAACGTAAAACCAATCGTGACGTTGTTCACGATCGGACTTTTCAGGTTCTCAGGTCCTGGTGATCCGTTGAGATTGGTCTGAAGGTTCGCGCTCGTCGCCACCAGACGAAAGTCAGCGGCGTTGTCGTTAGTGTCTTTCGGTGTGCTGTTTCTTAGGTCCCGATAGAATGTGTGTTCGCTGTTTCCCCCCTGAACGAAAGGAAAACCATTTCCTTCCTTGAAGAGTGCAGGTGAAATGGTAAAGCCGAACGCGTCGAGTCGGGTGGCCGCGTTGAAACTTGGTCCATTAGTTGTCGAAAACAGCGCGATTCCAAAATCATCGGGGAGATCAAAATCAAAGGTGCGGTCCGGTGTCGTCGGCGCGAATGGCGGCGGCGCAGCTACGTTCGGCGCAGTCGTGAGCACGTTTGGATCGCCGCCCGGATAACTGCTGAGGCTATAACCGTTCGCATTCGCGCATAACAAATGGCCTCGAGCCGGAATGATTGTCCCGTTCGGTATCGTACAGATCGGTCCGGTGATTTGGCCATTCGATCCGGCGATCGTCCAACCAGCCGATGTATCGCTCGCCTGCACGGCAAGAGGCGCAGCTCCGTTGTTATAGATCTCGATGAACTCGTCCTGCGTACCTGCTGGTCCGCGTAAACGTAATTCGCTGATTAAGACTGACGGCGGCGGCGCCGTAGCGGCCGGCGCGGGTCCGGGAGTCCTGATCTTCTCTTCACGCAGTACGCTCGAGGACCGGCCAACACCAAATTCATTGTTTACCAACACGGCGCTCTTCTGATCAGCTGTGGTTAAGGCGACCGTAGGCGGTGAAGTTACGGCGGGAGGGACCACGATCCTGACCGTAGAAGTCGCTTTTTGCCGACTATGTTTCTTCTTTCTTTTTTTCGCGAGCGAACCGGTTGGAACACACAAACACAACGCCAGTGCTGCACAAATGAGCGCACACCGGCGCAAAATTCTACCCATGGTTCGAGCCTCCTTGGATGCTACCTGGGGATGTAGCTATTTATTTAATGTCCGACCGCGACCCCGGGGACTTGAGGGTCGACATCGGTGTCATCAAGGGAAGTGAAAACTCTCTTTTATTAAGATGATCCGTGACTCGTGTCAACGGAAACTAATCGATGGTCGGGTCAAATTTATTTGTCTAAACTGTGCGGAAAAAATGGCACGGAAATGGGAACAAACCATCAACTGGCAATGAGTTTGTTGGTGGCAAAGTCTTGCAGGGTTTTTTCGACATTCTGGGCGGCCTCTTCCGGCGTGATTTCATAATTGGCCACGATCTGGTCGACGATCTGTGAGCGCAGCATTTTTTTCTCGAGGCCTTTCCAAATCAGCATCGCTGTCTCATTCAGCTGGTAATACTTCTTGGTGTTGAGATCGACGAGAATGCCTTCGGTGCCGTCAAAATCGGTAAAGACCACGTGCTCGTAAGGGACAGGGGTCGCGTTACTCATAACAAACAAAAATTCCGGAAGCGCTTGCTCGGATTAGGACGACAGGATAACACCGTCCCGGCGGGCGTGACCAACGGGAGAGGCTTTAAGCTTCCGCCGGCAGATGGTCATGAGTTTTCAGCCTCTTGAAAAAAATTCTGCCGGCAAATCGGGCTACCCGGGGCCAGTCAATGAAAACTGCATAAGCGGCCAGATGAAATGGAAAGAACAGGTTCATGAAGAGCATGGTGCTCACATGAAAGATCACACCTGCAGGTAAGATCACCCAGCGCGCGTATTTGGAAACAATCGCCAGCGGAAAGGTCAGTTCCCAAAGAAACACCAGAATGATCGCGGCGGTCATAAAGCTGCGCGCCTGCGGCAGCCAAAACGCCAGCCGAAAATGGGTGCTGTGCAGATTGTCGAGTGAATGCATGATCGCGAGCGCCGGGAGATTGTCGGCCTTAAAATAACCCAAGCCCGCCACGCGAAGTTTGATTAACGCTGAGCTGAAATAAGACCAGGCGAGCAGCGAGCGCATCAGCAGAATCGGATACCCGTAGCCGAAATCTCCGGTCCGCGCGCGCGCACCCCGAAAAAGTTTGTCCAGGGAAAACGCGTCACCGCACGGCGTGAACGCCAGCACCACCAGGATGTAGACCAACGGCATTTCGTCGTGATTGAAGTGGATGAAGCTGCGCACCAGGCCTTCGAACAAGATAAGCAGCACTGCCGCAAATTTTGTCGAGACACTGGTGAGATAGCCGGCGGTGGCTGCGATCAAAGAGATGAGCAGGGCCGACTTGAGCAGCAACATCCCGCCGGGTGTGAGCAGCAGATCGTAAAACTTCCAGGGAAGGATCTTCATCGCGCCGGTCGGACGCATGAGCGTGACCGGCAATCGACCAAGGTCGCTGAAGTCGGTCAGCAGGATCTCACAGAGCACAAAGCCGCAGATGACAGCGCGAATCATGCCCAGCGCCGGAGCATCCGTGGGGACCAGCCTGCTTAAAGTTCGACTCTCCATGTTTGCACAAGCCGGTCATAGTTGGCGTAGCTGCCGCCGTCCCAGCGAAACGCTTGCAGCGTTACCGCGCGAAGCCGCTGAGGGGAAGAAGACGAGAGCCGCGAGTTGTAGATCGATCCCCAGGCCCGCAGCAGTTCGTTCAGGCGCGCCGCCGGTGGCAATTTGTCCACTCCACCCGCAGCTGCGATTAATGCGAGGTTTGCGGGATGTGTTCGCGAGTTCGTGATCGACTTGTTCTCGACCGTAGCCGACACCAAAGACCATGAACCCTGCGACAAAGCATTGGTAAGGTTCGCGGGCGGCAAATCGATGGTCTCGCCGTTCACGGTTTCGCCGCGCAGGATGTAGTAAGTCTGAGGATCCTGCAGATCGCCGCCCGCCATCATCATGGTGGAAGCGGCGAATGGGTAAAGATTTCTGACGAAAGCAAAAGCAGCTGTGAGCGGAAGAAAAAGCGCGAGTGTTAATACTGCATAGCGAACAAGCAGACGGCGTTCACCGTTAACTTGCGGAGCATTGCCGGCATCCTTCGAAAAATTTTCAGTCATTGACGCAGGCGAGAAATATTCTGCGGCCGAGCTTATTCAGGCGATGCTGGCCTGAAGGACGGGCAACGCGCGCGAGATCTTTTCGCTTTGTGGTTGCCAGGGCACCTTGCCAAAAGTGGCGAGGCAAAACAAACACGGTCCGCCGACTTCGAGTTCCGGCTTGCTTTGTTCTGCGGCGTATTGCGCGAGAGCTTTGCGGCGATGGTCCATTTGTTCTTCCGCCAATTGCTGCAAACGAGCAAAGGCCGGCCCGAATGGTTCCTGTTTGAGATCGGCAACCACATCTTTTTCACCTGCGGCGCCGCGAAAGCCTGAGAGGTTGCAGCAAAGCGAAAGCCGTCCGCGATAGTCGATATTGCAGCTGCGGCTCGCCAGCGCCGAACAAGGGGCCGCCGGATCGATGTTGTAGTAGCCGACTTCGAGACTGATCTTCATTTTGAAGACGCGCGCGAGCAACGCAACTTCCTGCTCAGCCGCGGTGCGTTCGGCAGCGTTGAGGGCCAATTCGTCAAAGCCGGCCGAAGTAGGCAGCAGATGTCCAAAGTTAAGCGCCGACGCTCCCATGCGCGCGGCGAACATGGCGATCGATTCGATTTGCGGCAGAGTGTCCCGGCGAAGCACGCACTTGACGACAAAGGGCATCTCTTCGTGACGGCAGCGTGAAAACGCGCGCACCAATCGCACAAACGAACCATCCCCACGCCAGTGGTCGTGGGCCTCGCGCGTGGCGCCATCCAAACTGAATGCTACGTGAGTCACTGCTTCGCGTTGGGCCTTGATGGCCGGCCACACGCGCTCGAAATGCCAGCCGTTGGTGACAAAGCTGCATTTCAACCCGTGCGCGCCGACGGCACCAATAATCTCTTTGAATTGAGGATGCAGGGTGGCTTCACCGCCGGTGAACATCACGTGCGAGATGTCCATGCTTTCGCGCGCTTCGCGAATAATCCGATCCAACAACTCGACCGGAAAGAATTCCGCGCGCGTGTGATACAGCGCATCTTCATCACGCAGGCAGTAGCTGCAATGCAGATTACAAATATTGGCGAGCTCGACGATCAGACGGGGCGGACCGTAGTCGCGCGTGCGACCGCCGTCCTCCAAAACTGTAATCTCAGTAGAGCTCATGTTATTGCGTCTGTGACAGCAGGTAGTCGCTCGCCGCTTCAGCCTCGCCGAACAAGTCTGTGCCGGCCAGTAATTCATAACCGCGCGCCTGGCGCGCGAGTGCAGCCAAAACATTCAGATGCGCCGGGGCCACGGGCTTATCGTAGCAAGCCCACGGACACATCCGCAGCAGCTGGGCCATGGTGGCGCTTTGCGAAAGCGCGCGTGTGTGGCTTTTCGGTTCGCCCGTCACGCGCGAGAAAAATAAAGTCGCGGGCCGGCACACTTCGGTGAAGCCACCGGGGAAAAGAGATCCTGGTTCAAAGCGCTTCTTGTAAGGATCGAAGGGCAACGTTTCGGTCGCGATCGAATCCTGATTTCCAAACGCGCTCAGTGAAAAAGATTCATCACGTAAGGCGAAGACACGACGCAGCGCCCGCGCCTTGACTGAGTCTTCTTCCTGATAAAGCAACAGCGAATCGTCTGACAGATATTGCCAACCGGCCGCGGCGAGCTGGGTTGCCAAAGTTGATTTGCCGCTACCCGAAGGTCCGATCACCAGCACTCCGGCGCCATCGCGCGCCACCACTCCCGCGGCATGCAATTCGAAAAGGCCACACCGGCGCATGGCGGTCATCGAAGCATTAAAGATCAGGCGCGCCAGTGCGGCGCGGTCGCGATCCGCGGGTGTGTTGCCGAGCCACACGCGGACGCAGGGTGGACGCGAAATGTCAGCGATGACCGCCGAATTGTTGTTCTCAAAAAAATAATTGCCGGCATCGGTCCGGCAGAAACCGCCGTCGGCGACTTCAAATGATTCGAGTTCGAATGGAGGTCGGGGATGGTGATCGGTGGCTTCGATTTGAATGACTACATCCGGTGGGACGGCCAGCGGGCCCGGGACCGCCTCCACGTGCCAGCCGCCAAAGTAGCGCCGAAAGAGTTGAGCGAGCTGCGCGTCCGCGGCTTCAATACAAATAAAACGACCGGCAACCGCGTAAAGATCAGCGAAAGCCGGTCGTTCGGAATATCCCCACGCCCCGACGCTCAAGTCAGGGGTGATTGTTTTTTCCATCGCAATGGAAAATCTCCGAGACCGTTAGTTGGTCGCGCCGCTGTCGGTGAGCTGAAAGAACGTGGTCGCTTCCAGAACGTCCACCGGCACGGAAATCTCCGGAACTATAAATGCCTTCTTAGTCGCTTTCGCGGCGTCTGTGGGATCAGACTGGCTTTCGGATTTGCTGATCGCTTCCTTGGTCAACTCTGCATTGTCCACCACTGGTTTCCTCCTGAAATTATGCTCTGGGACCAATCCGCCCACAGCTGTTAGAAAAACCTACATCTAAATAGACCAAAATCCAAGTACTAACTTTAGGGGGGCGAGGATTCTACGACTTTTTCTCCGGTCCGACAAGCACTAACCTCAGGGGCCGTCTTTCGCCCAACTGCAAATCAGCCCGAAGGTAGAGTCGAATATTCGGCCCCAACTGTTGCAGCGCAGATTCAACTGAAGTCTTGGTGATGTTGGTCGTGACTAAGTCGGTAACCTCGTTCTTCACTTCCAAAGGAATACCCAGTTCGTTGGCGATGCCATAAAGCACAACCACCAAAGGCTGCTTCTTGGCTTTCACAGTCAGCTCGCCTTTTTCGTAGGTAACCTTCAATTCCTGTTCGCTCTCGTCGACTTTTTCCGGCGTGTCTTCGGTGTTGCCTTCGATGACCATTACGTCCGAAGTTCCGCGCACGACTGCGGTTTCGTCGGGAGGCCTCTCGTTGTAGCCTTGCAGGAAAATGCCGAGCGGCTTTGGCGCGGCCCCCGGCGTGGAATCCACCTCGTAGTCGATAAAAACCTGGGGTGCGAGCATTTGCATCGCAGGCTCAAGCACGAGATCGGCGAAGTTCGTGGTCACCAAATGCTTTTCCAGAATCGGCGTGACCGAAACGGGAATCTTCAGCTTGCGCGACAAGTCAGCCGCAATATCTTTGAGCTTGGCATCCTGTGCCTTTAACGAGATCCCGATGATCTGATCGTTGGTGACTTTTAGAGTGTACGACTGCTTTTGTTCCTTACCAGCCTGGCCGGGTCCGGCTTCAGCCGGGCGCGGTGACTCTGACGGAACTGGTTCGGTTTGGCCGAACGCTGCATTGCTGCCGGCGATCACAATTAACGCCGGTAATACCACACGCAACAGGGTGCGCACCGTGAAATGGCGAGACTTATCCCGACCCCAAATATTTTTGCTGTATGTCATCAAGGAAAACCTGGCTCGGTTATGAATTCTGAGGGCAACTTAACACACATCGGAAAATTTGGTCAATTTCGTTGGCCTGTAGCATCTTTTTGACTTTGGCTGACTTTCATCCGTTAAGTCGCTATAATCGGCCCAACCCCCTGAATCGGCTAGGTTTTTCGGGAAACGGTTTCGAATAATGTCTGGTGGATCATTCGAGCGGTTCTTTGGCGGTGGTGACGACTCGCATCACCGGCGCCCGTCCGGGCGGCTGTGGAATCCCGCCGCGGACGTCTATCGCACGTCCGAAGGATGGCTGGTTAAAATAGATCTGGCCGGAGTGAGAGCTGACGATATCGAAATCCGGATTGATGAAAGACTCCTGCGCGTCAGCGGGTTGCGACGTGACAGCTTTTGCGGTGATGGCATCTCGCATTACCAGCTCGAAATCACCTACAGCCGCTTCGAGAAAATAATTCAATTTCCCTGCTCGATTGAACACGCGACGCTCGAGCGCGACTATCGCGACGGTCTGCTCGTACTACGCCTCCGTGAAGAAGAAGACTGCCGCGAGCAAATGCAAACGCGCGCAGCCAATCGCTGAGACCGGATCAAAAGTTTCCTAACATGGCCGACGACAAAGAGAATCCGCAGAACTCAAATCAGGAGCCGTCCGAAAAATTCGGCGCCTCGCCTTTCGAGATCCCGGTTCTGCCGCTGCAAAACACCACCTTGTTTCCTGAAACGATGGTGCCATTGGCGGCGGGCCGGCCGGGCTCAATCGCCGCGGTCGAAGCAGCGCTGGCAAGCGAAGAAAAAATGCTCGCTTGTATTGGCGTCAAGCCTGACCGAACTTCCGAGATGGATGCCAAGGCGGAAGATCTCTTTGAGATCGGCACGCTGGTCATGATCAAACGCATGGAGCGGGTTGAAGACACGCTCCACCTGATCGTGCAAGGCACGGATCGCATTCGCACCGTGGCGTGGACCCAGCACGAGCCCTACCTGCGCGCACGCGTCCAGATCCTTCCGGATCTCGAGGTCATCAACAAGGAAGAAGTCGAAGCAGCCAAGCGCAATGTGCAGTCGCTGATCCAACAGGCGCTGGCTTATCTCCCGCAGGTGCCACCCGAAGTGCGTTTAGTGGTCCTCAGTGCGGACGATCCGGTAAAGCTCGCTTATTTCCTCGGCTCGATTCTCAACCTCGGTGTGGAAAAAGAGCAGCAGATGCTCGAGGCAAATACAGTCGACGAGCTCATGCATGTGTCGCACGATTTTCTGGCGCGCGAAGTTGAAATCATTCGCCTGCGATCAAAGATTGCCAGCGAAGCGCAGACGGAAATGGACAAGGCCCAGCGCGACTATGTCCTGCGCCAGCAAATGAAGGCGATTCAGAAAGAGCTGGGCGAAGGTGAAGGTGGCGAGGCGGCTGAAGCCGAGCAATTGCGCGACCGTTTGGCGAAGGCTGAGCTTCCCGACGAGGTGCGCAAGGAAGCCGAGCGCGAGCTGGGCCGGATGGAAAAACTTCCGAGCATGGCGCCCGACTATCACGTGATTCGCACCTACCTGGATTTCATTCTCGAATTGCCCTGGCTCAAATCTTCGGAAGACAGCCTCGATTTGAACGAAGCCAAAAAAGTTCTCGACGAAGATCATTACGACATCGAGGATGTGAAAGAACGCATTCTCGAGTTCCTGGCCGTGCGGAAACTTCGCGCTGACGCCAAGAGCCCCATCCTTTGTTTTGTGGGACCTCCCGGAGTCGGCAAGACTTCGCTCGGCCGATCGATCGCGCGGGCAATGGGCCGCCACTTCGAGCGTTTGAGTCTGGGCGGAATCCGCGACGAGGCCGAGCTGCGCGGGCACCGCCGCACTTACGTGGGTTCAATGCCGGGGCGCATCATTCAATCAATTCGGCGTGCCGGGGTGAATAACCCGGTGATGATGCTGGACGAGATCGATAAGATTGGGGCTGACTATCGCGGCGATCCCTCGGCCGCGCTACTCGAAATTTTGGATCCTGAACAGAACAGTTCTTTCACCGATCATTATCTTGATCTGCCGTTCGACCTTTCGAAAGTTTTCTTTATCGGCACCGCGAACCAGCTGGGACCAATACCACCGCCGCTCAGGGATCGCATGGAAGTAATTCAACTCGCCGGTTACAGCGATCGTGAGAAGCTCGAAATTGCCAAACGTTACTTGCTGGCCCGGCAAATTCGCGAGAATGGTTTGACGCCTGAGCTCGTCGAAATTACCGATGGCGCCGTCAGTCTGGTGGCGACACGGTACACGCGCGAAGCCGGCGTGCGCCAGTTGGAGCGAAACATCGGGCGGCTGGCACGCAAGGTGGCCTTGAAGATTGCGAAGGGACATACCGAAAAAGTCCTGATTGAGGCGGACGACATCAAAGAATATCTGGGCAGTCCCCGGTTCTACCCTGAAGAAGCGCGCAAAGAATTACCCGCCGGAGTCGCGACCGGAATGGCCTGGACTGAGATGGGTGGTGAAATCCTTTTTGTCGAAGCCAGTCTGTTGCCCGGCGGTCGCGGATTGACCATCACGGGTCAGCTCGGCGACGTGATGCAGGAATCCGCGCGCGCGGCCATGTCTTACCTGTGGTCGCATGCGGAAGAATTCGGCATCGGCGCAGAGATGTTCCGTGAGTATGGCGTTCACCTGCACGTCCCGGCCGGAGCGATCCGCAAAGATGGGCCGTCAGCGGGCGTGACGATCACGGCGGCGCTGGCGTCACTTTTCACAGGTCGACGCGTACGGCCGGATACGGCTATGACCGGCGAGATCACACTCTCGGGTTTGGTATTTCCGGTGGGCGGGATTAAAGAAAAAGTTTTGGCGGCGCATCGCGCGGGAATTCATCGCATCCTGATGCCGGCACGCAATGAAGCCGACATGGAAGACGTGCCCGAAGATGTGCGACGCGAATTGGAAGTAGTACCGCTGAGTCGCATCAACGAAGTTGTCGATGTTGCCCTGGAAAAGTTTGTGGCCAACCCTCCGCCGCCACCGATTAGCGACAGCCCACGCGCATCCAAACCTGAACCGGAGCCGCTGGTCGCGAAGCAGAGTTAGGGGGGCGACAAAAGCGTGAAGTCCTTATCCAACCTTCCAGAGGAGAGAGATACTTGGCTCATGATCGGCCCGAAACAGTCCGCGAAGCGGACGATGGCATAAAGCCCGGGAGTGAGCGGTAGCGAACCCCGGGAATACTCAACCACACATACCATTGAGTCCGCGAAGCGGCCGGTGGCTCGTTGATAAAAATCTTGCGTGGACATGCGTGATACGCTGAGATTGTGAGCGACTCCTACACCAATCTGCTTTACCACATCGTCTTTTCGACAAAGGATCGCCGGCCGCTTCTTACTCCCGACTACGAAGTGCGCCTTTATGACTACATCGGCGGCACAATTCGAGATTTGGGCGGTATCTCTTTAGCCTTAAATGGAACGGAAGATCATCTTCATCTTTTAGCTAAGCTGCGCCCGGATCGTGCGCTTTCGGATGTCCTGAGGAAGTTAAAAGCGAATGCGAGCGGATGGATGCACCGGGTGTTTCCGCGACTCGAAGATTTTACCTGGCAACGCGGATATGGGGCTTTCACGGTAAGTCAATCAAGTGTGTCCGAAGTTACCAGCTACATTGCCCGCCAGAAGGAACATCATCGGAAGACTTCCTTCCGAGATGAATTCATCAAGTTCTTAATTGCGAATCAAATTGAGTTCGACAAACGACATATCTGATGTGCGGGCCGCCGGCCGCTTCGCGGACTTACCAATAATTACCTTATCTTCCCGGGGTTCGCTGCGCTCACCCCGGGCTTTATGCCATCGTCCGCTGCGCGGACTCGCAGAAATCTGATCGCTTTATAACAATGGCCCCAAAGGGAGAGGGCTTATTAGACTTTTCTATTCAATCAAATCCTTCAGCCCATCCAGCGCTTTACTCCAAAACGCTTTCATCTTTGCTCCCGTTTTCGCGTCCGGGAGTTTGCTGTGCTGAGCGACTACCTGACATTTGTTTGCCGACTTTGGATAAAAGGCGGCGGCGACGCTCGTCTGGCCGTCTTCCCAGGTGATGCGAATTGATTTGTTGGCGGTGGCTTTGCGGATGGTGAGCTTGGCCGGCAACCACTGCTTGCGAATCTTCTCGTCGGTCCAGGCCTTGAAGGCTTTTCCCACCGCGGCGTCGACGGTGCGACTGATGCTGATTTCATAGCCGCCCGGTTTTTGATGCTTGTCGCGCAGACCGCGTGCCTGCTCGTAAGTGACGGCGATCATCTGCGTCCACCAGGGAATGACCTTGTGCTTGGTGTGCAATCGCCCGGCGATCTCCTGATGGGTCATTTTCTTTGCGCCGGCGGCATCAAGAGTCTTGAACCACTCAGACCAGGTCTTTCCGGTTTTGGCCTTTACGGCGTCGTCACTCATGCGCGGTTTAATAGTTTTTGTTGGCATATTTGGAGTGCGCCGGCTTGACGGCGCTTTGCGTCCGTTGGACATCAACACAGCAGACGGCCTTCGCCCGCTTCGCGGGCTCGGGACTAACCTTGCGTGGTTACCTGGGGTTTCGCCGCGCTCCACCCCAGGCTTTATGCCTTCGCCTGCTTCGCAGGCTCTCGTTTGCTGCTGCCCGGCTTTTTCAAATTTACGCGTCCCTTTCGTACGCGGTCTTCAACCACGTCTTTACTTCATCATCAATATCTTTGAGTGAAGTTATTTCAAAGCGATGCGTGATCCGATCTTTCCTGGCATAGCCGCCGGTATCGATCAGACGCTTGGGGGTCTTCTTCGTATCGCCCAGCGCCAGGCCAAAGTCGATCCGCGTCTGAGTGGTCGGCTTGATTTGCGCGAACACGTGATTGCGATAAAGCGGCACGATGGTCTGACACGGACAGGCTTTCGTGTCTTTGCCCATCGACAAACCCAGTTTCAGCAGCGCGTCGTAGATGGGCCGCAGATGCTCTTTCTTGCCCGCAAACATTGTGTCTACATACTTCTCGGCTGCTCTCAGGTAAGCATCCGGATCCCCGGACTCTTCGCCTTTACCGACGGAACGTTCGGCCAGCCACCAGGCGGAATTAGTTCCCAACCCGTGCTGCTGTTTTAGCCAGTCGCGTCGCTCTTGTTCAGTAGGCGGGCCTTCCTTCTTGATGAACTTCATCCATTCATCCAGCGTGCGCCCTGTCTTCTGCTTCAATTCGCCGATCCATTTCACCGTCATCGCCACGCCGGGATGGACGCCGTAAATCGACTTCTTTTGAGTGGCAGTCTTAGGCATTGATTTCTCTCCGCAGCATTCGTCGGAGTGCGGCGACTTGTCGCCGCTTTTCATATGCATAAAGCGCTGACAAGTAGCGCACTCCAAAAACTTAAGCGGCCGCAGTGCCTCGCACGAACTTCGCCATCACTAAACCTGCAAGAATCCATCCGATGACAATGGCGCCAAGCTCCATCATCAGATAGGCGGTGCTGAAGCTAAACCAGTTCCATTCCTCGACGTGTCCGCCGATCCAAATCATTAACCCAATCATCGCCACAAACAAAACGCGGTTGATGTACGGCAGCCCGCAGGTACGCGCCAGCAGTAAGCACGCAATTATGGCCAGCACCAGTTGCGTAAAGAACTGGATGATCAGCGGCTTGGTCATGCTCATCGGCCCCAGTCGCACCGCCGCAAAAATCATCGGACCACGAGCGCCTGACTCCATCGCGGCGTCGGAAGCTGCTTTGAACTGTTCGTCGGTCATTCCGGGCGTGCGTCTTGGCTCATTGGGTAAAAGATAATTTCCCGAACGCGGCGCATTCGCCGTGATCACCTGCGCGACGGCGGCTTCGTCGTTGAATTTCTGAAACGGATCGCCGGGCCAGGGAATGATCATCCAAGCGATTGCACTCCAAACGAACAGCACGATCGCGCCCAAAACCGAACCGAGTATTATTTGTTTAGCCATGGAAGGTTTCTCCTCGAGTTGGATTTAGAATCAACCCCCTTGCTCCTCTTCTTTCTCCTGGCCCAGACTGAACCAATTCCCTGAATTGTCTTTCATCACCGTGGCCGTACCCCAGGATTGGGTGGTCGGTGGGCCCTTGAACTCGACGCCCTTGGCCTTGAGTTCTTCGTAGGTCTTGTAAATATCATCAGTTTCAAAGACCCCGCCGCCGAGTACGCCTTTCTCCATCAATGCTTTTAGTTGCGCGGCGGACTCTTCATCCAGGATGAACCCGGGTTTCGGCTCCATGAGTATGATCTCGAATCCCGGCTGATCTTTAATTTTCATTGTGAGCCAGCGGAAGTCATCGCCAACCATGGCGTCGGTGTCGACCTCGAAGCCGAGCTTATCGCGGTAAAACTCGAGCGCCTCTTGTTGATTCCTGACCCAAACCGTGGCATGCGACATCTTGGTAATCATGAGTTAAATTTCTCCTTCATCAGATTCGGGGAGAGCATACACAGTTCGGCGAAAACTGGCTTCTCGAAAATTGCTGAAATGCGATTCTGGGAGCGCGGACCGGCGATCCTCTCTCACAGCAGCTAGTCGCTCACCCCAAGCCCGTACATATTAAGGAAACAGGTGGGCACTTTGCTCTGGGCATCGCGCTGTTGCTGGCGGTAATTTACCGGCGCATCCCCCACGCGCTGACGGAACAGTGTGCTGAACGAGCCGACACTTTGAAAGCCTACTTCAAAGCAAACGTCGGTGACCGTCAGCCGCCGGTGTCTGAGCAACTCTTTGGCCTTTTCGATGCGCCGGTCAATCAGGTATTGGTGCGGAGTGATCGCAAACTCTTCGCGAAACAGGCGCAGAAAATGAAAGCGCGACAGACACGCTTCTTTTGAAATCTCAGCCAGGTCGAGGGGATCGTGATAGCGCTCGTTAATAAAGGCGCGCGCGCGACAGAGCCGCTCGTGGACCTCACTTCCAACTTTGGCCTTGGTCTCAGCCATTTTGGTGAGCCGGATTTTACTGCGAGTCGCGGGAAAGCGGAAGGTTTCTCAAGTACGACTTCGGCGAGACAGGCTGGCAGTCTGTCCTACTATCTTCCCGAGTTGTACCAGTACTCCTGGGCGAGCTTCTCGTCGTTCCAATTCCAGGTAAGCAGACTCTTGAAGACGTGACCGAGCATCCAGAAATAATGCCAGTCGCCAAACTGATCGAACTTGCGCGTGCAGGCGAGCGCTTTGATCTGCGGTAGCCGCACGATCTTTTGCCCGCGACGGCGACCAAGCCGGCGTAAGGCAAGCGGGAAAAGTACGTCTTCGGCATAGAGCCGGCTCTCGTCATATCCACCGACAGCTTCGAAATCTTCGCGCCGGCAAAACGAAAGACCGGTATCAATCCCGGTGAGCAGCACCATCGGCATGAACATGCAATAGGTCACGAGCAACGCGAATGATTTTCTTTCCAGATCTGCGCCGGTCACGCCCCAGACATAGCGTCCGGTTTTCATGGCCGTGTCGATCGCGTTGAAGGTTTGTGGATGAACCGCAGAATCCGCATCGATAAAGCAGAGAATTTCACCCGCGGCCGCGCGGCCACCGCCGTTACGAGCAGCGGCGATGCGGCGTTTGCTTACGCGTACCACTCGCGCGCCGTGAGTGGCGGCGATTTCCGCGGTGCGATCCGTGGAATCGTTGTCGGCGACGATCACTTCGATCTGGTCGGCACTGCCGGAATACTTCGCGCGCGCGACTTCGATCGATTCCAACAGCCGCGGCAGGAACTTCTCTTCGTTGTAAGCGGGAATGACTACGGAAAAACGCATGCGATTCAAGACTACACAGAATGTGACCTTATCGACTGGGCGAAATCTGTAGACGCTTACTTCACCGCGAGATCGGTGATCTCCAGGCCCTTGTCGATGATCGCGAACGCCTCGCGCAGCTCGGCTTCCGTGATGCACAGCGGCGGATTCGTGAAGAAGGTGTTCCAACGCACGAGTGTGTAGAGACCTTCCTGCCGAAAGTACTTGCCGAGCTCCTGCATCTCAGGCGATGTCCCGTTGAAAGGCGCCATCGGCTCGAGCGTTTTCGGATCGCGCACGACTTCGACAATTCCGAAGAGACCGATATTACGTGTCGCGCCCACCGACGGATGACGCGCCTTTAGATCCTCGAGCAAGCTACCCATCAGCTTGCCCATCTCGCGGGATTTCTCAATCAGATTGTCTTCTTCGTAAACAGCGATGGTGGCCAGCGCCGCTGCGCAGGCCAGCGGGTGACTGTTGTAAGTCAGGCCGCCGTAGAAAACATTCTTCGAAAAGTGATCGGCGATTTGCCGGCGCATGCCGACGGCGCCCAGTTGCACGTACGCGCTGGTTAGTCCCTTGGCCATCGAGATTAGATCAGGTTCGACCTTCCAATGATCGACCGCGAACCACTCGCCGGTGCGGCCAAACCCGGCCATCACTTCATCAGCGATCAAAAGGATGCCGTATTTGTCGCAGAGCTCGCGCAACCCTCTCATGTAACCGTCGGGCGAAATCAGAATGCCGTTAGTGCCGGTAACCGGCTCGACAATTATCGCAGCGATCGTGTTTGCTCCTTCGAGTTGGATCGTCTCTTCAGTGCGAGCCAGCACTTCTTCCGCAGTTTCCGTGCGCTTGTTTACGCCATGATAAAAGTCCGGAATGCGAAAGACCCCGGGAATGCCTGGCTCGGCGGCCCAGCGGCGCGGATCTCCCGTGAGCGTGAGCACACCGGCGGTGCCACCGTGATACGAGCGATAACGCGCGCCGATTTTGTGACGCCCAGTGAATAGACGCGCGATACGGATCGCATTCTCGTTTGCTTCGGCGCCGCCATTGGTGAAAAAGAAAGTGTCGATATCACCCGGAGTGATCTCGGCGAGTTTCTTAGCGAGTCGGCCGCGCACATCGGTAGCCATGAATGGATTGGCATAAGGAAGCACAGCGGCTTGTTCCTGGATCGCGCGCACCACGCGCTCGTCGCCATGGCCGATGTTGACGCACATCAACTGGCTGTTGAAATCCGTGTAGCGTTTGCCTTCCGGCGTCCAGAAGTAGATGCCCTTGGCGCGCGCGACCGGAATTGGATCGACCGCGGCCTGGGCCGACCATTCGAAAAGAGTGTGACGGCGACAGAGTTCGACAATTTCATCGCCGGTTAAGGCGGGGTTTGCGACAGCTTCTTTGGTTACGCTCATGGCAGGTTGATGCTATGACAAAGTTGAGTGAGGCGCAATTTTGGGGTGGCACGCGCATCCTGCGCGTGGTCACGGGCGAGACGCCCGTGCCACTTATTCCAGGCGATAATTTGGCGCTTCTTTAGTAATGACCACGTCATGCACGTGCGATTCGCGCAGGCCGGCGGCGGTCACGCGCAGGAAACGAGTCTTCTCCTGAAACTCCTTGATGTTGCGACAGCCGGTGTAGCCCATGCCCGAGCGCAAGCCGCCGACTAATTGCGTGACCATCTCAGCCAGCGTGCCGCGATAAGGCACGCGCCCTTCGATTCCTTCAGGTACCAGTTTCGAATCGACTTCAATTCGTTCCTGCGAGTAGCGATCGCGCGAGCCTTCACGCATCGCGCCGATCGATCCCATCCCGCGATACATCTTGAAGCTGCGGCCCTGGTAAAGAATCACCTCGCCCGGGGCCTCTTCCGTACCCGCGAACAAAGATCCAATCATCACGACGTCGGCGCCGGCCGCGATCGCTTTGGCCATGTCGCCTGAGAATTTCACGCCACCATCAGAAATAATCGGAATACCGGTGCCACGCGCCGCTTCGACGCAGGATTGAATCGCCGAGATTTGCGGCACGCCCGCGCCGGTAACTACGCGGGTGGTGCAAATCGATCCTGGTCCAATGCCAACCTTGATCGCATCGACACCGGCGTCGATCAATTCGCGAGCGCCTTCGCCCGTGCCGATGTTGCCGGCAATCAATTGAGTATCCCCGTGACGTTTCTTGATTTCGCGCACCGCCTCGATCACGCGCACCGAGTGGCCGTGCGCAGTATCGATCACCAGGCAATCAACGCGTGCGTTCACCAATTCATCGGCGCGTTCTTTGTAATCGCCGGTAGCGCCGATAGCCGCCGCCACTCGCAGCCTGCCGAGATCATCTTTGGCCGCGGTCGGATATTTGATCGCTTTCTGGATGTCCTTGACGGTGATCAGGCCCTTGAGATGTTTGTCATTATCAATTACCAGGAGCTTTTCGATTCGATGTTCCTGCAGAACTGCCTTCGCCTGATCCAAAGTGGTGCCAACCGGAACCGTTACCAGCGGCTGCGGCGTCATTACTTCCGAAACCGGGAGCTCGAAGCGCGTCTCAAACCGTAGATCGCGATTAGTGATGATGCCCACCAGGTGTCCGTCTTCATCGACGACCGGCACGCCACTAATGTGATAGCGCTCCATCACGTTCAGCGCTTCGCGCACCGGACGATCCTGAGGAATGGTGACCGGGTCGACAATCATTCCGGATTCCGAGCGTTTCACCTTGTCTACTTCTTCAGCCTGACGCGGGATGCTCAAGTTCTTGTGAACTACGCCGATGCCGCCCTGCTGAGCAATCGCGATGGCGAGCGAAGCTTCCGTCACTGTGTCCATGGCGGCCGAGCAAAGCGGAATTTGTAAGCGAATGCCACGCGTGAATTGCGTGGAGGTATCAGTCTCAGTAGGCAGGACATCGGAACGGGCCGGGATTAACAACACATCGTCAAATGTCAGACCTTCTAAAATCTTTTCAGTTATCATGAGAACTCAACCTTACTCCTGTTTAATTTGTTATTCACCTGGAACAGGCAAGCGTCCTGTTCCACCAAACAAAAAAGCCCGCGCATGCGGGCATTCTCCGATCTTGATTCCAACCACACAGTCTCGCACACACTGCGATCGACGCAGTCTTTGGTCGCAAGCACTTTTAGACGACAGCTTCGTGCGTTTCCTCCTTTGCACTCATGCGGGCCATGACGAAATCAGTTCGTTGCATCGGATTATGATGGCGCGCTACACGGAAATAGTAATGCAGAAGGGCCCACAAGCCGAACGACAACGCGCCGAGAATAATCACTATCAGAAGTAACTTCCAAAGCGGAGAGCGATGATGCGCCGAGCTATCGTCGGTATAAACGGTTGAGCGGTGCGTGCGAGCAACTTCGTCGGGAGACTCTCCTTGCTCCCGCATCGTCCGCGAATATTCTTCGATTGCCTGCTGCTCGTCATAGCCTACAAATTTCGCATACGCGCGGATGAAGCTACGATTGAAGATCCCTCCCGGCAGACGGCGGTAATCATCGCTCTCGATTGCTTCCAGGTAGCGCATGGAAATCCGCGTGTTTTCTGAGATGTCACGCAGGGCAATGCCTCGCGTCTCGCGTTCGAGTCGCAGTTTTTCTCCAATACCTATTGCCATCTTTGTGTGACGGGTGCTCAGCCCGCCCTGTGCCTGCGGAGGGATACGAAGCCGTTCAGTTTCCTGCAGTAACGCCAACCTGCCTTGTCCGTGACTTGTCTCTGAAACAGGTTGAATTTCTTGGGGTCGCACTATAACGCTCGCTCTCAAACGTTGTCAAACTTTGCGGGTTTTTGATTCTTGCCTCTCTTGATTCTTATCGCGCGCGGTGGTAGCTTGAGGGAACAAATCGGCTTGTTTTTTAATTTCTAAAATTTGCAAAAGTGAGGAAGCAGAAATGCCTCTTGAAGCACTTGGAATGGTCGAAACTAAAGGTTTCGTCGGCGCGGTCGAAGCAGCAGATGCGATGGTCAAAGCGGCGAACGTTCAGTTGCTCGGCAAAGAATACATCGGCGCGGGTTATGTAACTGTGTTTGTGCGTGGCGACGTGGGTGCGGTAAAGGCCGCCACGGACGCCGGCGCGGCGGCAGCTCGCCGAGTGGGCGAACTTATCAGCGTACACGTGATTCCCCGTCCCCACGCCGAAGTCGAGCGCGTGTTGCCGGTCAACGGCCGCACCGGCTACAGCCCCGACGACCAGGCTCAACTGCAGGGCGGCGCCCGCGGTCAGCTGGGCCAGGGCGATTCAGGTCGCGCGTTGAATACCCGTGAAGGTTCTCGCGAACGCGCCAAATAGCGGCCTTGCCGATTTCCGGTTTCCCGTTGCCAATTGGGAGCACGCTTCGGAATCGGAAATTGGCAATTGACAATCGGCAATGGAGTTGAGTTATGTCAGCCGACAAAGATCTTATTTCCGTGCAGATGGCGCGCGATCTGGTCGAAGCAGCCCACCGCGCGCAGGCGGAGATCGCCCGTTTCGATCAGGCGAAAATCGATCGCATTTGTGAAGCGATGGCCCAGGCCGCTTTGCGCGATTCAGCCCGCGTAGCGGCGATGGCCGTCGAGGAAACCGGCTATGGCGTCGCTGAAGACAAACAGGAAAAGAACCGGTTTGCTGCCGAAGACGTCTGGAATTATTTCAAGCACCTGCGCACGGTTGGCGTCGTCGGTGAAACAAAGGACGTGGTTGAGATAGCCAGTCCGCGCGGCGTAGTAGCCGGCATCATTCCCTCGACCAATCCCACTTCAACCGCCATCTTCAAGAGTCTAATCTCGATCAAATCGCGAAACGCGATTGTGATGTCGCCACATCCATCGGCGGCGCGCTGCATCAACGAAACGGCAAAGACGATGCGCGAGGCCGGCGTCAAAGAAGGCTTACCGGCTGACGCGATCGGAGTGATGACCACCGCGACCATCGAAGGCACCGAAGCCTTGATGAAGCACAAACAAACCGCGGTCATCCTCGCCACCGGAGGCATCGGTTTAGTGCGCGCCGCTTACTCATCAGGCAAACCCGCATTCGGCGTGGGACCGGGCAACGTGCCTGTGTTCATTGAACGGTCCGCTGATGTTCCCAAGGCCGTTCAGGACATCTTCACCGGAAAAACTTTTGACAATGGGACCATCTGCGCCTCCGAGCAGGCGATCGTGGTTGATGCGCCCATCGAAATGGCTGTACGCGAACAGTTCAAAGCGCAGGGCGGATACTTTGTCAGCCAGGCTGAAGCAGATCTCCTGGCGCGCATCGTGGCGACGCCCCAACGCAGTTTGAATCCGCAAATCGTCGGCAAGTCCGTTGAGTTCATCGCGAACATGGCGGGCATCAGTGTGCCGCCGGGAACGCGTTGTCTGCTCGCAGACGTTGGTGGTGTGGGTCGAGAGTTTCCACTTTCGATGGAAAAGCTTTCACCGATTCTCGCTTTTTATGTCGAGGACGGTATCGAGCGGGGCGCGGCCCGCTGCAACGAGATCCTTCACTATGGCGGCATGGGCCATACGGCCGGCATTCATACTCGCTCGCGCGAAGCGGCGGTGCGTTACGGCGGCGAGATGCCCGCCTCGCGCATCACCGTTAACACGCCGACCACACACGGCGCTATTGGATTCTCGACTGCGTTGCCACCTTCGATGACCCTGGGTTGCGGGTCGTGGGGAGGCAACGTTACTTCGGACAACGTCTCGCCGCTGCACTTGATGGACATCAAACGGGTCGCGTTTGAAACGCGACCGGTGAAGAGTAAGCGGCCGGCAGTGGCCGCACAGACAACCGCGATGCCTGCGCCGCCGCCCGCAGCCAGGCCTGCGCCGGTAAGCGCGTCGAGCTCGGCGTCTGTGCCAAAAGTGAGTCGTGATGAAATCGCGGCCATCGTTGATCGTTTTCTGGCGAATCGCCCGGAAACAACGCCTTTGCCACCTCCGCCGCCAGTTGAAACTGCACCGCGTCCGGCGAACGGCGGAAACGCGCCTAAGGCCGAGGCTTCGCGCAATGGCCGGCAGGCCGCTGATTTTGTAAGTGAAGACGATGTTAAGCGTGCGATTCAAAAAGGCGAGAAGATTTACGTGGGTCCAAAGACGATCATCACGCCGTCCGCTCGCGACATCGGCGATCCGGCGGAAGTGTTCGCAAAGGCCTAGTCAATCGTAAATCGTGAATAGTAAATAGACGTGGTTGTCCGACAGGTGCTTTTCTATTTCACGATTCACGATTGACGATTTACTAAGAACATGTTTCTAGGAAAAGTAGTCGGCACAGTTTGGTCAACGAAAAAGACGCCCGATCTCGAGGGCGTTCGTTTTCTGATCGTGCATCCGTTCGACCTGGATCACGAGCCGACTAAGAACGTGGTCGTGGTGGCGGACCGCCTCGGTGCAGGCGCAGGCGAGACGGTGATGTGCGCGTTCGGCAAGGCCGCGCGATCGGCGATCGGGAACCAGGACATGTCAATCGAAGCCGCGGTAGTGGGCATTGTCGATCGCGTGGATCTGACTGATTCGCGGTCGGAAGAATTGCGCGAAGCCGCACGTTCGCTGAGCAGCGACAATGGCCGCCAACGTTAGGAACTGAAATCCGACATCAATTCAATGCCCAACGAAGAGCTGATCTATCGCATCACTCGAGCAATCTACGACCGTCTGGGAGCGGGTGCGGACGAAAACGCCGTCGAGCAACTGGTCACAGACATCTACCGGACCGTCGAGCCTGAACTGGCGCGCAACGGCGCGGCGCGGGTTGCCACAACCGGAGTGTCCACGCCAGCGCGCAGTGAAGGCTCGGCTGAGCGGCTGATCATTTCAGTGTTCGGGGTTGATCACCCGGGAATAGTTGCGGGTGTGTCGCAAATCCTGGCTGACGCGGGCTGCAGTATCGTGGACATCAATCAAACAGTGGTGCAGGGAAAGTTTGCGATGGTGATCATCGCCAACACCGCGCGCGCGTCGGCATCTGCCATCGACCTGAAAGAACGCTTCCGCGTCCAGGGCGAACAGCTTGGCGTGCGCATCTACGCCCAGCGCGAGGATCTGTTCAATGCGATGCACCGGATCTAAGAATTTCGAAATGCGAATTTCGGATTGCGAATTTTGCTATTTTTGATGAGGATGTGAGGGTGAAAAGCTACAAACAATTCGCAATTCGCAATTCGCAATCCGAAATTTATGTCACAGCCTGAAATCTCTCATCGCTGTCCCTCGTGTGGCGCGACGGCGCGCGAAACCGATGCGCTGTTTTGCCGTGAGTGTGGAAAGCCCTTAGCAGGCGAAGCAGAAAAAACAGAGTCTGCGGAAACCGGCGACGGCGCCACGGCTGAATCTCCGGGGCCGGAAACATCGCCCGAACCACCGACTGAGCCACAAGCGGCCGCGGAAGTCGCGACGCCTGTTTCTGATCAGCAAGCTCCAGCAGAGAACCTCGCGCCCGAAGATCAGCCGGAAGTTTCACTAAAGACAGAACCGGATACGTCAACACCGCCGGCGGCACGTCGCGGGGACAAGACACGCGAGCGTTTGCATCGCGCGTCGGAAGTCGCGCGCGGAGTAACACGCGGCGTCATGGAAGAGCCGGCCAAGCGCGTGGAAAAGATTCGTCAGGTTTCGACCGTGGTCCTCGAAGAAGCTTCGTATGATCCAAGTCTGCGCTTTGTGTTGGTGGCGTTGGGACTCTTCGTGGTTTTCATAATCCTTTTAGTGCTCAGCAAGGTGATGAGTTGAGAGCGGTTTCAAGTTTCAAGTTTAAGGTTTCGAGTTCGCGCAGAACTTGAGACTTGAAACCTGAAACTTGAAACCTTTCTTATGGAATACACTCAAGCCGAAATCCTGCAAACCATTGCGATGACCGAGATGGAGCATCTCGACATTCGCACGGTCACGCTCGGCCTGAGTCTGCGCGACTGCGTCACTGATTCGATTGCTACTACCGCGGAGCGCGTGCGCGAAAAGATCGAACGCACTGCCGCGCGTTTGGTCAGCACCGTCGATGACATCGGCAACGAGTTTGGTATTCGCGTCGCCAACAAACGCATCGCGGTTACTCCCGTTTCTTTTCTCACCGAAGGCGCCAAGGGCAGTCCGGTCGACCTGGGAAAGGCGATCGATCAATCCGCGAGCGTCGTAGGCGTCGATTTTGTGGGCGGCTATTCGGCGCTCGTCCATAAAGGGTTCACGCGAAACGAAAGCGATTTTCTGGATTCGATTCCCGAAGCCCTTTCGTCAACGCAGCGGCTTTGCAGTTCAGTGAACGCGGCCACGACGCGCGCCGGCATAAACATGGACGCCGTTGCCCGCGTGGGACGCGTGATCAAGGACGCGGCTGAACGCACGCGCGAACAGGGCGGCCTGGCCTGCGCCAAGTTCGTCTGCTTTGCCAATGCGGTTGAAGACAATCCCTTCATGGCCGGCGCGTTTCATGGAATTGGCGAGCCCGAAGCCGTGTTGAATGTTGGCGTCTCGGGACCCGGCGTGGTTAATCACGCCGTGCAACAAGCTGATCCCAAAATGCCGCTGCACGAAGTTGCCGAGCTGATCAAGAAGCTTTCCTTCAAACTCGCGCGCGCCGGCGAACTGGTGGGCAGAGAAGCTGCGCGTCGTCTGGGACTGCCCTTTGGCATCATCGATCTCTCGCTCGCCCCGACTCCGGCCATCGGCGATTCAGTCGCAAACATCATCGAAGGCATGGGATTCGAGCGCGCCGGAACACACGGCACTACGGCCGCACTCGCGTTACTGACCGATGCAGTGAAAAAGGGCGGCGCAATGGCCAGCAATTCAGTGGGCGGGATGAGCGGCGCATTCATCCCGGTGTCTGAAGATGCAGGAATGATCGAAGCCGCCCAGTTGGGCGCACTGTCTTTGGACAAGCTTGAAGCATGGACCAGCGTCTGTTCTGTCGGCATCGACATGGTGGCAGTCCCCGGTTCAACTACTGCTGAGACGATTGCCGCAATCATCGCCGACGAGATGGCCGTCGGCGTGATGAACAACAAGACGACGGCTGTGCGCATCATCCCCGTTCCGGGAAAAGACGTTGGTGAAATGATCGAGTTTGGCGGCCTGTTGGGCAGCGCTCCGATCATGCCGGTGAATCGCTTTTCGTCCGCACAATTCATTCGTCGCGGCGGCCGCATCCCTGCTCCCGTTCAATCCCTGCGAAACTGAATTGCAATTCTGAGCTGCTGAAAATAAACACGTACTGCGGTCTAGCAAAATTCTTGTTGACAGGCTCAGGGCTCGGTGTATATTAGGCGCCTCGATTCCCCCAAAGTTTCTGAGGATCTATTCGCGGTCAGATGCACCGCGTGTCTGACGCTGCTCCTCGAAGTGGTAAAAATAGTAACTATCTAAGGAGAGAGAGAAATATGGTAGCGAAGAAAAAAGCTCCAAACGCGACAATCGCGAGACCTTTCGTGTTCCGAAAAGAATGGGTTTTTGACGAGGTGCCGCCATGGGTAAGACTCGACCGGGCTGCTCAAGTCAGGATCAATAAGCTCAAGGAACAATTTATCAAAGACGTCAATGCGGAGTTCGCAAAGGGTCAACGGTAAACACTCAAACTGATTTCTTAACTCGATCTTTTGGCACGCGCCATTTGCGACGCGTGCCGGAGGGTTCGGTCTCGGGAGGACCTATGCGTCAGCCTATTCCGCTACGCGTGTTGCAGAGTCCGGTAGCCGCAGAGCGTGAACGCGACACTTCGCGTCCGGTCATGCTCGTGGGTTTCCAGCACCAGGGGAACCTTGGTCTTGGATATCTGGCTGCAGTGCTGCGCGAAAGTGGTTATTCCGTTCGCGTGGTGGACATCGAACAACCTCCGGCTGAGATCCTGAAGATTGCGTTGGAGATCAATCCGATCCTCATCGGCTTTTCCCTGATCTTTCAGTTTTTTATCGATCGCTATGCCGCATTACTTTATGTCCTGCGTGAACACGGTATCGATTGCCACTTCACGATGGGGGGCCATTTTCCCAGTCTGAGTTTTGAGCAAACTCTCGAGCTGGTCCCGGAACTTGATAGCATCGTTCGCTTCGAGGGCGAGGCGACGCTGCTCGAAATGGCTGACGCAATCAGTGTCGGCAAGGACTGGCAAGACATTCATGGGATCGTGTACCGGCGCGATCAGGAAGTAATCAAGACACCCGCGCGCGCGCTGGTCGAGAACCTCGATCAGTTACCTTATCCCGAGCGCAACTACACCCCGGAGGCAGTGTTGGGAAGAAGCATCATGCCCATCATCGCCAGCCGCGGCTGCGCCCGCACCTGTTCATTCTGCTCTATCCACACCTTCTATCGCGCCGCACCCGGAAAGATCGTGCGCACGCGCAAGCCCGCGGAAGTTGTGAAAGAGATGAAGATGCTGCACGAAGAACGCGGCATCACGATCTTTCTTTTCCAGGATGATGATTTCCCGTTGTTTGGTAAGGTCTGGCGCAAATGGGCCAATGAGTTCGTTGACGAATTACATCGGAGCGGGCTCCCGGAAAGAGTCATCTGGAAAATGAACTGCCGCGCCGACGCTGTCGACCGCGAGCTTTTCATCCGCATGAAGGAAGCGGGCCTGTACTTCGTCTACATGGGCCTCGAATCCGGCAGCGAACAGGGACTCGAGACGCTGCACAAACAGATCACCGTCGAGCAAAATCTCAGAGCCGTGGAAATTCTCAAGAGCATCGGCCTGATGTGGGAATACGGGTTCATGCTGCTCGATCCCTCCAGCACCTTTGAGTCAGTCCGGGAAAACCTCAATTTTCTCCGGACGATCCTCGCGGACGGCTGCCTGCCGGTAACTTTCTGCCGCATGCTTCCTTACGACGGCACACCCATCAAAGATGAACTGGTGCGCACGGGGCGGCTACGCGGAGATGTCTGTAGTCCGGATTACGACTTTCTCGATCCGCGACTCGCCGACTTCTATGACGGACTCACAAACGTGGTAAGCCTTCAGGGCTGGATTCACGGCCTCGAGGCGGTGACGTTGCAACTATCCACGGCCTGGCACGAAGTGGCCATAATGGATCGCCTGTTTCCGCGCTTGCCCGGCATGCGTAAATACAAGAAAACCTTGCGGGGGATCACCAGCCGGAGCAACGATCTGTTGCTCAAAGTTGTCGAAGACCTCTCGTACGTTTTTTCAGACGGCCGCGAGATTCAATGGGATCCACAGGAGGTTGAAGAGAACCGCAAGCGTGTTATCGAAGAGCTCGTCACAGAACGCGATTCATTCGTGCTTGAACATCAGGATATCCTGCTGGACACGCTGGAACGCGAAGCCACGCCGATTCCATTGCAACCCACCCAGCTGGCAGCGACTGCTTGAAACCTGCACTCGTCTGCCGCAAAATTCCATTCATCATCTCCGTTGACGCTCGCTAACGCTGGAGAGATTGCCATGACAAGATTTTCGCTTTTGAAGGCGGCGAGTTTGCTTTTCCTGCTGGCGGCCTTTGTGGTGGGAGTCCTGGGCCAGAATAAGTCGGCAAACAAGCTTGACTATTCCGGCGAGTGGCTTCTTGATCTGAAGAAGAGCGACGAGAAAGCGATACCGAGCCGCCCCGATCTGCCGATCAAAATCTCTCATCACGATCCGGAACTCCGTATTACCCAGACTTCTGAGGTGAATGGCAAGCTGGTCGAACGCGAATCCGTCTACTACACCGACGAACGCGGTGAAACTAATCAGGCCACCACGATGATTACCACCAACCCGGGCTCGGTCACACCTGAAGATCTGGAAAAACAGTCGACCAAGTCACGAACGCGTTGGAGCGGTGACAAGCTGATAACCGTCTCTACCTTGCGGTTGACCGCCGCCGGTCATGTGCTGGAGTACGATGCTATTGACGAATGGAAGCTTTCCAAAGACGGTCAGGTCCTCACGAAATTGAGTAGGCTGGTTTATCGCGGCAGCACGACGGTGTTTGTTCCCGCACTAGTGCCGGACACGAAGAAGGTTTATAAGCGAAGCTGAGATCGAAGAAGATGACAAATGCTTTACCTCGTTTGCTTGTGGCAAGCATTTTCGTTCTGCTCGCAGGGTTTTCTCAGACTCGCGCGCAAGATCCTTTGAATCGCGAGTGGCTGGAAAAGGATCTGCTCAATCTCGAAGTGCTCGCGCAACTCATGCCGGTTGAGCAAAAGACTGAAGGCCAAATCAGCCAGCTATTCAAGCGCGCCAACTCTCGCGAGCAGTTGGGCTTTGGAGCTCACCGCATTCAGTTTGACGCACCCGGCGCATACACATCGCTCACATTGTCCATTCTCTATTTTGACGGCGCCGTCGCGCAATACAGGCTTTCGGTCTCGTCGAATAGCGAGAGGTGGCCCACAATTCAGGATGAAATCATCGCCGCCTGGAAAAAGAATGGCGGTCCGGAGTTTCAGGACAACGGGCACGGATTGATGCACCAACGCGTCTTTACTGATGTATTGGAGAAATACAAGCAGAGAATCGCCGGCGAGTTGGGGCCCATGCATTCGGTTACTGGTTTAGGATCATTGGCAGGCGACTACGAATACCTGATGTCGCCGTTTGAAAACTCCACGGTCGGCTTTAGCGGTTGCGGTTATGGCGGCGTTGATCCGCAAGGACTAACCGCCATCAAACGCCTGGTGGCGAGCGGGCGCGTAGACCTGGTTGAAAACGTTCTTCGCGGGTACAATCCCGGAGGCCGCGTCTATGCTGCCTGGCAACTTCTCAAATTGAACCGATCCGATTCCGGGATTGCCGCCATCGCGAACAAGGTTCTGGATCTCGATCTCGAGCTTGAAACCTGTTCAGGATGCGTCGTCAGTTACCGCAAGGCGCGCGATGTCCTGGTAGAGGAAAAATAATCATGGAACGTGAAGCACTGGGAATGATTGAATGTCGCGGCCTGGTCGCGATGATCGAAGCTGCGGACGCCGCTGTCAAAGCGGCGAACGTAACGCTGGTTGGCTGGGAAAAGATAGACGCCGGGTTGGTCACGGCCATCGTGCGGGGTGAAGTGGGCGCGGTGAAAGCGGCGGTCGACGCCGGAGCTGCCGCAGGGCGGAGGGTCGGCGAGGTGTTGTCCACGCATGTCATTCCGCGTCCGCATTCTGAGATCGACGACGCGATTCCGGTATTGCACACCGGCGAAACCACGCGCAAAAAGATCAGTGGGTCGGTGCCTGCGAAAAAATAACTTTGGAGTGCGGCGGCTGTGACGCCGCTTTGGATCTATCTATCCCCCTCTGAAAATTCTAAATTCATCCAAAGCGCCGTCGCCGCTTCGCTTTGCCGGCGCACTCCACATTCGTCGAATCCTGCCGGCCGCAGCTCTGCTTATTCTGGGCGTTCTTACTATCCATGCCCAGCAACCCTTCGCTACTGACGATGCCGACGTCACTGAAAAAAAGAAGTTCCACCTGCAACTGAGCAACGAGTTCGACGTCCTTCAGCGCAATGCCTATCCGGCCCTGCGTCAGAACACAACGGTCGCGGAGCTGGATTATGGATTAATCGATGGAGTTGAGATTGGCGTCGACTATCCGCTGATTGCGATCTCGGCTTCCCATGTGGCGACTCCGCGAACCATTACCGGCTTTGGCGATCTCGACTTTCATATCAAGTACAATTTTCTGAAAGAACGTGAAGGATCGTGGCGGCCCGCGCTCACCGCCACGCTGAATGTTGAGATTCCCACGGGCGATGCGGCGCGCGGATTGGGTTCTGGCTTTGAGGATTATTTTCTCAATGGCGTCCTGCAAAAGTCGATTACCAAAAAAACAAAGTTGAGGTTGAATGGCGGGGTCCTGTTCGCGGGCAGCACCGCCACTGGTGACGTGGGCATTCGCACGCGCGGCCGCGTTTTCGTGGGCGCCGGTTCAGTCATCAAGCAGTTCTCGCCTAAGTGGAGTCTGGGCGCTGAATTAACCGGCGCAGTTTCAAACAGTCTCAAGCTGAGCCAGGGCCAACTGCAAACATCCGTCGGCGGCAGCTATCAGGTCAATCCAAAAATGTCGTTCGACTTTGCGCTGCTCGCAGGTAAGTATGACAGTCCGCGCGCAGGCGTGTTGGCAGGTATCTCGGTAGATTTTTAGAAGCGAAGTCAGTCCTGCAAAAGCTTTCCGCTAAACAGAGATTGTCCGGCCAGACTGATGTAGAAACCATAAGCCGTCAGTGCCAGACAGATCGCCGCTGCGACGACAAAATCAAAAGCGTACCAGGCGCCCAAGTCAGTCGTCATCGGAAAAAACACCCAGAGATGTACAAAGAACATCATCGCGCACAGCGCCAGTAGTCCGTGGCGATAAAGGACAAACAAACTGAGGGCGGCGCCGGCGGCCGCTCCCGGCAGCGCGGCTAACCCCGGGTTCCCCACCAGCGTGCCGAACAAGGTCAGCAACATCCACAAGACGAACAGTCCCAACCATTCGCGGCGCAACAACACTACAAGCAGCAGCAGAAGGAAGAGACTGATGAATGAAAGAAACAATGCAGCGGTGACTTGTGACGCAAACCTGCCAAAGAAGTGTGATCCGACGACATCGCTGCCCGGATTGATGATTAGATTGAACGGTCTTCCCAACCAATAAAAAATTGGCGATCTCAGGTGTCCCAGAAGAATTGTCAGGGCGCCGGCCGTCGCCCCGATCAAAATATCCCGGCCCACCAGTGGATCGCGAAAATCACCGCGCAGCACGCGGTTCCACGAGATGATTCGTTGCGGCCAGCGCCGGCGCACAAACGGCTCGAGCGCGATGTAGAGCAACCACAGAAAGAAAGACGAGAACACCGCAAACGCGAGATTCTGCGCGAAGATGTCGAACTCGTGACCGACAAATCCGTTATGGTGCTCTTCAAAAACCCACACCAGCATGCGCACAGCAAAGTAAACCAGAGCAAGCCGTGTCGCTCCGGACACATCACCACGGCCGGCGAGCAGGTTACGGCGCGCGATCACCGCACTTCCGAGCAGCGCAAAGATAAAGACAGCAATCACCGCGTAGATGAAAAAGCGCTCGCTCGCGCTCAATGGTGTCTGTTCCTGACGCGTCGGCTGGTCCCAGGGATAAATAGTCTCGAAGTAGACGGGTGCGCCCTGGAACGAGGCAGCTTCGACGTGAATATTGTTTTCCGGACGCAGCGGATCCGGCCCATCCCACGCTTCGCGAACATCGTAAGCGTGCAGCGGCACCCAACTCGAGGTCGATTGGCGGAAATTAGCAATATCCAGTCCGGCTTCTTTGAAGGCAACCGACCAATCAAAACGCTTTGCCTCACTCGCCGCCGTCTGCCGTTGTGGAGGAACATGCATGAACCAATGCAGGTTGCCGTCCATATCAAGGTAAAGGCTGGTCATGCCGGACACATCAAGCGCCGGCTTGTCGACCCCTAAATTTTCGAGCGTGGCAAAGTAACGCGGACTTTGCCGGTACCAGAAACGATATGGGCCAGGGGGGTCAGCCAGCTTCTTCCAACGAGTGGCGGACTGATCGTGGGCCTTAACGTAATTCAAATAATCATATTTGACGGTGACTCCGTTGGCGGTGTCGAGCGGCGCTTCCTGATAGCCGAACTTCTTGATCAAATCGCGCGCGCGGACACGCAGCACTTCGGGTGATTCGGTCAGAGGGGCCAGCCGGTAAACCATCGCGTACCTGGTGATCCAACTGGCGAGCAGCAGCAGAACTACCGCGCCGACCATCAATGCCAGCGCGATCGGCGGTTTAAGCGCGCCTTCCGTCTGCGCTGCCGCCACCATTTCCGGTGATGGCGTCTCGCCCGCAGCCAGCGCCGCAGCCAAAGGATCGCCGCCCGGAAGCGAAGCGGCAACTTGTAATGCTGAAGCCGGTCTTTGGTCCGGATGTTTTTGCAGACAGCGATCGATGATTCGTTCAATCGCCGGATCGAGGTCCTTAACAATATCGGTGGGTGTTGTCGGCGAAGTATTGCTGCGCCGCAATTTGATCATTTCGCCGAGTGTCGGCGCTTCAAAAGCTTTCTTGCCGGTGAAAAGCTCGTACAGGACCAGACCAAGCGAATAGAGATCGCTCTTCACGGTCTGCTCTCCGCCTTCGATTTGCTCCGGAGACATGTAGGCGGGCGTGCCGGCGCGCATTTCGTCATCGCCAAATTCTTCGACCAAACCGGCCAGGCCGAAATCAAGTACGCGCGCATTGCCGTCACCGTCGATCATCACATTGGCCGGTTTTAGATCGCGATGCAGCACTCCGGCATCGTGGGCGGCAGCGAGACCGGCGCAGATTTGTCTCGCGAGCTGGGTTGCCTTGTCCGGTGGCAGCCGCCCAATCCGTCGCATCAGTGACGACAGCTCTTCACCCTTGATGTATTCCATCGAAAGGTAATGGCGCCCGTCGATCTCGCCGATGTCGTAAACGCGGCAGACGTTTTTGTGAGAAACCTGCCGCGCCACCCGCACTTCACGATGAAACCTTGCGAGCGCGGCGCCGTCACTGAGCAGATGATCGGGAAGAAACTTTAGTGCGACCGGCTGGGCCAGTTTCAAATCGTCCGCGCGATAGACCTCGCCCATTCCGCCTTTACCGAGCAAGCCGACAATCCGATATCGATCGGCCAGGACCGTTCCCGGAATAAACCGCGCATCGTCAATCGAATCTAACGAAGTGAATGATCTTGATTTGCTGGTTGGCGTCGCGGGTGGGTCCAGCCGCTGGGTCGCTTCATCGAACGAGAACCCGCAGGCTGCACACAGAGAGGCATCGTTGGGGATCTCCTTCTGACAGCGAGGACAGTTCATTGGAGGGCGGATTGTATCGCAAAAAACCGTTTGGAAGACACTGTAATCGCGGTGCCAGCGGAAAACCGCGACACAGAATAAGGCGTTCAAACAGTTATTCCTGCCTTGTGAGGCTTGGGTTCCCTCGGTTATTCGCCCGCAAGCTTACCGGCGCTTACCACGCGTCTAATTTTCAAAGCGCTTGTGAACATCAGCCCAATGCCGATTGCCATCCCGCCGCCGGATAGAACTAAATCGGCCAATGCTTTTTTATCCAGAACGTCCTTTAGGTCGGTTGCCGGATCGAGAACAATGGTCTCGACCAAAACGCCGGTAAAAAAGAAAAACGACCACACCAATAACTTGGCTGCGCTGTCGATTTCAGGCAGTTTATCGGCGAGAGTCGCAACTTCGGGAGAACCTGCGGCAGTTCTTACCTCTTCTAGCTTCTCTGATATGACGTCTGCTTTCTTTCCTGACCGCACAAGATCTGCCAGTTCCAGAGCGCTCTTTACGCCGACCGAATTATTCAGCTCCGCTTGAATCTTTTGTTCGAAGGGCAAAAGGAAGGCAGCTGCCGCGAGAGCTAAACCTGCCAAAGTTGCTGCAAGTGAGGCATCAAGTGTTTTGTCAATTTCTCCGAGGTAATCTCTGAAACTCTTTTTGTCGCTGAGTTCCCGGGCCGCCAGAGTCGCTGTTCCCGCACTTTGTGGCAGCGCGGGGGACGGACTCGAGTTTGCCAACGGCGGACTCGCTTGATCGCCCTGCACGATTTGGGTTGCGAGGATAAGGAGAAGTAGAGACGTAAGCGTAAGCAGAGTTGTTCGCATTATGTTCCTCCTGTCTTCAAGATCCGGGTGGATCGCAAACTGTTGGTGACTTGGCTAATCGCGAGGTGTCATGAGGCAGCCTCGTGGAAGATGAGCCGTTTACAAACCAAAGGATACGCCTTGAGGGTGAGGACTATAGAACACTTCGCTGGGCGCAGCAATAAGCACAAAGACGTGTCCGCAAATTCAAGGCGCACCACTTTCCTGTGAACAACAGGCAAGTCGCCATGAGGCAAATCCTCACGCGCCGCTCAATCATGCTGGTAAACCTTCAGGCTTCCCAAGGCATCCATTATGAGCATCACCAACCGTCTCCCTTCACCGTCTCCCCCGCAAACACAAACCCCTTTTCCGTTTAGGAGGTCAGCCCATGAAACGCACTCTCCTGTTGGTTGTAGTGTGCCTGTTGTCCGTCAATTCATTTGCCCAGACTCGCCGCGTCCTGCGCACCCCCGCGGCGCCGAGATCGACATCGCAGACAAACGCGCAGACTTTGCCGATTCGCCGCGTGATTCTCTACAGCAATGGCGTTGCTTACATCGAGCGCCGCGGTATGGTAAGCGGACATGCCGAGATTGGTCTTTCTTTCAAGCAATCACAGGTCGATGATGTCTTGAAATCCATGGTGGTCCTCGACCTGGGTCAGGGACGGATCGGCGCGGTGAGTTACAACTCATCGGCTCCGCCCTCAGCGAGGTTGGCGGACATTCCGTTTTCGATTAGAGCGGGGACCGACAACGCCAGACATGGCGGCCTCGCCGGCGTGCTCAGCCAGCTTCAGGGCGCGCGCGTGTTGGTGAGCACTGCGAATCGCACGGCGATCGGATCGATTCTGACGGTGGAAGAACGAAAATCGACCGGCGATCAGGAAAAGCAGGCCACCACCTACGCACTGGTGATTGCGTCGGAAAGCGGAGAGCTGATGAGCTTTGACCTCGCCGACGTGCGTTCCGTCAAGCTGATTGACGAAGGCACCCGGCGCGACGTCAAAGAATTTGCCGATGCCAGCGCTTCGGCGCGCAGGCGAGATGCGAAAACCATCGTGGTTACTTCCGATGGAGGAGGTCCGCGCGAGATGCTCGTCAGTTACACAATCGCCGCGCCGATTTGGAAGACGACTTACCGGGTGGTGCTCGACTCGCAAGGCAAACCTTTCTTTCAGGGCTGGGCGATTGTCGACAACGTAAGTGATGAAGACTGGAACAACATCGAGCTGTCGATGGTCTCCGGCTCGCCGGTGTCATTCATCCAGCAAATTCAAAAACCTTTCTATCGTTATCGGCCGGTGGTCGGAATGCAGGAAGATCTGAAACTGACGCCGCAGACTTATGAAGATAATGAGGGAGGAGTAGCTTCAAGTATTAGCGGCCGCGTAACGGACCCGAATGGAGCGGTGGTGCCCGGCGCCTCGGTGACGATCACCAATACGGCGACGAATCAGTCCGTCAGCACCACGACCGTAAGTGACGGATCATACAGCTCAGCGACGCTGACACCAGGGAACTACACGGTCACGATCACCTCTTCGGGTTTCAAACAACATCGAATAGTGAATGTTGTCGTCGGAGGCAGCTGGCCGTCGCACGCCGATGCCATGCTTCAGGTAGGCGATATTCAAGAGACGGTAACCATCACAGCTCGTGATCAAGCCCAGCTCAGCACCACTATCAACACACGACAGGCTTCATCCCTACCAAGTTACGGGAACCGTTCCCGCTCCAGCAATTTCTCGGTTGATGGCGCAGGCACCAACGCTTCGTCGCTCGCCTTGTTGGCGCCCGGCGTGACCACTTCCAGCAGTGGCGTCTCAATCAGCGACGCCATGACGAGTTCCGACTCGGGTGTAGAAGCGGCGGCCACCGGCAGCGAAGTGGGCGACCTGTTCGAATATCACATCGATCAACCTGTCACGGTGCTGCGAGATCGTTCAGCCCTGATTCCCATCCTGCAAACGCGGATGGAAGGCGAACGCGTCTCGATCTACAACCAGGCGGTGCGCAGCGATCGCGCATTCGGCGGCATGTTGCTGAAAAATACTTCTGCGTTAACGCTTGAAGACGGCGCGCTGACGGTCATCGACGGTGATGCGTATGCCGGCGAGGCGTTGATGGAGCGGCTCAAACCAGCCGAAGAAAGGCTGATCTCTTTCGCGCTGGATTTGGGCACCCTTGTGACCGTGCGCCTGAAAGAAGATCGCGCCCCGACTTTCATGGTGCGAGCGATCGACGGCGTCTTTCAAGCTCACTATTACCAAACCACCAGCAAGACTTATGTCCTGACTAATCAGACCGACAAACCGCGCGTCGTGATCGTCGAGCATCCGTTACGTCAGGATTGGACCCTATCGGACGACACGCAAAAGCCAGACGCAAAGAGCGCCCGTTATTATCGCTTTCGCGTTCCGCTGGCGGCCCATCAAAAAGTCGAGCTGCCGGTTACGGAGCGTCGCGTGTTGATGGAAACGTACACGCTTTCCAATTTCACGCGCCAGGACCTCGAGCTCTTCATCGCGCGCAACTACATCGATGCAGCCACGCGCGCGGTGCTTGAGAAAATTATCGATGTTCGCAGCCGCATGGCGGCCGCGCAGGAACGGATCGGAGCGATCGAATCGGAAGTTGAAGAGATCGGAAAAGATCAGGAGCGCTTGCGAGACAACATCAAGGCGCTGACCGCCACAACTGAGGCAAGGCAATTGATTACTCGTTATGTGGCCAAGGCCGATACGCAAGAGACGCGGCTCGAGCAGATCAACAAAGAGAAGCAAGCCTTAAATGAAGAGTTGGCGCGGCTGCAGGCAGAGTTGGCGGCACTGGTGCGCAGCCTCAGTATAGATCACAAGTTGTGACGCAGGTCGATTAGTGGGCCGTCATGTGTAGCGGGGGCCTCGCACTTTGCGGATCCAGAGCCGACCGGATTTTCTTTAACAGAGTCTCCAGGTCCAGCGGCTTGGCCAACACATCGTTGCAGCCGGCGTCCAACGCGTCCTGCTTTACGTCATAAGTTGCAAAGGCGCTGATCGCGAAGATTGGCGTGTGCGCAAATACCTGGCGCTGGCGAATCTGTCGAGTGGCCTCAACCCCGTCGAGCTCGGGCATGGCCAGATCCATCAAGATCAGATCCGGATTTGATCGATTGGCCTGCAGCACGCCTTCTTTGCCGTCGTTGGCTTCAACGACCTTGAAGCCCTTGGCGCGGAGCCAGGCCGCGAGCAAGTGGCGGTTGTCCGAGTAATCATCGACTACAAGAATTGTGGAAGCAGAAGTCGCGCTCATCTTTAATGTCCTCCGACCAAAGATTTGATCAGACGGAACCTTTGTCCCGACGGGGGTAATATCAAGATAACGGTCTGTACGAGGCCGCACCATGGCGATGGGTTAGCGTTTAGTTTGCGGTTGGGTTGCGCAGGTGAGCGGCGGATCTCATTTGCGAATCAGCAGCCAGGCCATTAATGAGCTGGCAAGTGCCAGCGCGGCGCCGACCAACATCACGCGACGAAAGCCGGACACAAAGCATTCATCTATCGCCGTTTCAATGATTTGCCTCGTAGTTTGGTCAACCGTAGCCGGGACCTCCGCCGCGGCCAACTTAAACCGCTGCTCGTTCATGGCGGCGCGCACTTCGGGCGTAACAGCAATCTGGTTCAGGCGGTCGTCGAGACAACGATTGAAAGTATGAAACATGATCAGCCCCAGCACCGCGATGGCGAGCAGCCCGGCAGTACGAGACACTGCGTTGTTGACACCTGAGGCGATGCCCGCGCGGTTCTCTTTCACTGAGTTCATTACCGTAGTCGTCAACGGCGCGACACTGATCGCCATCCCGAGACCGAGCACTACCACCGCCGGAAAAAAAGTTGTCCAGTAACTGCCGCCCACGCCCGGGCGCATAAAGAGCGTGAAGCCGGTGGCGGCGACGATAGGTCCAATCGATAACGGCAGACGCGATCCGTACCGCTTCACCAATCCCCCGGACCAACGCGACAGTCCAAACATAATCAGGATGAAAGGTAACGACGCAGCGCCTGCGGCCGTCGCGGAATAGTTCTGCACCTGAATCAAATTGAGTGGCAGAAAAAACAGCGTGCCCGCCAGCGCTGCATACAGAAACAAGGTAAGTAGATTTGCCCCGGTAAAGTTCCTGATGCGAAACAGCGCCAGCGGCAGCATCGGATGATGGCTGCGAGCCTCAACAAGAATGAAAGCGGCCAGCATCAAAAGTCCGGTGGCCAGAGAGAGCAGCACGAACGTGTTAGTCCAACCTGATCTTGACGACTCGATCAAACCAAAGACGATGGCTGCGAGACTGATGGTAGCCAGAGCGGCGCCAAACAGATCGAGCTTGCCCGAATCTTCTTCATCGCGACTCTCAGGAACGAACAGCAAAGCGAGCGCAAGTACGATCAGAGCCAGCGGCACATTGAGAAAGAAAACTGCGCGCCATGAAACGTGTTCGATCAACCATCCCCCCAGCACGGGCCCGAGCGCAGTGGTGATCGCGGTGGCGCCGGACCAAGTGCCGATCGCGCGCCCGCGTTCCTTTTCGCCAAAGGTGGCGCTGATAATGGCGAGACTACCGGGCACGAGCAGCGCGCCGCCCATTCCCTGTGCCGCCCGCGCTACGATCAATTGATGAACGTTCGGCGCCAGCCCGCACCAAATTGAGGCGAGCGCGAAACAGACAATCCCGATGATGTAGATCTTCTTGCGTCCAAATTGATCACCAAGCGCGCCACCGAGCAGCAGCAAAGCGGCGAGGAAAAGCGTGTAGGCCTCAATCACCCACTGGACATCGGTCACGGTGGCGTTGAGATTTGTTTGCAGTGCCGGCAGCGCGACGTTCACCACCGTGCCGTCGATGAAGACCATGCTCGACCCAAGGATCGTCGCCGCGAGTGTCACACGTCGCTGCAGCTTGCCGCATTCAGAGGTTGCCGGCGCTTTGCGCGCAGCCATCAGGCCTTCGTCGCAGGGTGACTTGAGCAGATTCATGTCGCAGTTTGATTAAAGAGTATCACCGTGCAATGTGAGTGGATAGGGTAAGCCAGTGACTGCGAGATCAAGAACCCGCGCAAAGGGTGATGGCATAAAGCCTGGGGCGCAAGCCCCGGGAAACGAGGCCCCAAACATGATTGGTCCCGCGAAGTGGGCGGCAGACTCAGCGCTGTCGCCCGCCACGCGGGCTGGTCGTTCTTTATTGACGTGTTCCTGGGGCATACGCCCCAGGCTTTTTATGCTGCCGCCTGCTCCGCAGGCTCCGGTGCTAGCTCTTAGTTCCGCACGATCACACTGAAACTACCGCTGTTGTCGTTGTAGTTATCGTCATTGACCGCCAGATACAATCGGCCATCAGTCTGCACTGTGTACGTAAGCTGAGTGCCGATGAAAAAGGCCGCCGTCGTTTGGCCGTCAAGCGTGCGAATGTAGCCAATCAACGCGCCCACACCGGCGGTCGGCACCGGTCGCGTGCCCACGATCGACCCAAAGCCGCTCGAGCGCCCGCCTTCCGGGCCCACTGAACCTGCGCGTTGTCCCGCGACTACGACACCAGTCGCACCTTTCCAGCACATTGGGATCCTAAGCTTAGAATTCCACGTGGACAAGTTGTC
>JADMIO011306000.1_pt1 | contig 74052 bp, 44 predicted proteins | sample 8958161 | NCBI WGS metagenome assembly JADMIO01 (sample SAMN16585339, study PRJNA669376) | soil metagenome | isolation source: Crop rotation soil | place: USA: Cullars Rotation, Alabama | collected 2011
GCGACAACTTGTCCACGTGGAATTCTAAGCTTAGGATCCCAATGTGCTGGAAAGAATTCACACGCGACTTCAACCAGTATCCATTGGTGGAAGGTAATTGGGAAGGCATTCCGCAAATGCGTAACCAGTCGCCGGTTTCAGCAACAGGTGCCACAAATATTGCCATCACAGGTTATGGAATCATCGATGGCGGTGGCGATGCATGGAGAATGGTGAAGCGCGACAAGCTTACAGAATCACAATGGAAACGCCTGGTTGATAAAGGCGGTGTGTTGAGTGCAGATAAAAAAACCTGGTATCCAAGTGAAAGCGCGATGAAAGGTTCTACATTAAAAAATCCTGGGGAGATTACGCCTGACAAGACCGCGAATTATTATGCGGAGGTGAAAGATTTTCTTCGACCCAATTTACTTGTACTTGCAAAATGCAGTAAGATTCTGCTGGAAGGCGTAACCTTTCAAAATTCGCCAGCCTGGTGTTTGCATCCGTTGATGAGTAATAACATCACCATCAGGAATATCAATGTAAAAAATCCATGGTATGCGCAGAATGGTGATGGCATTGATCTGGAGAGTTGCAGCAATGTGTTGATAGAAAACAGTGTGTTTGATGTAGGCGATGACGGCATTTGCATTAAATCAGGCCGTGATGAAGCCGGCAGAAAAAGAGCAATGCCTACACAGGACGTGGTCATTCGCAACTGCACTGTATATGCGGCGCATGGAGGTTTTGTTGTCGGAAGTGAAATGAGCGGCGGCGCACGCAATATCTGGGTCGATGATTGTTCCTTTATTGGAACAGACATAGGACTTCGTTTTAAAACAACGCGGGGCAGAGGCGGGATTGTAGAAAATATTTACATCAACAATATTTCAATGAAGGATATCGTGGGTGAAGCGATTTTATTCGACATGTATTATGCCGCTGTAGATCCTGTTCCTGTTGCTGGTGAAAAGCGTGAGCCACCAAAAGTTGAAATGAAGCCTGTATCGGAAGGGACACCACAGTTCAGAAATATTTTCGTCAATAATATTATTGCAAACGGCGCATCAAAAGCCATATTTGTTCGCGGACTTCCTGAGATGAATGTGAAGAACATTGTGATGCAAAATATGATTCTGCAGGCGAAAGAAGGTTTGGACATGACAGAGGGCACTGGTATTGTTTTGAAAAATGTGAAGATTCTTTCTGCGGATACATCACCTGTAATGAATATTCACAACAGCAAGGACATTCAACTGGAGAATATCACTTATAATGACCAGGCGGATTTGTTACTGAACGTGAGCGGAGAAAAAACTTCCGGTATTTTACTCAAGAATACAGATCTCAAAAAAGCAAAGAAAGGCGTTGATTATTCATTTGGCGCAAATGCATCATCGGTAAAAATTCTATAGCGGTTTGCTATCGGCAAATCTTTCGGAAAATAAAATCATCATAAGGATTTGCCGGTGGCAAATCCCTACCAAACAAATAAAATTTTATTCATGAAAAAATTTCTTGTCGCCATTTTTTTATTCACGTCTTCTGTGTGTCTGGCGCAAAACTGGTCACAGGAAATGGCAAAGACCGTCATGAAAACATGGCCTGATTCATTCATGCTATCAGGAGATAAAAATCCCAAATGGAGATACGACCAGGGCGTGATATTAAAAGGCATGGAAGGGATCTGGCTTGCGTCCGGAGATAACAAATGGCTGGACTACATCCAAAAAAGTATGGATGTCTATGTTCGTGAAGACGGAACTATCAGCGGCTACAGTCCTGATGAATACAATATTGATAATGTCAATAATGGAAAAGTTCTCCTGTTTCTGTATCGTGTTACGGGAAAAGAAAAATACAAAAAGGCTTCGGCTTTGATTCGTTCTCAATTGAAAACACATCTCCGCACAAGTGAAGGCGGATTCTGGCATAAAAAAGTTTATCCTTTTCAAATGTGGCTCGATGGTTTGTACATGGGTGAACCGTTTTATGCAGAGTACGCAAAACTGTTTCATGAAGACACAACGTTTAACGATGTGACGAGACAGTTTGTTTTAATGGAAAAACATGCAAGAGATCCTAAAACTGGTTTGCTCTATCATGGCTGGGATGAATCCAGGCAACAACGATGGGCGAATAAAACTACCGGTCTTTCTCCGAATGTATGGGGAAGAGCGCTTGGCTGGTATGGCATGGCCATGGTTGATGCACTGGATCATTTTCCTGCAAAACATCCCGGAAGAGACGCGATCATTAAAATATTAAATCGTTTTGCAAAAGCAGTTACAACTTACCAGGATAGGCAAACAGGCTTATGGTATGATGTTGTTGACAAACCCAATGAACCGAAAAACTATTTCGAAGCATCGGCATCTTCCATGCTTGTGTATACACTCGCCAAAGCTGTGCGCAAGGGATATATTCCTTCATCATATTTAGCAAATGCAAAAAAAGGTTACGCCGGTGTTCTGGAAAAATTTATCAAGACTGAAAACGGACAGGTGAATCTCTATGGAACTGTGGCGGTATCAGGGCTCGGTGGCAAGCCTTATCGCGATGGCAGTTTTGAATACTATATGAGCGAGCCTGTGATTGTAAATGATCCAAAAGGAATTGGTGCGTTCATTCATGCAGCTGTTGAAATGGAAATGCTTTCAAAAAAACCGGGTTCGAAGTCCAACGCGTTTAGTGGTCGGCTTAAACTGACAGTTGATCCTTCAGGTAAAGGAGATTTCAAATCCATCCAGGCCGCGTTGAATAGTCTCAGTGATCATTCAATTCTTCCACGCACCATTTTAATTAAGAATGGTATTTACAATGAGAAAATCTACATCGAAAAAGACAATATCATTTTATCAGGAGAAAGTCGCGAAGGGACGGTGATTACGCAAGCTATTGCGCGAGATGAGTGGCGTTGTCAACACAATGATGACTGGGGCGTTGCCACAATGAATGTAGATGGTGATGATATTACACTGCAGAATCTGACCATTACCAATTCGTTTGGTTTCGAATGGAAGACTGACATCGCGCTGCCTTGTTCGAATGATACAACAGGTGCAAAAAAAACGCTCACAGCTTCCGGTCATCAAATGGCTTTACGCACCATGCGTGGCAACAGGCTTAAAGCGATCAATTGTCATTTTAAAGCTTATGGTGGTGATACTGTGAGTCCGTGGAATGTAAAAGACGGCATGTTTTATTTCAAAGATTGTGTAATGGAAGGCGGCGTGGATTTTTATTGTCCACGCGGTTGGGCATGGGCTGAAAATTGCCGTTTCATTTCACACAATGGGCCGGCAGCGATCTGGCATGACGGCTCGGCAAATCCTGATTCGAAAACCGTTTTGATGAATTGCAGCTTCGAAGGATACGATGGATTCAATCTTGGCCGCTATCATCGCGATGCGCAATTTTATCTTGTGAATTGCAGCTTTGCAAAAAACATGGCCGACAAGGATATTTACCTCGTTCCAACTTCGAATCAAATAAAATGGGGCAGAAGAATTTATTATTTCAATTGTCATCGCGACGGTGGCGATTATGCCTGGCATGGAAACAACATCACTGCATCCACTGCGCAGCAGGTTTCTGTACAATGGTTATTTGGTGATCGTTGGAAACCTGGTTCGGTTAGTAATACTGCGAGCTACTCTGCAGCTGTCATCCCTGCCATCGATCTTCCTTAGTCTCTGACCTTTTTATCCGGGATCTCCAGGACCCTGTATCAACCCGCAAGTGAAAGATTTGCTCTGGGGGATCCCGGATCAAACGTCTAAGTCCCAACAAGACCCACGGCCGGGATGACAGGTCGACTTGTAGCGTTGTGCGTTTGCGGTTAAACGACCTTTTATTCACGATTCACGCTTCACCCTTCCTTCGTCAGGGCAAGCTTTTCACGATTCACGATTGACGATTGACGATTCACGGCTCAGCCCTCACCACTTCTCCATAATCTTCACCAACTTATCTGCAATCATTTGATAACCTTTATCTGAAGGATGCAATCCATCATAAGTAACGTTGATTGCTTCGGGCGGATAAGGATACTCATCTTTTTCCGGATCGAATGGAATGGAAGTATAACGCGGATACTTGTAATTTCTATATTGGCTGGTTTGAGGATCCTTCAAATGTTTAAATTTCACAAGATGCTTCACAGACATTTTCTTGTTGTGGTAAAGGTCAACCACTTCAACATGTTCGTAGTTGCCAATGCTATCAACTGCTTTTGCGAACTGCTCAAGTGATTGTCCATTTTTTTCTTTGTAAGATCCGTAGGCATTATTTTTTGCATTGTTGATGTACACAAAGTCCGCACGCTGCATTGGTGTGATCAAAATAATTTTTGCGTCTTTGTTCAGGCTTCGCAGTTTGTCCATGATCACGCGAAACGAACCGTAAACTGTTTTTGTGCCAGTGCTGTTTGTATAGTCAGTGAACTGTCCAAGCGCACCGCCATGCCACCAATCGTTTGTGCCGAGCATCACAGAATAAATGTCTGCTTTGGTGAGCCCGAGCTTTTCAATTGATTCTGCAATCCGCACAACTGTCCAACCATTGTGCCCCTGGTTTACATAGTGGATGTTGGGTAATTTTTCAACTAACCTCGTCATATAACCTTTGGCTACACGGTGGCCAGTTTCATCCTGGTGTTCATTTAAGTAAGTGATAGAATCACCGATAGCCACCCAGGTTTTTTCTTCAGGCTTGAAAGTGAAGGATGCAAGAATAAAACTGAGCGTAATGAATATTGTTATTCTTTTCATTCGCATGGTAATTGGTTTCCTACGCAAATTAAGAATCTGTCCTTGTTTGCATGAATTCACAATTTTCTTTCGAAAGGGTTTAGCGTTCACTACAAAAATAAACCACTCCCGGATTTTTGTAAATTCATATTCGTTATGGCTTACAATGAAAAATTAGCTGACAGGGTCCGTGAACTGATCTTCGATTCTGAAAAGGATGTGGAAGAGAAAAAAATGTTTGGTGGACTTTGCTTCATGGTGAATGGAAAGATGTGTGTTGGTGTAGAGGCCGATCGTTTGATGGTGAGACTAAATCCGGCTTTGACGGATGAAGTAATGGAAATGGATGGATGCCAGCCAATGGATTTTACAGGCAAGGCGATGAAAGGCTTTGTATATGTCGATATCGATGCATTGAACAGTTCTAAAAAGTTACAGTACTGGATGTCGTTGGCGCTCGAGTATAACAGAATTGCCAAAGCTTCAAAGAAGAAAGCTTCAAAAAACATTAGTTCCAAACGAAAATAGAAACGCTGTTCATTTAGCGAACGACCGTGACGAGCAGGAAACTTGCATCGATTGAAGTAGCGCCCGGCTCTGTTTTATTTTGACGCGTAAACAGTTCTTCGAGTTCCTGTTGTAATTCGGCTGTCTTGCCATTTTTTTCTGCCGCGTCAAATGCATTCATGGTCGGACCATAATATTGCCTGAATTGATTCACAAATTCTTTCGGTGAATAAGAAGCATTGAAAGTGAATTGCTCTTTTTTGAATGAGATATTTTCTTTAGGGACGCCAGCCTTTTCAAACCGCTCGATAACACTGGCTTCTACTCCCCACAACATCGGACTGATGAAACCTTCTGGTGGTGGTGGCGTGTACGCAGAACTGATCTTGAGAATTTGCGCTACCAGTGTTGGGTCGCCCGGTATCCAGTTTCCCATTACGATTCTTCCACCTGGTCGCGTAACGCGAACCATTTCTTTCGCCGCATCAAATGGCTTCGGCGCGAACATCGCACCAAAGATGCTCACAACAAGATCAAAACTTTGATCTTTCAAATCATGTAAATCTGTGGCGTCACCTTCCTTGAAAACGCAGTTGTTTAGTCCTTCATTTTTTGCCCTCGCGTTTCCTGCATCAACCAGGTTCTTTGCAATATCCACTCCTAAAACATCAGCACCGAGTCTAGCTTCCGGAATCGCTGTGGTACCATCACCGCAACCAAGATCGAGAACTTTCATTCCTTTATGGATACCGAGTTCAGCGACGAGCTTTGTGCCGCTTTCACGCATTGTTTCTGCGATGCGTGTGAAATCACCTTTTTCCCATAATGCTTTGTTAGGATTCATTTGTTTGGTTTAGAAACCGAATTTAGAACTTATCGGAATGTTCTTCAGTTATAATAAACTTTCTTGTTCGGATTCATTTATGAAAGCCGGAGAGAACTCCATTGATCTTGTATAAATAGTTTATTTTCAAAAACAAAATTGCAAAGGACAAGAATGAAAACAACAATGCGAAATTCAATTGAAAATTTTACCAGGAACTTGTTCGTCATCACCGGTGTCGCTATTGTCGTAGCGGCATTTCCTGGCTGCAGTTCCTCAAAAAAAACGTCGGGTTCAAACAGCGTGTCCACAAGAAAGCTTTTATTAAGAGACGAAGGCATGTCGCAACTCGCTTTCGTCGACCTTGCTGATAGCACGAAGAACTGGTATGTAAAAGTTTCGCCGGGACGCGATATACAGCTGGTAGGAAATGGCCGTGTGTTGATTGGCACCGACAATGGCTATGAAGAACACGATATCAAAACCGGCGCTAAGGTTTTTGAAGTCACATCGTTTGCAGGAACTGTTGCTGCAAGAAGATTGCGCAATGGCAACACCTTGCTAACCGGTTTGAATATGCAGGGAAAGCAAGGAATTGTTTTGCTGGAAATTGATAAAGACAAAAACGTAAAACACACGATCAATTTTCCCAGTTTTCCTTATGCGCGTCTCGTGCGCGAAACTACAAAAGGCACATTTCTCGTAACTGCAGATGATACCATTTTTGAATGCAACGCTGCTGGCGAAATCTTGTGGCAGGCAAAAATTGCCGGCCGCGATAAGCCGCATGCATGGCAGGCATTACGTTTGTCGAATGGCAACACCATCGTAAGTGCTGGATTTGCTGCCAACTTTCAAGTCTTCGGTGCAGATGGAAAACTTATATCTACCATCACTGGCCCAGCCGATGTTAATCCGCATTTTTTTGCAGGCTATCAAATACTTGATAATGGCGATTATGTTGTTACGAACTGGCAAGGCCACGGCCCTTCATTTGGAGCCAGCGGTACGCAGGTTCTGGAATATAATCCTGCCGGTCAACTGGTGTGGTCATGGAAACAAAACGCTTCCAGATTTTCTTCACTGCAAGGTGTGATTGTGTTGGATGGTTTGGATGCGAGTAAGCTGTATGTGGAAGATGGAGATGGCGTGTTGAAGGCGGTGGAGTAGTTTGAGGTTTGATGTTTGAGGTTTGAGGTTGGCTCGACGACACTAATAGAATTTGAACGGCCTAACATCAAACATCGAACATCAAACATCAAACATCAAACGTCAAACCTTAAAAGTTTCGCATGAATAAACGAGAGTTCCTTAAAACCATGACTTCACTTGGACTTGCGGCTTCTATGCCTTCAGTTCTTCGTGCTGCAAGTTTCAATGAAGCTGTTGCAGGCAACGAAGGCGATGGCTTCACATTTCTGTTCCAGGGCGATTCAATCACAGACGGAAACCGCACACGTAATACCGACTGGAATCATGTGATGGGACATGGCTATCAATTTATCATTGCAAGCAAATTATGGTACGAACTGCCTAAGAGAGGACTGCATTTTTATAACCGTGGTGTGAGTGGAAATAAAATAACAGATCTTGAATTGCGCTGGCAGGAAGATACCTTAGATCTGAGCCCGGATGTGCTGAGTATTTTAATTGGCATCAACGATACCTCGGCTTTCCTCAATGGCGATGAAAATTTCAGTGCGCAGAATTATCAAAAAGATTACAGGGCCTTGCTCGAACGAACAAAACAAGAATCACCAAACGTTCAGCTTATACTTTGCGAACCTTTTGTTCTGCCGGTTGGGAGAGTGAAGGAGAAATGGGAAGCATATTCGACTGAGATAAAATTGAGACAACAGGTTGTGAAAAAAATAAGTGAAGATTTCGATGCAGTCTTCATTCCTTTCCAGGACGCCTTCAACAAAGCCTTATCAAAAGCCCCTGCAGAATATTGGATCTGGGATGGTATTCATCCCATGCCCGCCGGTCATGAACTCATGGCGAGGGAATGGTTGAAAGAAGTGACGAAGAAATTTAGGTTTTTGAAGTGAGGTTCGTGCCAAGCCGCTAAGGGGTAAAGAGTGCAAGACTTGGAAGAGAAGGAACGCAGATTGGGCTGATGGTTATGATTAATTATGATTTTCTCAAAATGCCAGCGCTAATCATGACCAATCATAATAATCTGCGTTCCCTTCTCTCCTCCGCGCCTTTGCGTGAACCTCAGGAAATTCTCCTGATACTCGACAGCCACTCCATCGTTCCATGTTTTTTCCATACCAGGCTTGCCCAGCTTGCACCGAGGATCAATCCAATTAAACTAAAAACAAGGAACACTGTAAATCTTTCATGAGCGGGAAACACCTGGCAGAGTGCGGCGCCGAGCAGGCTTATACCTAAAAAACATCCGGCTGTTATTTCGATCCAGCCAATTACATCGCTAAGTATTTGAAGGAATTTCATATGACGGATTTGAAACAAGATAATATTCTGCATTGGATTTTGAAATAGGTGCAACTTTTTAGTTTCACTGCAAAGGACGCAGGGACCGCAGCGCGAACTGAGAGCCTAATCAAACACTTCTTTGCGAAATCTTTGCGTTCTCCGCGGTCCGATGCTTCCGACTTGCGTTTAAAAATTGCCCTCGTCCTATAATTTCAGATTGAGACCATTACCCACTGCTGATTAATCCTTAATTTAAGCCGATTATTCGCTATGCAGAGACTACTTGTTATACTGTCATTTATTCTTGCGTCATTGACCGGATTCACTCAAAAAAAAACCAACCAGCAAAACCTGGTTTATGTGGACAATGCCGGCGTATTGCGATGGACATTTGACAACAAAGACGCGAAATTTTTCGGCGTGAATTATACGGTTCCATTTGCCTATGGTTATCGCTCACACAAAGCCATTGGTGTTGATCTGGAAAAAGCAATTGACAATGATGTCTATCACATGGCACGACTTGGTCTCGATGCATTCAGAGTGCATATGTGGGATGTCGAGATCAGTGATACTGTTGGAAATCTTTTGAACAACGAACATTTGCGTTTGTTTGATTACCTCTTGATGAAATTGAAGGAACGCAATATCAGGGTGATCATCACGCCGATTGCATTCTGGGGAAATGGATATCCTGAACGAGATGAGAAGACACCGGGTTTCGCAACAAAGTATGGTAAGGATCAATCAGTCGTCAATCCAAACGCGATCAAAGCGCAGGAAAACTATATCACGCAAATTGTCCAACATATTAACCCTTATACGAACTCAACTTATCGCGATGATGAAAATATTATCGCGATGGAGATAAACAACGAACCACATCATAGTGGGCCAAAGCCAGCGACGACGGATTATGTGAACAGGCTCGCAAATGCGGCGCGAAATAACGGTTGGTCCAAACCAATTTTTTACAACATCAGCGAATCGCCATTTTATTCGGACGCAATTGCTGCGGCGAATGTAAATGGTCATAGTTTTCAATGGTATCCAACCGGACTGGTTGCAGGACATACAGTGAAAGGAAATTATTTGCCAAACGTCGATCGATATTTTATTCCATTTGATAGCATAGCAAGTTTTAAGAATCGCACAAAAATGGTTTATGAATTCGATGCGGGTGATATCCTTGATCCGATCATGTATCCTGCGATGGCAAAAAGTTTCAGAGCTGCAGGCTTTCAATGGGCAACGCAATTTGCTTATGATCCGATGGCAACAGCTTATGCAAATACAGAATACCAAACGCATTTTTTGAATCTTGCTTACACACCCGCCAAGGCTATCAGTTTGTTGATCGCATCAAAAGCGTTTCACCGTCTTCAAATAAATAAATCATATGGCAGTTATCCTGCCGATAGCGTGTTTGACGCTTTTCGTGTGAGCTATCGCAATTCGGTTAGTGAAATGAACACACCGGAAGAATTTTATTATTCAAATTCGACCGACACTAAACCGGTGAACCCTTCGAAGCTTGAGCATATCGCAGGAGTTGGAAGTTCAGTGCTTGTAAACTACAATGGTTATGGTGCTTATTTCCTTGATAAACTCACCAACAGTGTATGGCGACTTGAAATCATGCCAGATGCTTTGTTCGTCAGGGATCCATTTGAAAAAGCTTCCCCTTCAAAAGAAGTGAGCCGTATTCAGTGGAATAAGAATCGCATGAAGATTTTTCTTCCGCAAGTCGGCAGCTCGTTCAGTATAAAAGGAGTAAGTGCGGGAAATAACTTTGAATCAAGCACTCAAACCGGTGAAGTCGAATTGCTGCCCGGAACATATGTTATTTACACCAAAGCCTTCGACTTCAAATCGCCGAAAATTCATAAAATGGGCACGATCCAACTTTCAGAGTTTGTTGCTCCGCCTTCTTCGTCGGCAGAACCTTTTATTCAGCACAATCCATTTTCTTCAGTAACGGAAGGGCGTTCATTTATTCTCTCAGCAAAGATCGCGGGACTGGATTCCGCTGATAAAATCTCCCTCGAACTACGCAATGGTTCACGATGGAAAACTGTTCCTATGCAGAAACAAACTGTTTTTGATTACACTACAGAAGTGCCTGCCGATATGATAACGCCTGGTCTTCTGAGTTATCGTATCATCATTGAAAAAACAAACGGCGAATACTTTGTTTTTCCGGGTGCTCACAAAGGCAATCCTTATGCATGGGATGCCTACACAAATGAAACCTGGCAAACATTTGTTGCTGGAGAAAACACACCATTAGAATTATTCAATGCAAACAATGACCGAAATAATATTAACCTGTATAATGCGGACTGGCGTAACAACAGGGTGGAATCTGTTACAGTCGATAAGCCCGCGCAATTGGTATGGAGCGCAACCATCGCAAAGCCGGCGCCGGGAAAGTTCATGGCTATGCAGGTGTTTGTTGGTGACAAGATGAAGGGCCGCGAATCGGAATTAAATTCTTTTGACCGGCTGGTCATCAGGGCAAGAACAACAGGCGCTGACGCTGTTCCTGTCAAACTTGCACTTACAACAAAGGACGCTTTTTCATTTACCGGAAACGTTATGGTGACAAACCAGTTCAGTGAAATTGAAATTCCACTCCAGCAACTAAAACAAGATAGTATGCTCTTGCTTCCACGGCCTTATCCTGGCTTTTTACCTTTGTGGTTCTTACCCTCAGGTTCCGCAAACCTGCGTGTGGCAGATCTCGATAAGGTGCAGATTTATTTTGGAGAATTTGCGAAGGAAACACAACAACCATTAACCCTGCAAGTTGAATATATCCGTTTAAAAAAAGCTAATCAATGAAAACATTTCAACTAAAGAATTTTTTTTACTTGTCCGTCGTCTTTTGCATTGCATCTTGTGGTAAAGACAAAACAGACCCGAGTCCTGTTCCACCGCAACCACCGCCCGTGACAAAAAAATATTACCAATGGACCGAGTTTGTAATGGGCGCTGATCTTTCTTATGTAAATGCAGTGCAGGATGCGGGCGGTGTTTATAAAGATTCATCTGTAGTAAAAGATCCTTACACAATTTTCAAAAATCACGGAACGAATACAGTTCGCGTTCGTTTATGGCACAACACTTCATGGCAGGCTTCTCTGAATGGTGGCAAACAATACAGCAATCTTGCGGATGTTGAGAAAACGATTCAGCGTGCAAAGAATGCAGGCATGGCCGTTAATCTTGATTTTCATTATTCAGATCGTTGGGCTGATCCCGGAAACCAGGAAACACCTGCTGCATGGCAGGGTCTTGCCTTGAATGTATTGAAAGATTCAGTTTACAATTACACATTGGCAACTTTGAATTATTTGAAGAGCAAAAATCTTACACCGGAAATGGTGCAGATCGGAAATGAAACAAATACAGGAATGCTTTTCCCTGTCGGACAGGTTGTAAATAATAGCTGGACATCTTTTGCAGCATTGCTTAACAGTGGTATCAAAGCGGTTCGTGATTTCTCGGCAACATCGACAATAAAACCAATGATCATTCTTCACGTAGCAAAACTCACTGATGCAGATTGGTGGGCTGGTAATATTGTAGCGAGCGGAGTAACGGATTTTGATATTCTCGGCATCTCGCATTACTATGTCTATTCAACCATAACATCAATGGCCACGATTGGAACTACGATTCGTTCGTTGAAAACAAAATTCAATAAGAAGATCATGATCGTGGAGACAGCGTATCCGTGGACGAGCAACAATGCGGATTCTTATACAAATGTGATTTCAGGATCAATTGGCTTTGGAGCATATGGTGTTTCACCGGATGCACAATTGCAATTCATGAAAGATCTCACGCAGCAAGTGATCACAGGCGGTGGAAGTGGTGTGATGTACTGGGAGCCTGCATGGATTAGTTCATCGCTCAAAGATCAGTGGGGCACGGGATCGAGCTGGGAGAATAATACATTCTTTGATTTCAGTGGTAACACGAATAAGGGAATCGATTTCATGACGAATGCGTATCAGTTTTGAGAACGTGAATCGTGAACCGTGAATCGTGAATGGTCCAGACATTTTTTTCACCGCAGAGAAGTGAGTAAAGGAGTTTACGCAGAGAGCTTTCTCTGCGCATTCTCTGTTTCTCATGTTCTCTGCGGTTAACAACTTCAAACCTCAAACTCATCTCTCTCATGCACAAGCTCTCAATTTTATTTCTGTTATCAGTAATTGTCTTTAATTCCTCATTGGCCCAAACAAATCTTCGCAACAGAATCTCTCTTGATGAAGGCTGGAGGTTTCACTTTGGCAATGCATCTGATCGTACAAAAGATTTCAACTATGGCATTGCAACTATTTTTTCGAAATCAGGTGCCGCACGCGGAACAGCAATTGATCCGAGATTTACCGATACGGGATGGCGATTGTTAAATCTTCCCCACGATTGGGCAGTGGAGCTTCCTTTTGTGAATGTGAAATCATTTGATGTGATGGCGCATGGCTATAAACCTGTTGGTGGACTTTTCCCCGAAACTTCTATCGGCTGGTATAGAAAAAATTTTACCGTTGCAAGACAGGATTCAGGAAGAAGGTTTCAAATTTCATTCGATGGAATTTTCAGAGACGCAACGATATGGATCAACGGATTCTATGTTGGAAATAATAAGAGTGGTTACGTTGGTGTTGCTTATGATATCACTGATTATCTTAACTACGACAGGGAAAATGTGATCGTGGTTCGGGTGGACGCCAGTCAATATGAAGGATGGTTCTATGAGGGCGCGGGCATTTACCGACATGTTTGGCTAAACAGTTTCAGCAATCTGCATATTCCTGATGGTGGAGTATTTGTGCATGCTTCACTCAAAAATAAATCTGCAACCGTTACAGTAGAAACGACAGTAGAAAATAAAAACCTTTTCGATGATGCCTGCGAAGTTTATTCTTACGTAACCGATCGCAATGGAAAAAAGATAGGAACGACTGCCACGAAATCTTTATCAGTTGCTGTAAATGGAAAAAGTATCATCAAACAACAGGTCACGGTGCCAGCCGCGCATTTATGGTCTTTGGATGATCCTTATTTATATCGCGTGGTTTCTATTGTAAAACAAAAAGGAAAGATCGTTGATAGTGTGAAGCATAGATTCGGTATCCGAACGATCCGGATGGATGCAACGAATGGTTTTTTCCTGAACGAACAACACGTGAAAATAAAAGGCACCAACAACCACCAGGATCATGCAGGTGTTGGAAGTGCAGTTCCTGACTATTTGCAATTTTACCGCATTCGCCTGTTAAAAGAAATGGGTTCGAATGCCTATCGCACAAGTCATAATGCGCCAACGCCCGAATTGCTTGACGCTTGTGACAGTCTTGGAATGCTCGTGCTGGATGAACAACGTTTGTTGAACAGCAGTCCTGAATACATGAATCAATTTGAAAGGTTGATCCTGCGCGACCGCAATCATCCCTCAGTTTTTATGTGGTCAATAGGAAACGAAGAAGGATGGATACAGACACAAAATAGTGGAAGACGTATTGCACAGACCTTACTTGCAAAACAGAAAGAACTTGACCCGACACGAACAAGTACCTATGCCGCTGATGTGCCGAATGTTTTTAAAGGTGTGAATGAAGTGATTCCTGTTCGCGGATTCAATTACCGCGATTCCGCAGTTGCAGATTATCACCGCGATCATCCGACACAACCAATCGTCGGTACTGAAATGGGAAGCACAGTCACAACGCGTGGTATTTATAAACTTGATACCGTTAATGCTTATGTTCCCGACCAGGATATCACATCACCATGGTGGGCGAGTACGGCTGAAGAATGGTGGAAGCCAGCTGCGGAAAATGATTATTGGATGGGAGGTTTTGTATGGACTGGTTTCGACTACCGCGGAGAACCAACTCCATTTGAATGGCCCAATATCAATTCGCATTTTGGAATCATGGACATGTGTGGTTTTCCAAAAAATATTTATTACTACTATCAGTCATGGTGGTCAGATAAAGATGTGCTGCATATTTCTCCGCATTGGAATTGGAAAGGCCAGGAAGGCAAACCAATCGATGTCTGGGTAAATACAAATGCGCAGGATGCAGAATTATTTTTGAACGGGAAAAGTTTAGGAAAGAAAACAATGCAGCGCAACAGTCACCTGAGATGGACGGTGCCATATGAACCAGGCAAACTTGAAGCCGTTGCTTACAGGAACGGAAGGAAGCTAACAACCAAAATTGAAACAAGCGGCGATCCTGTTGAAGTTGTTGTTACTCCATACAAAACAACCATGCTTGCGGATGGACAGGATGTATCTGTGATCAATATCAGTGTTCTTGACAGTCAGGGCAGGGAAGTGCCAGATGCTTCCAACCTGGTTCGTTTTTCGTTGAATGGAGATGCGAAGATCATTGGTGTTGGCAATGGAGATCCGAGCAGTCACGAACCAGATAAATACGAAAATGATTCAGCGTGGCAAAGGCGATTATTCAATGGAAAATGCCAGGTGCTTGTTCAATCGGGAAAGAATAAAAGCATGGTTCACTTTGAAGCGAAGTCAGAAGGATTGATGACTGGTGCCACAGACATTCATACTATACAACCTGGGCTTCCTCATGCAGTAAAACCAATCACGAAGCACGAAAAGAAAAAAATCGACCGCATGATCGGAGCTGACATTTCTTTTCTTCCACAGCTTGAAGCAAGAGGAATCAAATTTTCAGATAAAGGAGTTCAAAAAGATGCGATAGAGATTTTGAAGGATCACGGATTTAATTATGTGCGTTTGCGCATTTTTAATAATCCTGCAGACAAAAACGGCTACTCACCAAAAAAAGGTTTCTGCGACCTCGAACATACTATGCAAATGGCAAAAAGGGTGAAGGCTGCGGGTATGAAACTTCTTCTTGATTTTCATTACAGTGATTATTGGGCTGATCCGGGAAAACAATTCAAACCTGCTGCATGGAAAAACTGCAGCTTCCCTGTACTCAGCGACTCTTTGTATGCTTACACAAAAATGGTAATGGCAAGTTTGAAATCTCAAGGCACCACGCCCGACATGGTGCAGATTGGCAACGAAATCAATCATGGCATGGTGTGGCCGGAAGGACATATTGGTAATCTTGACAGCCTCGCCATATTGATACAATCAGGAATTAAAGCTGTTGCCGATGTAGATGCATCTATTCCCATTATGCTGCACATTGCACTCGGTGGCCAACATGATGAATCAGCTTTTTTCTTAGACAATATGCTTGCGCGGGGTATCAGGTTCGATGTGATCGGCTTGTCATATTATCCAAGATGGCATGGGACGCTTCAGGATCTTCGGGATAATATGACCGACCTGGCAAAAAGCTATAGCCAGGATATTATTCTTGTTGAATATTCCCAATTGAAAAAAGAAGTGAACGACATTGTATTCAATCTTCCCGGCAACAAAGGAAAAGGCACTGCAATATGGGAGCCACTAAGCACCTGGGAAAAAGTTTTCAATAATGATGGGAAGAGTAATGATTTTATTTTGGTGTATGATGAATTGAGGGAAGAGTTTTTGAAGAAGGGTTATTGAGTCGTAAATCGTGTATACCAGAGGCGCCAAACTCTGGGACTTAACCGCGAAGGCGCAAGGGCGCAAGGGTTTTTTTTACCGCAGAGAACATGAGAAAATGAAGTTACCGCGGAGGAGCGTCTCTGCGAAATCTCTGCTTCTCTTGTTCTCTGCGGTTAGTTCTCTCCCTCGCGCCCTTGCGCCTTCGCGGTTAAGTTCCTTACGTCCCTCACATCTTCACCACTCCCTGCACCGTCTTCTTACTCGCATTTGTCATCGCGCTGGGCTGACTTCCGCCAACTGATATCACCACCTGTCCTGAAAATGGAATTGCTTTTCCTTCATCATTCATCATTGACAAATCTTCAGGTTTCAAATCGAAATGGAGCGTTTTACTTTCGGCGGCTTTCAAAAATATTCTTGTGAATCCTTTTAATGCTTTGATTGGTGCGTTCGTTATATTTCCTTTCGGTGACACATAAAGTTCCACTACCTCTTCTCCATCCATCTTACCAGTGTTTGTTACGCGTACGTTCACTGGAACTGTTTTACCACGAGACCATGTTGCAGGAACTTTCAATTGGTCATACCTGAAACTTGTATAGCTTAAACCATAGCCAAAACCATAAAGCGGTTCGCCTTTGAAATAACGGTAAGTGCGATTCTTCATTGAGTAATCATTAAAATCCGGAAGATCTTTATCACTCTTGTAAAAAGTTACCGGCAAACGACCAGCAGGATTATAATCTCCAAACAAAACATCAGCGACTGCAGTTCCTGCTGATTGTCCTCCATACCATGCGTTTAAAATTGCCGGCACGTTTGATGATTCCCATGGAATCGCAATGGCACTTCCGGTCATCATTACAAATACCAACGGCTTGCCTGTTGATTTCAATACTTTCATCAAATCTGTTTGCACCTGCGGCAAAAGAATTGAAGTACGATCGCCGCCGTTGAAGCCCGGAAAATTTACTTTCATTTCTTCACCTTCAAGTGCCGGTGAAATGCCACCAACATAAACAATCGCGTCTGCATCTTTCAAACGATTTGCCAGTGCCGCAAAATTTGTTCGTTCAAATTTTCCACCACGCAGTTTCACCGACGCCGCGCCTTCACCCTGGTTGTACTCGAGCACCAGCCTGTATGTTTTATTTTTTTCGGTCTTCAATTTATAAGTGCGCGCACCCCAGCGATTTCTTGTCCATGCATTGATCTGCTCAACGCCATCCACTAAAAAGCGATAGCCATCATCGGCTTCAACTTCGAAGGTAGTTTCGCCATCTGCAGCTGCAGTGAAATCAGTTGAATAACGCGCAGAGAAATTCGTTGCTTTCAGATTTTCAGCAACCATGGTTCCTTCAGCCCAGTCGTTTGAAATGGTTGGTTCGATTCGGGTGAGAACAGGAGTTCCTTTCAACTCTTTGTTGTCAAAATATTCAGCATAGAATCCTTTTTCATTTTTCCATGACATTTGGTTGCTGATATCCGAATAAGCAAGCATGGTATCGTTGGTGAAATTGATCGCCTTTTCATAAACCACTTGCGTGTTGCTTCCCAATTTATTTTTGATTCCGTTTAACACTGTGACAATCTGTGAAGGCGTTCCATTGTAGTTGCCCAATACAGAAATAGCATTGTCTGCATTCGGTCCCACTACGGCGATTTTTTTAATCTTTTTACTAAGTGGTAAAGTATGGTTTTCATTTTTCAACAACACGATTGATTGTCTTGCCATCTTTAATGAATGCGCTTTGTGTTCGGCACTTTCCAGCACCGACGCAGGAGTTTGTGCATACTTCACTGATGATACCGGATCAAACATACCAAGGCGATACCGGATCATGAAGAGTCTTTTCAAGGAAACATCGATCTGGTTTTCTGTGACCTTGTTTTGCCTGACTGCCTGCACGAGAGTTTTGTAAGCCACATTGCCACAATCCACATCAGTGCCATGCCACAAGGCATCGGCTGCTGCACTCGGTGCGTCAGGTTGAGATTTATGGTAGTTGAAAAAATCATCAATCGCACCACAGTCGGAAGTAACATAGCCTGTAAACTTCCATTGATTGCGAAGAATGTCTGTCATAAGAAGATCACTCCCGCAACAAGGTTGTCCATCAATCGCATTGTAAGCGCACATCACGCCTGCAACATGTGCATTGTTCACGAGTTCTTTGAAAGCAGGGAGATAAGTATTCCAGAGATCATATCTGTCAGGTCTCACATCAAATGCATGTCTCGAAGGTTCGGGGCCGCTGTGTACTGCAAAATGTTTTGCGCACGCTGCTGCCTTCAGATATTTTGGATCATCGCCTTGCAAACCTCTTACAAAAGCCTTTCCCATTGTTGCGGTAAGAAATGGATCTTCACCATATGTTTCCTGGCCACGGCCCCAGCGGGGATCGCGAAAAATATTGATGTTCGGTGTCCAGTAAGTAAGCCCCACATAACGCTGTCCTGTCTTTCCATCAGCCATCGCTTTATTGTTTATCGCCCTTCCTTCGAGCGCGGAATAATCAGCCATCATCCGGATTGAATTCGTATCAAATGTTGCGGCCATTCCAATCGCCTGCGGATACACGGTTACATGATAGGAAGTTCGCGCGACGCCATGAAGAACTTCATTCCACCAATCGTAAGCAGGAATATTCAACCTGCTGATAGCAGGCGCTGCATTCGACATTTGCGAAACTTTTTCTTCGAGTGTAAGTCTTGACACAAGATCATTCACACGCTGTTCAAAACTCAACGAAGTATCCTGGAAGGGATATTGCGTAGTCTGCGCAAACGAATTTGTTGAGGAAAATAAAATAAGAATGCTGACTGCAATGCAGCATGAAATTCTGAAACGTATCATCGCTCAATTTTTATTTGATGTAATCTAAAACTTTACTACTTCCCAAAATGCTTTCTTTGGTTGCAGGTCTTTATCAAAAAGCAATGGATAATCTTTTCTTCCGCGTACAGGAAAATTATCAAGCCAGCTGTTTTTGTCAGAAATATTCCAGAACGTAACACTCGTGATTGCTTTTTTGTATTTCCTAAAAAGTTCAAAACACATTTTATACTTGTCTATCTGAGCCTGTTCTTTTTCAGGAGTGAATGCAGTGTTAGTGTCTTCGGGTTTTCGTTCTCTTGCATTATGTTCTTTCGGATAAACAGAAATATCGAGTTCTGTGATCTGAACTTTCAAACCCAGATCTGCGAAACGTTTAAGCGTGCTATCCAGTTGTGAAGCGGAAGGTTCATTGATGGCCCAATGGCCCTGCAATCCAATTCCATGAATTGGAACGCCGGCGTCTTTCAAGCTCTTGACGAGGCGATACATCTTCTCTCTCTTGACCGCACTGATCTCGTTGTAGTCATTGTAAAATAATTGTGCATTCGGGTCGGCCTCGTGTGCCCATTGGAATGCCTTCGCGATATATTCTTCGCCGCAGATCTTTAACCAGTCGGAATTGCGCAGGTATTCATCAGGCTTATCTGAGATCGCTTCATTCACTACATCCCATGCATAAATTTTTCCCTTGTATCTGCTCACAACAGTGGTGATGTGATCTTTCAATCTTTGCAGAAGCACTTCCTTGCTTACTGTTTGCCCGTTCTCAGTAAACATCCACCGCGGTGCCTGGCTATGCCAGCAAAGATTATGACCTCTCACACGCAAACCGTTTCGTTCTGCAAATGCCATGATCGAATCTGCATCGCGCCAGTTGTAGCGATTTTCTTCCGGATGAATTGGGCCCATTTTCATTGCATTCTCCGGTGTGAGACTGTTGAAATTTTTCAGGATCAATCCTGCTTCTTCGGTCTTCAGTGCAAACGGAGATACAGCAACGCCGATTGTAAAATATTTTTTGTAATAATCTTTCAGCCCTTTCGGTGATGCGCTGCTGTCTGAAGGCTTCTGGCTTTTGCAACATAGAAGAACGATTGCAAAAAAACTAACTGTAAAAATTTTATTCATGAAGAAAAATTTTGAATGATAGTTATGAGAGTTTGATGTTTGAAGTTTGATGTTTGAGGTTTGCTTCGACGATTCTTTATGGCATCTAGGAGTTTTTTGTTTGACGTTTTTGATTTTAACCGCAAAGGACCCGCCGCTGCGCGACTCTTTGCGTTTTTTTTCTCGCATGAATCCTTCAAAAGACCAGGATCTCAACCTCAAACCTCAAACTTCAAACCCCAAACTATCTAAAATATCTTTCAGCAAACTCAATAAAACTCGGCCAGTTTGGTCCTGTCGTGTGGCCGCCTGCGTGTTGTCTGAAAGCAATATCACCTTCAGTCAAGCCCTGCTCTATCGCAGGAGGTTCCATCGTTCCTAAATCTTTTTTTCCAAGCAACCGGTAAACTGGCCCTGCATATGCGGCACCCAGAAACATTCCTTTTGCATCCACCCATCGTCCTTCTACATATGGAGAACCAGAGCTCACATATACGGGTCTCGGTGCGCACAATGCTATAAGTTCATGCGCATCAACCGGCAAATCATTTGGTGTTAACGGACCTGCATATTTAATAAAGTTGCCTGCGAACCAATGATACTCTCCTGACCCCGCAAGATTTTCTACCTGTTCTCCGTAAACGCGACGCAATATCTTGGTACCACCTGCGCCCGAGGAACCAACGAATGCAATTGCAAAACGCGGATCATAAGCCATGGTTACGATAGTTGCCTTGCCATATCTTGAGAGTCCTTCGATGCCGACACGCTTTGCATCAACTGCCTTGTCAGTTTCAAAATAATCCAATGCACGACTCGCGCCCCATGCCCAGGCTTTTAATGCGCCCCAGTCATCGGGTTTGCGTGGCTGTCCTTTGTTCACAAGACCAATGATGCCTTGTGTTAACCCCGCACCATTGTCGGCCTGGTAACTTGTCGGCACAATGATCGCATAGCCCCAGCCCTTTGCCAGCAGTTGCTGTTGCCATGTAAGCGGAGGATTTTTTGAAGTGTCACGAGGTGGTGTAAAGCCAGGAGGGAAAATAAATCCAAACTCCATAATTACCGGTACAGCGCCCTTTGCATTGGCCGGTATAGTGAGCGTGAGTTGAATGTCGACTGTAATATTTGGATAAGAAGAATTGTCAACATGCCCGACCAGTTTTTTTGTGATAGCAGCAAAACTTCCATTCATTTCATTGGTCGTGCTCAACACTTCCCAATTTACTTTTGGTATTTTTTTAGGAAACCTTCCATAAACTTCTTTGTCAAAATCTTCAACAATTTCCGGGCGACGTTTATTCCACCAGGTCTTTGCATCAGTAACCTTCTTTCCATTCTTTAAAACTAGCGGATCGGGTATGCTGGTGTAAGGAGAGGCTTTTGATTCATCGATGTTGGCTGCATTGGGAGCTTGTGGATTGCCCGACGGACCAGGCCTTGTAGAATTAATGCTTAATTGCGACAGCATTTGTTTGTAATCCTGCTGCGTGACGCGGTTAATACTATCACGGCGAATGCTATCAGCTGGCGAAAGCCGGAATTGCGCTTGACCGGTTGCCACGCAGGCTGCGGCGAATAGAAACAAGCCCAGGATTTTTTTCATTTTATTTTTTCTTTGATTGATAATCTTTGACGTAATCGGCAACCTGGATCATAGGGGCGATCCAGATATCTTTTTCATTTTTCTTCAGGTATTGTAAGAACTGTCTGTGCGCAGGCAGGGAAACATTCAATGCATTACCACCACCGACACCATGAAATAAAACAACAAGAAGTGAATTGGTTTCCACTGCTTTTTTTGCCCATGCGATTAATTGATCTCCGCTTTCTCCATTCACTACGAAACAATCAACATCGTATAAGTTGACTTCATCAATTTTATGCATTTGTCCACGAACAGATCTGGCCGCAATGAAATCATCGTGCATCAGGTCCATAAAAGCTGTATCATGAACTTTGGTATCACCACAAGTGAATGCAAATGTTCTTTTTGTTTTTCCATCTAAAGCTTCAAGGAATGCATTGGTCATTCTCGTTTCTTCTACCATGCGGCGAACTGTATAATTATTCATTTTGTAATCAGAAGGAACCCACTCTCTTCCTGGTTGGTCACCAACGCAGGGATGATACAAGGTATGATTACCCAGTTCATGACCTTCCGCTGCTACATGTTTCCATTCTTTCAAATGCAATCTGCATCCAGGCGAATAAGCTGTGATATAAAAACTGGCTTTCAACCCCAATGAATCAAGAAGTGGAACCGCATTGTCTAAATGCTGGACGATAGCATCATCATAAGTAATAACCACCGCGGATTTTTTTCCCTTCCATGGTTTTTCGTTTTGTGAATGTGCTGCAAATGATACAAGTGTTATCAGGACAATGGAAGCAATTATTTTTTTCATAGTTTTTATTTAAGTTCTAACACCACAACTGAAAAAGCTGGCATCTTCACTGTCAAATTGTTTCCCTCGAGCTTTGCGTCTGTGAACGCAACAGGTTTTATGTTACCAGGATTATCAAAAGAATTATGATCCTGCAAGTTTGCCGAACGAAGTATACGTCCGCTTACAGTTTTTGTTTGTAATTCACCAAGATTAATAGTTATCTCCTGGCTTTGGTGTGCATCGATATTTGTCAGCGAAATATGTACTATCCCTGATCTGTCCTTTGAAGCAGAGGCCGAAACCGCTGTAAGCTTTTTCCCTTCGAAAACATAATCATTGCTTTTTACATCAAGCGGAAGCATGAGTGCATCCTGGTGCACATTGTACATCTCCATCACATGATATGTTGGAGTGAGTATCAGTTTTTCTTCTTTTGTAAGTATCACAGCCTGCAAAACATTTATGCACTGAGCAAGGTTCGCCATTCTCACCCGATCACAATGATTATTGAAGATGTTCAGCGTCAAACCTGCGATCATGGCATCACGCATACTGTTTTGCTGATAGAGAAATGCCCCGTTCGTTCCAGGCTCTGATTCGTACCAACCGCCCCATTCATCAACTACGAGTGCAACTTTCTTTTGCGGATCGTATTTATCCATCACATCGCTATTTCCTTTTACCATGGGTTCCATACGCAGTGCCTGTTGCATTGTTGCGAAGTATTGGGCTTCTGAAAAATTTGTAGAGGAACCCTTATTGCTCCAATCGATCACGCTGTAGTGATGAATCGAAACTCCATTGATCAATTTTGCAGGAATGTCCCGCATCAAAACTTCTGTCCAGTGAAAATCATCTTCAGTACCCGGTCCCACAGCAATGCGAAACAAACCTTCATCGTTATTGTAACTGGTCATCATGGTTGCGTAACGTTTGTACATGTCTACGTAGTAATCTACATCCATATGGCCGCCACAATCCCAGGATTCGTTTCCGATCCCCCAGTATTTCACATTCCATGGTTTTGTTCTTCCGGTTTTCTGCCGAAGATCCGTGAGATAACTGCTTCCGTTTTTATGATTCACATACTTTACCCAATCGACAGCTTCTTCTACTGTACCACCACCCATGTTTACTGCGAGATATGGATCTGCATTCATCATCTCACACATATCGAGGAATTCATTTGTTCCGAAGCTATTGTCCTCACGAACATTTCCCCACATCATATTTTCAATCGGCTTTCGTTGGTTCTTCGGACCAACTGCATCTTTCCAATGATAATGATCGGCGAAGCAACCACCCGGCCATCTCAATACCGGTATCTTTAATTTTTTCAATGCCTCGACAACATCGAGACGAATGCCATTCCTGTTCGGAATTTTTTTATTGCCTTCTCCGACATAAAATCCTCCGTAGATGCATTTGCCTAAATGCTCCGCGAAGTGTCCATAGATGTCTTTATTGATCGTGTCCTTTGCTTGGTTGATGTGCAATTCTATCTTGTTTTGACAGGAGCCAGTTTTGATGAAGCCGATGAAGATCAAGATGCATATGGAAAGCGAGCGTTTCATGCTTGTGTTTTTAATTGTCTGTTCTAAATGGTGATGCAGGTAAACCTTCTTTGTTGTATAAATTAGCGCCATCAGGATTATCTGCCCATGCATAACGCACATACATCGGATTTACTACCTGATCATTCCAAACAATCACTTTGTCACCTTCAATTTTTGCGGAAGCCCAAACAAAATTTTTATCTGCACCAGCAATTGCAAACCTGTTGAGCGGTTCGCCATCATTTGTGATCAAACCTGACCCGACATTTGTGAATGAAAGAATGATCTTGTTGCCTTCAATTTTTGACGATTGATAAATTGGTCCCGACGGAACGACGCTTTTGTCACCGTAAACCATGTTCAGCGCCGCTTTTGCTAAACGAAGTCCAACATCTTTTTTATTCAGCGGATGAATATCATTCCATTCACCAAGATCAATTGTTACTGCCATGGCGGTATTCGGCACAGACAAAGTTTTTAGTTGTCCTTCTCTTAATACAGCCCATGAACTTTCTGCAGGTAAATATTGTGCATCGCCGAAATTTGGGAGCTGCACGAATAGAAAAGGAAGTTCTCCCTCTTGCCATTTCGCACGCCAGTCTTTTATAAGTGCAGGAAGTAATTTTTCATATTCTGCCGGCCGGGCGATATTGCCTTCACCCTGGTACCAGAGAAAACCTTTGATGGTATAATTGATCAGCGGCGCGATCATCGCATTGTACAATGCAGAAGGCTGGTATTGAGGATCGATTGCGCCGGGACCCTGGCTACGTTGAGGAATAAATACATCGCCAACTTTATATTGCCAGTTTCCTGAGAGCTCAATCTTTTCTTTTCCTGCGATTAAATAATATGGTTTGTCGGGCACGAATCCTCCCTTACCAAAATTATTCGTGACACGTATCACAAAAATATTTTTGCCTGGTTTCAACAATCCTTCGGGTACCTGGTATCTTCTCTGCGGATATTGATAGCTTGTATTGCCAACACGCACACCGTTCACATAAAACTGGTCGGCATCAACGATTCTTCCCATGAAAATCTTTGCCGGCATACCGGTCATTGATGCAGGAATATTGATTTCCTTTCTGTACCATACAATGCCATCAAGATCTCTTATACCCTGGTCTTCCCAATAACCGGGAATGAAGATGTTGTGCCATCCTTTTGGAATGTAGCTTGTATCAAACCAGTTAACAGGACCCGCAAGGCCTTTGTCATTTTGTTTGGGTCTGTTGCTATTTGCAGCAAATGCAGCCCGGTTCCTGCTATTGATATATGCGGTGTCTTTATTTTTTTCGATTGTCGCGATCATGGAAGGAAATTGTTTAAGTCCTTCAGCGCTGGTCCATGTCTCAACGCCCGGACCGCCAACACTTGAATTGATCAGGCCAATTGGAATGTGATATTTTTCGTAGATGGTTTTTGCAAAATAATACGCGACCGCAGAAAATTGCAGCACATCCTGTGGGTTAGCCGACTTCCAATAGCCCGCTGGAATATTTTCACGCGGCCCTTGCAGATCCGCAACTGTCGGAATAAAAAAATGTCTTATCTGCGGGTAGTTGGCGTTCGCGATATCATCTTCATAAAGTTCTCTGTGCAGAACCATTTGGTGTACCATGTTTGATTGTCCTGAACAAAGCCACACGTCGCCAATGAGAATTTCTTTCAGCGTAATATGATTGCTCGCGTCGATCTGCATTGTGTATGGACCGCCTGCTTTCATCGAAGCCAGTTTTACCATCCACTTGCCATCTGAACCTGCTGTTGTCTTATATTTTTTCCTGTTGAATTCGATCTTTATTTTTTCACCTGGTGAAGCCCAGCCCCAAATTTTTACCGGTGCATCTCTTTGAAGGATCATACTATCTCTTACCAGTTGCGGCAATCTTACCTGGCAGAATGTATCACTAGCACCGAATACAAAACAGCAAACAAGTACAGCACAAATAATTTTCAAATTCATCTTCATCATTAATCAATTATTCAAAGGGTGATGAAATTATTTCTCTTTTGGAATAAACATTGAACTGCCAAACCTGTCGAGTTGGAATCCCGTTACCGCGCCGTGCGCATCCTGTTTAAAATGCATGTTTAGAAATTCAGCTGTGGAATAAAAATCAGTTTCCGATGCTGCGTTTAAAACGTATTTATTGTTTTGGCCCGCATAGGCAACAAGTTGTTTCCCTTCGGTTTTCACTTCGACAGTTCCTGCATCAGGCGATTTGTATCTGCCGGAATATTTTTGCAGGACGTCATCCGCGAGCTGGAGTGAAGGACGTTGAAATACATATTGCAGCCCGCGTTCATAACCTTCACCTTTCGTTCCTGAGTGTCCTATGTTTTCCAGTACTCTCGTTTGTATACTCAATGATGAATATTGTCTCGTAGATAAAAAATCGGTGAGTTGTTTAAATGCAGGTGCTGATCTTTCCACGCTGCCCATGCACATGAACAATCGTGCCGGCTGATTCGTTTTGCTCTCATAATATTTCTGTTCATAGCCTGACAACACATTATTGCCCCATGTGAAGGCGGGGCTGACAGCGATGTAGCGTTGGAACATTTGCGGTTGCGTCAACAGTGAATAAATTGTAAACAATCCGCCCAGCGATGATCCCATCAACGTCCGGTCTTTATTGTCCGCATTGTAATTGCTTTCAATGAATGGAAATAATTCTGTTTTCATGAAGGATAAAAATCTATCTGCGCCTCCGCTCTGCGGAAGCCGGGCTTCATTTGTTGGCGTGTAATCTCTTGCTCTCAAGCTATCGGGGTTGGGATGATTGCCTCCCCATGTAACACCAACGATGATCAAAGAGGGAATAAATCCATCGAAGTATTGCTGACCGTAGAGTGCAGTGACAAGAGGGAAATCCCATTGGGAATCCATCAGGTAAACGACCGGAAATTTTTTATTGCTGTTTGCATAGCCCGATGGAAGATTGATATGCAATTCGTAATCCTGGTTTACAATAGAAGAATGGATCGTTCGCTTTTCAGAACCTGGGATTGTTACAGGGTTTGATTGCGCTGCAGCATTTTGCTGGATTAGAATTAAAAGAATGAAGATGAAAAAGTTTTGTTTCATGGTTCAACTTTATTGTTCAAATGTTAGAAGTTTGTTTCCTCCAGCGGTCGCCATAGCTTTCTGCGAAGGCGACAATCTAATCTTCAACGCTTGGTTTCGCGTGGCCCTAAATAACTTCTCTTCAGCCCACCGAAATCAACTACTATTTTTTGCAATACAACCGCAGGACTGATCATCCAGTATTTCAACACATGCTTTCCGGTCTTGTTTATTTGGTGTTTGGAAGTTTTTATGATGATATTATTCGCCACCCAGTTTTCCCAGGTGCGTACATTATTATCTTCTTTATTCAAAGTAATGACTTGTGGTTTCTCATCATCGATAGAAACGGCGAACTGCAAACCTTCATCGTTATGAAAATTCAAAGTAGGCGAGAAGTAAAGATTGACAGAAACTGTTGCTGTGTCGTAAGAGTAGAATTCGTATTCAAGATGAGGACTGTTCGTTGTCAATTTAGCAGAAGCCGTAACTGGAAAACTACTGATGCCTGAACCATCCCTTCCAATATCAGGAATCATTTTCCATTTTATATTGGAAGAATTGATTGCTTTCGTCCAGTGTTCTGCTTCGATTGAAACGTAACCTTCCAGTTCATAAAAGAGATTTTGCTTTATCCCTGAAGGAGTTTGATTAGCTGCGCTATGGAGCAATCTGTCTGTTTTAATCACATCATATGAATCTTTCTGCTGCACGTAATTTACTTCGGGCATTTTATTGGCTGGAGGTTGTTGCCAGTAGGTATAGCCAATATGTGTCTGGTCCATCATATGATTCCATTTACCATTTGCAATCCTGTGATATTCCAGTGTGATCAAAGAATCATTTTGATACAATCGTTTTGCACGGTCGGCATATTCATTTGCTGCCGGGTCATTCTTAGCAGCCAGGGCGCGGTTTTGAGCAACATTAAAATATAGTGCATTCAGATTTGCAGAAGCCTTCACAGGATGCAATACCATTTCGAAAAATGCATCTCTGTAGTTCGATGGAAGAAGTTCGTTTATTTTCTCGGCCTGCTCCAGTAGCATCGTATAGTCACTAACTACCCATTTTGCTTCATTGTAATTTTCGAGTTGATACGTATCCGGTGAAAGCAATTCAGGTTTTCTTCTTGCATTGTATTGGGAGTATTTCCTGATAATCTCGCCGATCTGTTTTGCATACTTCGGTCCGAATTGTTGCGAAGCCCATGTAGTGTAGTAAGTTTTGAGGTTGTCTTCATTCCACTTCGAAGGATTCCATGCATAATCAAGAAAAAAAGAAATTGGAAACTCCATGGGTTTGATGTCGCCGACATTCACGATCCATATCTGTCTCGCATTATATTCCCATGCAAGATGCATTTGCTCCCAGGTTCTTGCAATATTATTTGTGTTGATCCATTTGTAATTTCTTGGTCCGCCCACATAATCGAAATGATAGTAGATACCATAGCCACCTTTTCTAGGTTTTTCATCGAGCCTTGGAAGTTTGCGGATGTTTCCCCAGTTGTCATCACACAACAAGAGTGTTACATCGTCGGGCGTGCGCATGCCTTTGTCATAATAATCCTGCACTTCTTTGTACAAGGCCCAGAGCTGAGGCGTTTCGCTTGCGGGTTTACCGGTTACTTCTTCAATAATTTTTCTTTGATCTTTTACAATTCGTTCAAGAAGCGCAATTGCAGTTCCCTGTGTCATCGGCGCATCGCCATCGCCGCGCATGCCAATGCTTGCAATGGTTTCTGTTCCCTGCACTCTTTGCATTCCTTCTTTCCAGAATTGCTGCAAGCGAACTTCATTGCTATCGTAGTTCCAGATGCCCTTGCCATATCTTCTCCATTCATCGTGCGCACGCATAAGTGGTTCATGATGAGAAGTGCCAATCACGATACCATAATCGTCCGCCGATTTTTTATTCTGCGGATCATCATCATAAAATGCGTTGCCCCACATGGCGGGCCATAAATAATTTCCTTTGAGACGAAGTATGAGTTCGAATACATTTTCGTAAAACTGGTGATTGAATCCACCGAATTTTTCTTTGCTCCATCCGCTAAGTGCCGGAGCTTCATCGTTGATAAAAATTCCACGATACTTCACACCTGGTGCATCGGTAAGAAATACGTTTGCTTTTACATAGAGTTCATTTTTTTTCGTTACAGGAACATCTGTCCACCAATACCATGGAGATACACCGATTTGTTTTGAGAGCTCGAAAATTCCGTAGGCCGCACCTCTGCGATCACTTCCTGCAACTACCAACGCCTGGCTTACACCTTTGAATGGTGCTTTGACAACCTGCACCTGGTAAGCTTCCCACTTGCCTTTAATCTTATCAAGGTTTAGTTTTCTGGATTTGACCAGTTCCTGGATAAATTTTGAATTGACTGTACCAACGATCATAACAGTTTCCGTTGCCGGAATGTCTGAAGCAATTGCCGGTTTCTTTCCAGTGACCATTTCAACATCGTGTTGAAAAAGTTCAGCGGCTTTTTTTATCAATGCAGGATCTGCATCGTCATACAGAATGGTGGTCGTTTGACTATTTGATGCAAGTGTGAATGCAGCGGTTTCTTTTTTTTCAGAAATGATTTGTTGTGCTTCAATTGCAGTGAAGCATACAAGAGATATAGCAAGCAGGTAAATCTTTTTCACAACAGAAATTTAAAATCCAATTGAATTTCCTCCGTCGACAGGCAGTATAACGCCTGTAATATATTTTGATGCATCAGATGCAAGGAATGCTGCTGCATCACCGATATCAGCTGGTTGGCCGAGTTCGCCCATCGGCGTTCTGCCAAGCGCTTTTGCCTTTCTTTCCGGATCATTGTTCAAGGCCTTTGCCGACATATCGGTTGCGATAAAACCAGGCGCGATACAATTCACACGAATACCTTCCGGTGAAAGTTCTACAGCCATTGCCCTTGTCATTCCTTCGATAGCAGACTTGGAAGCCGTATAAGCGATCACTTTTGGTATTCCATATTGTGATGCCATCGAACTGATGTTGATGATGCTTCCCTTAATCTTTTTTTCCAGCATGCATTTTGCCACTTCTCTCGACAGGCTAAAAACTGCGGTAAGATTTGTAAGTATGATGCGCTGAAAATCTTCATCCGTAACATCAGTAAAATTCTTTTTCATGTTGATGCCGGCATTGTTCACGAGCACATCGATCCTTCCATGCTTATCCATTATTGTTTGAACCAGTTTTGGAATAGAGCCGAGATCGTTCAAATCATACTGGAGTGTTTCGCACAGTGCACCCAATTTTTCTTTTGCTGCGCAAAGTTTTTCTTTATCTCTTCCTACAATGATGGTGTGAGTATTATGCTGGACCAGTTTCTGTGCAATGGCGAAGCCAATTCCCGATCCACCTCCAGTGACGATTGCTATTTTTGATTGTGTTCCTTTCATTATTTGAGATTACACCAATTATAAGCACGAACTAAATGACGGTTTACACGGATTATTAGAATTTCACGGATCACTAATTCTATAAACGACCAGGCTTGCAGCTTGTGGCTGGAAGCTTGCAGCTGGAATAGCACATTAGCACATTATCACATTAGCAAATTCGTTTTCACATTTTCACATTTTCACATTTTCAAATCTTCACATTAATTCCCCGTTCCCGGCGCATATGGAAATCGAAGCGCCTGGTAGTAAGCCAATGTGTGATCCGGTTTTTCATATTGGGCAGGAATTGGTTTTCCGGAAAAGGTTTGGAAATATAAGAGGCAGGCATTGCGCCACCAGATGGCTTCACTGAGTTGAACATTCAACAGCATTTGCACATGTCGAAAACGTTCTTCGTCTATAAATGGTTTTAATGAATTCCATTGCTGTTGCATTGCTCTCACAGAATCTACTCCTGCATAATAGCTGTGACATAATTCATCCCACAGTGTTCTTCCTGACTTCATTTTATGATTCCAGCTTACATGATGAAACCAAAGCAAATATTTTTCAGGACAGGTATTCGAATCTTCGTATTGCTTTTGCACTTCGGGCGCATATTGTTCAAGCGCATTGCTTCCTCTTGAAGATCTTTCGAAACCAATACCGAATGAATCTGCTTTATGATAGTACACAGGATTCCAGTCCGCTCTTCCGGCATTGTTCACCCAGGGCGCTGGCCCATAGTGATGACCCGTTCCCATGATATGATGAAGACCCAGTGGTGTCATATAATTTACAACTGTCTCACGTGAAGAGAGCATGATCTGCTTAATGGTTGCAATCAGTTTAGGATTGTTTGGAAAACTTTCTTTGATCCATTCATCTGCGATCGCTGAAGCAGACAGATCATGATCCCAGGCCAGTCTTCCGAATGCATACCAGTTGGACTGTCCAAATAAATGACCCGTCCAGTTTCTGTCATTGCCAATGTTGGAAACGCCCGCCATGCCAGTGATCGAATAATTATCGAGAGTTCCATCAATTACTTTTTTCACAGTAGAACCAGGCCCGTGCTGGTAAGTATCCGCATCAAGCACTTCTTTAAACAGTGGCGCTTCGTACACGAGATTTGTTCCCTGTCCCAAATACTCCTGCGTGATTTGAAACTCCATCATCAATGGTGTTTGAGGCATCGCACCAAAAAGAGGAGAGAAGGGTTCTCTTGGTTGAAAATCCAAAGGCCCGTTTTTTACCTGCACCAAAACGTTCTTTTCAAATTTTCCATCGAGCGGTTTGAATTCACTGTAAGCCTGCTTGACGCGGTCTTCCGGCGTTTCATTGCTGTACACAAATGCACGCCACATTACAATGCCGCCATGCGGTGCCACTGCTTCTGCAAGCATGTTCGCGCCATCAGCATGCGTTCTTCCATAATTCTGCGGACCGGGTTGTCCTTCAGAATTTGCCTTCACTAAAAAACCTCCGAAGTCAGGTATGTATTGATAGATCTCATTTATTTTTTCCTTCCACCAATTGCGTACAGTTGTATCGAGCGGATCTGCTGTCTTCAACTTTCCAAGTTCAATCGGCGCACTAAATCTTGCAGTGAGATAAAGTTTTATTCCATATGGACGGAACACGTCTGCAAGCGCCTTGAATTTCTCAAGATATTCTTTTGTAAGGATCAGAGCATTTGCGTTTACGTTAGTGACAACGGTTCCGTTGATGCCGATGGATGCATTTGCTCTTGCATAATCAATATAGCGTTGATCAATGTAACCAGGTAAAGTATGCCAGTTGAAGATCGAAATACCTGCGTAACCTCTTTCAACATGACGCGTTAAATTATCCCAGTGATTGAGCAACCGGTTTTGGATTTTAGGTGCACTTATGATGGCAAGGTTTTGAATGCTTTGACGTGTCTGCATCAATCTCAAAAAATGAAACACGCCGTAGAGAATTCCAATGTCGGTGTTAGCAGATATAGTTGTGACATTCTTTCCATCAACCTTCATGGTGTAAATAGTAAAAGCTTCCTTACCATAGGTCTGAAAATCGATGTGTGAAAAGGGGATTGGCTGATTTTTGCGGATTAAAAGAGAACCGTTGTTAGCTGCATTGCTTTCAGGAACAACTTGTCCAAACAGTCCCTTTAAGCCGTCAGACAATTCTTTCTTCGCAACAGTAATTGTTGGTGAAGCATCATAGAAAAAAAATGACCTTACCTGGTTTTTATATTGGCTCAAAATCGCGGGGTCATCGATCTTATCATAGCGCAACCAAAGCCTATAGCCATCGTCTGCATGGCAAACCGAAGACAAAAGGTTAATGCAAAGGTTGAGGATAACTATGTAGATGTACCTGCTCAATTTCACTTGGTTGTATTAGACTGTTTTCTTTTTTCGGGAAGAATCTCTTTCAATTAATTCTGAACGCATGATAATGGTGTTGGTCATATCCATATTAGAAGTGCCGGTCAAGTGACTAATCAGGTAGCGTGCTGCGATCTCACCCATTTCATGACCTGAATAATTTATAGTGCTTAGGTTCGGTTCAATCACTCTTGATACCGGATCGTTATTAAAACCGACAAAGGCAATGTCTTCTGGAATTCTAAAACCTTCCTGTTTGAGCGTGAGCATGCAGGCCACCGCGCAGGTATCGTTCGCCACAAAAACGCCGTCAGGCATCGGACTTAAGTTCTTAATGATTTCCGCGGCCTGTATTCCATCTTCGAAGCTGAGTGAATTTATTATAAGATCATCTTCATGAAAAGGAATATCAAATTCTGCAAGTGCCTGCTTATATCCCTTCAACCTGTCGACGTACACGTTCTGTTTTGGTAAAGCGCTGATATGAACAATACGCTTGCAGCCTTGTTCAATCAAATGCTTCGTTGCTTTGTATGCAGCACTCGTGTTGTCAATTAAAATGTTTGTACAACCCCTGTGATCCATCACGCGGTCGAAAAATATTACCGGGATATTTTTTTTGAAAAAACTATCGAAATGTGATAACTCACTTGTGTTGTATGCAAGTGAAACGAGCAAGCCATCGACACGATTGTTGAACAGGATTTTGGCATTGGCAGCTTCTTTTGTTTCAGATTCGGATGACTGGCTGATGATCAAATTGTATTCTTCGTTGTTGGCAACCTGCTCAATACCTGCGATCACGGCAGACATAAAGTTGCTATTCAGCCTGGGTACAATAACACCGATGGTTTTCGTTTTCTGATTGCGGAGATTGCGGGCGAAGTGATTAGACCTGTAACCCATTTCATCCACCAGGTCGAAAATTTTCTTTTTAGTTTTTTTGCTGATCCTCGGGTGATCCTTTAATGCCCTGCTCACTGTTGCCGGCGAGATGTTTAATTTTTTTGCAAGGTCGTATATGGTGACTTCTTTAGTGGCCGACATAGTTTTGATTGTTTAACGATACCAACTAACCCTTTGTCATTTTTGCTCCTGAATTCCTTTCTTGAGGGAAGAATTGCGAACGATAAGCTCTGAATTAACGATGATCGTATTTGTCTGGTGGATATTGCTGATGCCTTTGAGATGATTAACCAGGTTCCTGGCAGCTACTTCGCCCATATCAATACCCGGATAGTTTATAGTGGTAAGTGTTGGCTCAATCAGTTTTCCGATCGTATCATTATTAAAACCAACGATTGCGATATCCTTGGGAATACTTACACCATGTTCCTTTAGTGTGCGCATGCAAACAGCAGCAACAAAATCGTTGGTGAGAAAAACGCCATCGGGAAGCGGTTTCATTTTGAGGATCTTCTTGGCTGATTCAATTCCGGCTCTTTCGGTAAGGTCATCTATTATAAGCATGCTCTCTTCGAATGGGATCTTGTGGTCGAACAGTGCATCGCGATAACCTTTATATCGTTGGGAGTAAACGTTTCTTTTCAGACTTGATGTTACGTGGACAATTTTTTTACAACCTTGCTCTACCAGGTGCGTGGTGGCGATGTAACCGCACTTAGTGTTGTCAATGATGACGACGCTGTTCTTGCCATCCTGTTCCACACGGTCGAAGAAGATCACAGGAATTCCTTTGTCGACAAACGGTTTGAAATGCTCGAGGTCTGTTGTGTCAAATGAAAGTGAGGCGATGAGTCCATCAACCCTTTTATGGAAAAGATTCTTCGCGTTGGCTGCTTCTTTTTTAGAGCTCTCGGAAGAGTGTGCAATAATTATGTCGTAACCCGCGGCCGTTGTCACCTTCTCAATCCCTGCAAGGACAGAAGTCATGAAATTACTGTTCAACTCATGAACCAGGACGCCGATGGTATGTGTATGCTGCTGCCGAAGATTTCTTGCGAAGAGGTTGGAGCGATATCCCAACTCTTCCACGGCTTCGGAAATTTTCTTCTTAGTTTTTTTACTTATGCCGGGATGGTCTTTGAGACCGCGGCTTACGGTGGCCGGCGAAATATTCAGCCGGAGCGCTATGTCATAAATCGTGGTCTCTTTAGCCTTTCTCATACAATCGCTTACATGTTTACGGGTAAAGCTAAAATAAATTTTTTTTAAAAAAAATAATGTAATCGGTTGCGCAGTTCGAAAATCTCCCTAAATTCGACAAGGATAGAGCTGCTTAGAAACAAAACAACCGACGATTATGCTGCTTAAATTAAGAATGAGAATTAACTGTTTCACCTGCGACTTCAAAGGTCATTTCCCCACTCAAACTCGCATCAGACCGGATTTTTCCTCTCCTTTATTTTGGCGGACCTGGTTTTTTTTCGTGCAACCGATTGCTCTAACAGATTTCCTGACCAAAGATGGGTCGGCACACACGATAACTGGAAAACCTCATACCATTCTATTCGTCCCGTAGAAAATTCCTTTTCGATCAAACTTCTTTGCCCTGTGTAAAACCGTCGAGAATAACCAAACAGAATTTTAAAACATCTATTTATGAAAATTATGGTTACGCATGAATCGCGAAAAGCGTCAACCTCCCTAAAACTGCTTTGGGAGAAAATGATGTTTAGTGCTTTCTTTCTTTTTCTGACTGCATTATCTGTACAGGCACAAACGATCACCGTAAAGGGCCGTGTTACTAATGAATCAGGTCAGGCCGTTCCAAGTGCTTCAGTCACTGTTAAGGGTACGGGCAACGGCGTTACGACCGCCAGTGATGGCTCGTTTCAAATTCCAGCTCCTTCAAATGGTACGCTTGTCGTTTCTTCTGTTGGTTTTGGCTCGGTTGAAGTAGCCATCAAAGGCCGAACAACTGTGAATGCTACTCTGAACACAGCAGGAAGTACGATGGAACAAGTTATAGTTGTAGGTTATGGAACCCAAAGGAAAGAAGCGGTCACAGGATCGGTTGCTTCGATCACTGGAGAATCCTTGCGTGAAATACCTGCCGCTAACATCACACAGGGATTGCAAGGGCGGATTGCCGGGGTGGACATCTCACAAACTTCAACAAGGCCGGGAGCTACCATGCAGATTCGCATAAGAGGTACACGGTCACTGAGCGCCGATAATAATCCATTGATAGTTCTTGATGGTATCCCTTTCCTGGGATCTATAGGTGATATTAACCCTGACGATGTGAAGAGCATTGAGATCCTTAAAGATGCGTCAGCGACTGCTATTTACGGTTCCCGCGGTGCAAATGGCGTGGTGCTGGTTACAACAGATAAAGGAGGCAGGAATAGAATGCCGAAAATAACCTACAGCGCATATTATGGCATCCAGGATGTGTTTGCAAAATACCCTATGATGAATGGCGATCAATTGGCTGCATTACGCGCAGCCAGGGGACAATACACTAATGGTCCGGACGAAATCGCTGGTACGAACACAGACTGGCAGGATTTATTTTACCAGAAGGGTAGAGTTACAGACAACAACATCAGCCTTTCCGGCGGTACTGAAACAGGCAGTTACAACTTTGGCCTGGGCTATTATCTCAACGAGGGCGTCATCCCTACGCAACAGTACAAACGTTATTCATTACGTGGCTCACTTGACCAACAGGTGGGAAAATATTTTCGTCTTGGTTTCACCACTTACGACAACCAGAATATGAGTGAGGGCAACCAGGTTGGCTTGTACAATACGCTGAGCATGTCACCTATGGCAACTCCATATAATCCAGACGGCTCTTTTAAAAGAATCGTGCGCATGGCGGCGGATGACCAGGCTGTATTTACAAAAACTGTAGTCGATAGTTTACATGACAATGATCAGTGGGTAAATGAAACCCGTGGATTTGCTTCTTACAATTCCATCTTTGGTGAAGTGAAAGCCCCTTTCCTCGATGGATTGAAATACAGGGTAAATCTTGGGCTCGACTATATACAAACAAATAATGGCGCTTATACAGGAACGGGGGTAGGCAGTACCAATGCTGCTTCTTTATCTTCCGCATCAGTAGATAACAGGGCTACTTATCATTGGACGCTTGAAAACCTGCTTTCGTATGACCATACATTTGGCGGCAAGCATAGTATCAACGCAGTGGCCCTTTATTCTACGGAGCAAAGCAAATACAACCGGTCGAGTATGTCGGCCCAGGATATTCCTGCAGATGCTTTTGAATTCTATAACCTCGGCCAGGCTGCAGGCCAGATCACGGTGGATCCCGGCCAACAGGAATACCAGTTATGGGGCCTGATGTCCTGGATGGGTCGTGTGATGTATTCCTACGAAAACCGTTATATGATTTCCGCTACAGTGCGATCTGACGCTTCATCAAGATTAGCAGAAGGTCACAAATGGCATACGTATCCTGCTATTTCAGTGGGATGGAACATTGCGAACGAATCATTCATGAAGGGAGTTTCTGCTATCAATATGCTGAAACTGAGAGCAGGTTTCGGACAAACATCTAACCAGGCGATCGCTCCTTATGCTACACTTGGTTCGTTAAGTACAAGGCCTTATAATTTCGGTCCTACTGGCTTTGCTACCGGATATTTTGTTTCACAGCTGCCCAATGAAAATCTTGGATGGGAATTTTCCAAGACCTGGAATCTCGGTGTTGATTTTTCACTCTTTAAGAACCGCTTGTCTGGTACTGTTGAATACTATTTGACAAAAACCGAAGACATTCTACTAAATCTTGGCCTGCCACCCACTGCGGGTGTAACCGGATATACTGCCAACGTTGGTGCTACTCAAAACAAGGGATTTGAATTAAGCCTGAATGGTACAATCGTAAATACGAACGGATGGACCTGGGATGCAGGTGTTAACTTTTATACCAACCAAAACAAATTGGTATCGCTTGCTTCAGGACAAGTTAAGGATGAAGGTAACGGATGGTTTATCGGACATAATATCAACGCTATTTACGATTACCAAAAAATTGGACTCTGGAACACAGCTAAAGATTCGGCAGATAATTTCTTAAATATCCTTGAGCCGGGTGGAATGGTAGGGATGATCAGGGTGCTGTATACAGGCGGCTTCGACCCTGTAACAAAGAAACCATTGAGAGCAATTGGAGCAGCAGACCGACAGGTCATGGACGTGGATCCAGACTTCCAGGGCGGGTTTAATACACGTGTTAGTTTTAAAGGATTTGACCTTGGTATCATTGGAACTTTCAGAAAAGGAGGTCTCCTCATAAGCACCATACACGGTTCAAATGGCTACCTGAACTTGTTGACCGGTCGTAGAAATAATCTCGATGTGGACTATTGGACCCCGACCAATACCGATGCAAAATATCCTAATCCTGCTGGTCCTATCAGCAATGACAATCCAAAATACGCCAGCACGTTGAGCTATTTCGACGGATCATACATGAAAATTCGCACCATTACTCTTGGCTATGATCTCAATCGGAGCGTAATTAAAAACAAAGCTGTTAAGCTGCGTGTGTATGCTACTGTTCAAAATCCATTTGTGATGTTTTCACCCTACCATACGGAATCTGGGCTTGATCCAGAATCGAATTCTTACGGAAATGAAAACCAGGCTGCAGGTAGTTTCCAGAGACGCATATTGACAGTAGGCTTTAATACGCCTTCTACCCGGAACTACATTGCTGGTCTTAATCTCTCATTTTAAAAAACAGGAAAATGAAAAAATTATTTATAAAGTCTGTTGTCGTATCAGCCCTGTTCATGTTGCTGTTTTCGGGATGTAAAAAAATCCTTGAAGAACAGCCCCGAGCCACTTATACGCCCGAATTTTTTAAAACCCAGACGGGAGTCCTTGGAGGCATTACATCCATGTATGGTCACCTTCGAATTTTATTCGGCCAGCCCTATTACTACAATTCATGGGAAACAGGCACCGATGAATATACTTATGGCCAAAGTGCTGACGCGAACTTTAAGGATATGGACATGAGTGGTGTGGGCCAGATAACGTCTACCAGCAGCCGCTCCGACGCTTTGTGGGCGCCGGCTTTTTCTAACATCAATACGGCCAGTGGTGTCATTGAGAATGCTGCCGCAGTGGGTCTATCGCCTGCTTTAATAGCCGAAGCCAGGTTTTTCCGTGCGTTTGATTACTTTATGTTAGTACAAACATTCGGTGGTGTGCCCCTCGACTTAGGTGCCGGTGAATTGAAGTTTAATACAACTCCGTCAAGAAAATCGGTGCGCAATACAGTTCCACAGGTTTATACCAAGGGCATCTTCCCTGATATGCTCCAGGCAATTACTGATTTGCCAGTCGCTCCCCGGGTAACCGGTGCGGCTACTAAAACACTTGCACGCCTTTACCTTGCGAAAGCATACCTCACTTATGCGTGGTGGCTTCAAAATCCAAATAATATTCCTACTTATCCTGCATCGCCCCGCACGGACCCGGATGGTCATGACGCAGCATACTATTTTCAAAAAGCCTATGACATAGCAGTACAGGGGATCGACAACCCAGGTTCTTTTGGTTTGGTAAATACATTCTATGATCTGCATGTGGGTGGCAATGATCGCAACAAAGAAATGTTGTTATATGCTGACCACACACAGGAAAGTGCGTTATATAATGGTTCACCCATCAGCGGTTTTGATGGAGAAATACCAGCGCCGAGAAATACGGCGTACTGGATGGTGAACTGGAATTATACATTAATAAGAAGTGCTTCCAATTCTAACGGTACTGGAGCTTTCAGTTCTGTTCAAAGAGAGGCTGCCCAGAGCTTAGGCCGCCCATATACGCGTATGGCTCCGACTCTCGGTGTCTTCTTAAACACATTTGCTGAGAAAACGTTGGACTCACGCTACGACGCAACTTTCACCACTACCTACAGGGGGAATTGGCCCAAGGCATACACGCCACAAAGCTCAGCGCCAGCGGTAGTTTACAATGCCAATGACCTCCCAGTCACGCCGGGTCAGCCTATATTGAGTTTCCTGGACTATGATTCACAGGCAGCGGGTATTGTATATTCTACAGGAGCAAATTTTGCAGGGAAAGCCTATAGCAATGTAGGCGCGGGAATGTTGCCCGGCCGTGCAGACTTTGTAATCGCTCCAAGTGGAATTAGCAGGGTTGTGTTCCCCGGGCTTTGGAAGTTGGGTGTTTATCGCACCGACAACGTCGGACTGGGAGAGCCGAATGTTGCAAGCACGCGTCCGTTTAAAATTGCGAAGTTTTCTGAACTCTATTTTGTCGCTGCAGAAGCAGCCGTGAAAGGCGCTACACCTGTAGCAGGCAAGAGCGCAAGGGAGTTGATCAATGTAATCAGAGCTCGGGCAGGCAAATGGAGCTTCTCGAACAAGAACCAGGTAGCCGTTGCTGCGGATAACAGCGCTGCACTTGTTGCTGCCACTCCAGCTACCATCGACATCGATTATATTCTGGCGGAGCGTTCCCGCGAATACTTTGGTGAAGGAGTGCGCTGGTTTGATTTGGTCCGTACACAGAAATGGACTCAGGTTGCGACGACATACCAGATTTGTGGTCCAAACAATGGGGATCATACACCGATCACAGTCACACGTACCATTCAACCGAATTTTTACCTGCGTCCCATTCCACAAGCGCAGCTTGATTTTATGGAAGCAACTCCCGAAGAGAAAATTGCATATCAAAACCCAGGGTATTAATTATTGTCTCTCATAATAGCAGCACAATGGAAGGATGATGAAAATCGTCCTTCCATATTTTTACCCAGGACCCGCGCGCCAGCATCTCGATTTAGCAATCGTTTACACCTTTAGGACAAAGCGAAATCGCTTTTTTTTGCAAAAAATTTATGTAATCGGTTGCATATTGTGAAATCTCCCTAAATTAGATGCCTGTTGAAGCAGGTCGCATTGCGATTTTATCCTGCTATTAAGTGAATAGGTGCCATTAAACATGCTTGTGAGTATGAAATTTAATCTTGCGATTTACAGTCTTGTATTCAGTGTTGCGATTATCTCTATATCGTGTAAAAAAGATAATGGGGGAGGAAGTACGCCACCGCCTCCACCGCCACCGCCGGTTGTTGACACCTCCGGCCCTTTGAAAAATGCAGCGGCTTTTCCATTTGGCATTGCAATAGAATATGCATTGTTTAAAAACAATTCAAGCTATAGAAACACGGTGGTTCGCGAAGCCGACCAGGTGACCTTCGGTTACCAGATGAAGCACGGCGCTATTGTAAAGGACGATGGAAGCTTTGATTACAGCCAGGCCGATGAACTATATAATCTTGCGAACTCAAACGGACTAGCAGTGTTCGGACACACGCTCGTGTGGCATTCCAATCAGAACGGAAATTATTTGCGCTCACTAACCGTTAGCAGCGGAACAAGCAGTGGTACCAACCTTTTACCGAGCGGTGATTTCGAAGCTGGCACCGGCACATCAGGAACCGGAAGCAGTTTGTTTACAGGATGGAATCTTTTGGTTGGAGGAACGGCGGCTGCGAGTTTTGCCGCAGTTACAGGCAATGGTAGTGCAAGAGCTTTCCAGGTTACGGTTACAACACCTGGAGCAAACGCATATGATGTGCAGGCCATCGGTTCCAACTGGGCTGCAACTGTAGGGACACAATATAAAGTGAGCTTTGATGTGAAAGCTTCGGCTGCCGGTGGCACCGTTCGAATCGTGAATCAAAATGCCCAGTATCAGCAATACGAAATCACGCCTACAACTTCATGGGCAACTTATACCTGGACCTTAGGTGCGGTTGAAACTTCACCCATTCTTCGGTTGAATTTTCCAACAGCCGGCGTGTATACAATTGATAATATAAAAATCAACGAAGTCACATCAGGCGGCACTCTTCCTGACGCACAAGCCGCGGCAAATATTGATTCTGCTATGAGTCGGTTTATCAGGACTTCAATGATGCGTTATGCAGGAAAGGTCAAGGCATGGGATGTTGTGAATGAACCTATGTCTGATGGCACTGGCGCTTTGCGGTCCAATTCAGGAACAACAACCGGTGATATATTTTACTGGTCGCAATACCTCGGGAGGGATTACGCATTGAAAGCATTTAACTATGCCAAGAACGCCGATCCTGCAGCGCTGTTATTTATCAACGATTATAATCTCGAATCAGACTCGCGCAAACTGGATTCGCTGCTTGCATATGTCAATGAATTAAAAACGAAAGGTGCAAAGATTGATGGCATCGGTACTCAAATGCATATGAGCACTGCAACATCCAGGTCAGGCATTGATAATATGTTTGTAAAACTTGCGGCGACAGGATTGAAAATAAGAATATCGGAACTCGACATCCGCATGAATCCAAACAATACTGCGGGTTTCACTCCAACAACACAAAGCCTGAATGACCAGGCTTCCATGTATCAATATGTTGTGGAATCATTTAAGAAAAATGTTCCTGCAGCGCAGCGATATGACATTACGGTTTGGGGAGTTGCTGACAGTGATAGCTGGATCGTAACCGTTATGCATAAGGAAGATTTCCCGCTTTTGTTTAATTCCAGTTATGAAAAAAAGCCCGCATACACCAGTGTGATTAAAGCACTAAGGGCTTAATAATAAAGAATGTCTCATAGGGCAAGTTTTAGATTTTTGCATAGCAATCACCGGAGGGATGATTCTTCATCCTTCCCTTTTTTTAACCCCGTACTTCTAATGTATTTTTTAAATAATTTGCCTTCACGGGTCATTAGGCGCTGGCATTTTGTAGCTTAGAACATTAAACTATGTTATTACTCGGAATAGATCTTGGCACATCTTCTATAAAAGTATCTGTGGTTGACGGAGCAACGCGTAATTGCATTGCTTCGGCACAGTTTCCGGAAACGGAAGTGGACATTATTGCGCCGCAACCTGGTTGGGCGGAACAAAGTCCCGATCTCTGGTGGGAACATGTAAAGCAGGCTATTTTAAAATGCAACAGCACTAACAGTTATGACCCAAAAGATATTGCAGCTATCGGTATCGCTTACCAGATGCACGGGCTTGTACTGGTAGACAAAAATCAAAAAGTCTTACGCAATTCTATTATTTGGTGCGATGGTCGTGCCGTGTCGATCGGCGATCATGCATTTGCAGAAATAGGAGAGAAGAAATGTTTAGCGCATTTATTGAATTCACCCGGAAATTTCACGGCGAGTAAACTTGCATGGGTGAAAGAAAATGAACCGGAGATTTACGAACGCATCGACAAGGTTTTGTTGCCCGGGGATTTTATTGCAATGCAACTCACAGGTGAAACCACCACAACTGTTTCGGCATTATCTGAAGGCATTTTCTGGGATTTCAAAACCCATTCAGTTTCTGCCGACGTCATGGGTTATTATGGTTTCGAATCCTCTTTCATTCCAACCGTGCAGGCTTTGTTTTCACAGCATGGAAAGTTGAAAGACGATGCGGCAACGCGGCTCTCATTGAAACCGGGAATTCCGGTTTCTTACAAAGCAGGAGATCAGCCTAACAATGCATTTTCTCTAAATGTTTTGAATCCTGGTGAAGTTGCAGCAACTGCCGGAACATCTGGTGTGATCTATGGCGTAAGCAATCAGTTGAATTACGATCTTCAATCGCGCATCAACAGCTTTGCGCATGTGAATCATGAAAAAAACCAATTGCGCATCGGGGTGCTCTTATGCATAAATGGCGCAGGCATCTTCAACCGCTGGATAAGAAATCTCATTGGCGCGCATCATAGCTATGAAAGTTTAAACCTTGCTGCTTCTCATGTTGCTCCCGGGTCAAATGGTTTGAAAATGCTTCCATTTGGCAATGGTGCCGAGCGTATGCTGAATAATAAAATAGTTGGCGCGCATTTTCACAATCTTGATTTCAATGTGCACTCGGCAGAACACCTGGTTCGCGGTGCGCAGGAAGGAATTTCGTTTGCTTTCAGATACGGTCTTGATATCATGAGAGAAAATGGAATGGACCCGAATATCATAAGGGCAGGTAAGGCAAATATGTTCCTGAGCAGCGTGTTCGCGCAATCATTTGTAAATGCAACAGCTGTTCCTGTTGAACTGTATCAAACCGACGGAAGCGTCGGTGCTGCACTTGGCGCCGGTGTGGGGATTAATTTTTATCCTGACCCGGTATCGGCGTTTGCCAATAGAAAACCTTTAAAAACAATCGAACCATCCGATACATCTGTTTACGATTCTCTCTATGAAGAATGGAAGGATCTTCTCGACACACAATTGCAAAAAAATCACGAAGCAGAAACAATTTTAAACACACAAATTAATTAACTACGACAATGACAGTAGAATCGAAAACCAAAACCTATTTCAAGAATATACCCCAGGTCAAATACGAAGGTCTTGAAACTGATAACCCATTTGCTTTTCGCTGGTATGATGAAAATAAAGTGGTCGCTGGCAAGACCATGAAAGAACATTTGCGGTTCGCCTGCGCCTACTGGCATTCATTCAATGGAAACGGCGCAGATCCTTTCGGTGCGCCCACGCATGTTTTTCCATGGAACACGTCAAGCGATCCAATTGAAAGAGCGATGGCAAAAATGGATGCAGCTTTCGAATTCATTACGAAAATGAGCATGCCTTATTATTGCTTTCACGATGTGGACGTGGTCGATTATACAGACGATGTTGCAGATAATGACAAAAGATTGCAGACGCTTGTGGGATATGCCAAGCAGAAGCAAAAAGAAACCGGCGTGAAGTTATTATGGGGTACTGCAAACCTGTTTTCTCACCCGCGTTATATGAACGGTGCAGCTAGCAATCCAGACTTTCATGTTCTTGCACATGGAGCAGCGCAGGTCAAGGCTGCACTGGATGCAACAATTGAATTGGGTGGAGAGAATTATGTATTCTGGGGCGGCCGTGAAGGCTATATGTCGCTGCTGAATACCAATATGAAAAGAGAGAAGGAACATCTTGCGCGTTTCTTTCATTCGGCGAAAGATTATGCCAGAAGAAATGGATTCAAGGGAACATTCTTCATCGAACCAAAACCGGGCGAACCTTCAAAACACCAATACGATTACGATTGCGAAACTGTAATTGGTTTCCTTCGCCAGTATGATCTGCTGAATGATTTCAAGATCAACATCGAAGTGAATCATGCAACACTTGCAGGACATACATTCACCCATGAACTGCAGGTTGCAGCAGATGCAAACGTGTTGGGTTCTATCGATGCAAACCGAGGCGATTATCAAAATGGTTGGGACACAGATCAATTCCCCAATAATATCAATGAACTTACCGAAGCGATGCTGATCATTCTCGAAGCAGGTGGCTTTGGTGGCGGTGGTATCAACTTCGATGCTAAGATCAGGCGGAACTCTACCGATCCCGCAGATCTTTTCCATGCGCACATCGGAGGCATGGACACATTTGCAAGAGCACTGATCACTGCAGATAATGTGTTACGCAAATCAGAGTACAAAAAATTCAGAGAAGACAGATACGCCAGCTACAATAGCGGCGAAGGCAAGGCATTTGAAGAGGGAAAACTTTCTCTCGAAGATCTCAGGGCCTACGCCGTGAAAAATGGTGAACCTCAGTCGAAGAGTGGAAGACAGGAGTGGCTTGAGAATATCATTAATCGATACATCTGATTAAATCAATAACATGGATTCTTTCTGACAAGGCAATTCATGTCAGGATAATTTTGCGTAAAAAAATCAAAACCAACTCAACATGAATTTCCTCGGCACAACTGATATTCTTTTTGTCATTCTATATTTGGTCATCATCGCCGGTGTCTCTATCTGGTCTATCAGAAAGAGCAAGTCATCTCCTTCGGATTATTTCCTGGCCAACCGGAATCTTGGATGGTGGGTTATCGGCGCTTCCATATTGGCTTCAAATGTGGGATCAGAGCATATTGTAGGTCTTGCAGGAACAGGCGCTACCTCCGGCCTTGTGATGGGCCATTATGAGTTGCACTCCTGGATTGTGCTTGTTCTTGGTTGGGTGTTCGTTCCTTTCTACATGCGTAGCATGGTGTATACAATGCCCGAATTTTTGGAAAGACGCTTTAATGCAAAAACGCGGAGGTTGTTGTCCATTATTCAGTTGTTAAGCTATGTGATTGCAAAAGCGTCGGTAACAATTTTTGCTGGCGCGTTGGTGTTTAATTCTTTTTTGGGTGTTGACTTCTGGACGGGTGCATTCATCCTGGTTATTGTAACAGGTATATACACCATACTCGGCGGATTACACACCGTAATGTATACTGAAGCCATTCAGGCAATTGTATTGCTGTTAGGCTCCGCGGTATTGTTGTTCATCGGCCTGGACAAGGTAGGAGGATGGCATGTGATGATCAATTCGGTTTCGAAAGAGAAATTGAATATGTTCCGTCCCTTGAGTGATCCTGAGTTCCCGTGGGCGGGTATTTTATTTGCCTCTCCAATTGTTGGTATTTGGTATTGGTGTACCGACCAGCATATAGTACAGCGTTGTCTTGCCGGTAAAAATGAAAGAGAAGCAAGGAGAGGAACAATCTTTGCCGCGTATCTCAAATTGTTGCCGTTTTTTATTTTTCTCGTACCTGGTCTCATTTCAATTGCATTGGTTAACCAGGGTAAAATGACCTTGCCCGATAAGGATGCGGCTTTTCCAACCCTTGTGAAAAACCTGATGCCACTTGGCCTGCGGGGTTTACTTGCCGGCGGTTTGCTTGCGGCACTAATGAGTTCACTGGCTTCCGTCTACAATGCATGCTCCACATTATTTACCATGGACATTTATCAGAAGATGAAGCCTCAGGCAAGTGGAAAAGAACTGGTAAAGGTTGGACGAATAGCAACAGGCGTTGTTGTTTTATTGGGCATGGCGTGGATACCTTTGATGGGAAGAATATCGGGTACCTTATACCAATACTTGCAAAGCGTACAATCTTACCTGGCTCCGCCAATAGCTGCGGTTTTCTTACTGGGTGTATTTTTCAAACGACTCAATGGTAAAGGCGCGCTTGCTGCAATGGTAGTGGGCTTTGTAATTGGAATAATAAAACTGACGTTGGAATTATTCCAAAATGATCTGTCAGGAGTACTGCATGATTTTGCAACGATAAACTTCCTTTATTTCTGTATTTATTTGTTCCTCTTTTCGGTGGCACTAATGGTGATTGTAAGTTTGCTTACTCCAAAGCCGAGCGATGAACAGATAAAAGGTCTGACGTTTGCAACTACCGTTGCAGAAGACAAAGCAGCATCACGAGCCAGCTGGAACAAGTGGGACGTGATCCTTTCTTTGATTGTACTAGCAATAATCATTTCAATATTCATTTACTTCTCACCATTAGGTGTGGCGAAATAATGTCATGAAAAAAATAATCGTCTTCTTTTTTGCATCCGCACTGTGCGGACTGCAGCTTGAGGCTTTTGCCCAGCAACCAGCTTACAAGAATAAAAATCTTTCTCCCGAAGCGAGAGCAAAGGATCTCATTTCAAGAATGACGCTTGATGAGAAACTCATGCAAACCCAATGTTTCTGGGCACAGAAAGCTTCGATCATCGATAGCAAAGGCGATTTCGATCCTGCAAAAGCCGCATCGGTTTTGAAAAACGGCCTTGGCGAACTTGCAAGGTTGAATGAAAATGCGGGTCAGAACAGTTATGGCTATCACCCGAAGCAAGCTGCGACTCTGTACAACAATATCCAGAAGTATTTTATTGAGAAGACAAGATTGGGTATTCCGGTGATGGTGCATGAAGAATCATTGCACGGACAACAAACGCAGGACGCAACAAATTTTCCTGTACCAATTGGTCTTGCGAGCACATGGAACGAAAACCTTATGACCGAAATTTATACAAAGGTTGCAGAAGAAGTAAGGTCAAGAGGCGGACAACATGTATTGGCTCCTGTTGTTGATATTACCCGCGATCCGCGATGGGGAAGAACTGAAGAAACAATGGGTGAAGATCCTTATTTGATTTCAAGACTTGCAGTGGCGCAGGTAAAAGCCTACCAGGGCAACAGTGTTTATCTTGGAAAGAATAATGTTGCAGTGACTCTCAAACATTTTGGCATACACGGACAAAGTGAAGGCGGTAATAATGTTGCGCCGAGTAATATTGATGAACGCACTGCCAGGGAAGTTTTTTTCAAACCATTTGAAGCAGCAGTGAAAGAAGGAAAGGCAATGAATGTGATGGCTGCATACAATGAAGTATGGGGCTTGCCTGCACATATCAATCAATATATGTTGAGAGATATTCTAAGGAAGGAATGGGGTTTCAAAGGATTGGTGGTTTCAGATTATTATGCAATCAATGATGTAAGCACTTTGCACAAGATCACGCCAAGTGTTGATGAAGCGGGTCTGCTTGCTTTCAAAGCAGGCGTTGATATGGAAACGCCTGATCCGGGTGGATTCAAAAATCTGAAACAATATGTTACCAATGGAAAGATCACCACGAAGGAACTCGATGAAGTGGTTACAAGAATATTAATCACAAAGTTTCGTCTGGGTTTGTTTGATGATCCATATGTTGACCCTGACCACGCAGAGGCAATTGTTGGAAGCAGTGAAAATCGTGCTGTTGCATACAAAGCAGCAACCGAAGCGATGGTTCTCTTAAAGAACGACAATAATTTTTTGCCACTCGATAAAACAAAGATTAAAACCATTGCATTCATTGGCCCTAACGCTGCAAAATGTTTGTTGGGTGGATATTCGAGCAAGCCGAGAGTTTGTACTTCTCCATTGCAGGCCATACAAGAGAAATATGGCAAGGACATCAAAATACTTTATGCTGAGGGCGTTCGGATCACGGATAAGAACAACTGGTTCGCGGATACGATCAATCTTGTTAATCGGCAGGAAAATGATGCGAGGATCGCAGAAGCAGTTGATGTAGCAAAGCAGGCTGATGTCGTTGTTTTGTTTGTTGGTGGAAGTGAAAGCACGAGCCGCGAAGGTTGGGCTTCGAATCACCTCGGCGATCTTCCAACACTTGAATTGTTGAATGGACAAAATGAATTGATCAAAGAAGTTGTGGCTTTAGGAAAACCTACTTGTGCATTTGTAAACAGCGGTCCTCCATTGAGCATAGGAAATCTTGTGGAGGCAGTGCCTGCGGTGATGCAATGCTGGTATCTCGGGCAGGAAGGTGGTTATGCAATCGTAGATGCGTTGTTTGGAGATGTGAACCCAAGTGGAAAATTGCCAATTAGTTTTCCAAGAACAGTTGGACAAATACCGGCTTACTATAATTACAAACCCTCTGCACGCCGTGGATATAACCTGGGTTTCCAGGTTAGTCCTTTGTTTGCATTTGGGCATGGTTTGAGTTACACGACATTTGACTACAGCCATCCTAAGTTAAGCGCGCCAGCCATCAAAAAAAATGGAACTGTTACTGTTAGCGTTGAAGTAAAAAATACAGGAAGCAGAGCAGGAGCAGAGGTTGTTCAAATGTACATCCGGGATGACTATTCTTCTGTTACAAGGCCGGTGAAGGAATTAAAAGGATTTAAAAAGATCTGGCTGGATCCTGGCCAATCACAAACTGTAAGCTTCACCATCACACCCGAGCTTTTATCTTTTTACAATAAAGACATGAAATGGGTTGTTGAACCGGGAGATTTCACAATCATGGTTGGAACTTCTTCAGATAAGAATGAATCGACTAAGTTGAAGGTGACGGAATAACGGTAAAAAGGAACGAAGGATTTTAATGCGGGGTTTGAGGAGTTTGTGTCGTTTGTGGGGACATCCAACGGTGTGGTGATTAGTCGATGGCTGAATGGTTACGCGACGATATTTTGTTTTTCTGCGGCCTGGTTAAATCGTTGCAGCGGATGAACTTCCGCCATCGGACCTCTTGCGAGGGCCCTCCCTCCCCCGCCTTCCAGCCAACAACTTCCCTCGCGCGCCCGTGAAATCAACAGCACATTGCCATCAACGGCAGTGCCTAATGAAAATTCACATAGACCACACAAAGCTGGTTCTCACAGAATACGCAAAACAACCGAACGGTATAGCAAAGTCAAAACTACCTTACCGATTTTTCACCACCATGTGAAAGAACTCAGATATTTAAAAGAAAAACCTCACTCAAAAACTTAATTTACCTCTGCTCCGGGTCTATAGATTACACTTTATTCCTCACTCGCCCTTCTCTACGCATTATATTTGAAGCTCAAACTTTCTCCTCATGCAAATGGAACAGACGATGCGCTGGTTCGGACCGAATGATCCGGTGACACTATGGGATATCAGGCAGGCCGGCTGTACTGGTGTGGTAACAGCGCTGCATCATATTCCGGTGGGTGATGTATGGACCATCGACGAGATCAATAAAAGAAAATCCGTCGTTGAAGAAGCAGGGTTAACATGGACGGTAATTGAAAGTCTTCCGGTGAGTGAAGACATAAAAAAGCAAACAGCCAATTACAAACAGCATATTGAAAATTATAAGATCAGTCTGCGCAATGTTGCAGCATGTGGTTTGAAAGTGGTTACTTATAATTTCATGCCAATACTCGACTGGATGCGTACGGATATTGGTTACGAGCTTCCTGACAAAAGCAAGGCCCTATATTTTGAGATGAATGCTTTCATTGCCTTTGATCTTTTTCTTCTAAAAAGACCTGGTGCAGACAAAGATTATAGCGCAGAAGAAAAGGCAAAGGCAAAAAAACGTTTTGATAAAATGAGCGATGCGGAAAAGGAAATGCTTTACCGCAATGCATTACTTGGTTTGCCTGGGAGCGAAGAAAGATTTACCGAAGAACAAATTCTCGCTGCGTTGAAAACTTATGATGGCATCGATGCAAAAAAATTAAAACAACATCTCTTTGATTTTTTGAAAGAAATTGTACCAGTTGCAGAGCAGGCAGGACTGCAACTCGCCATTCACCCGGATGATCCTCCATATCCGATTCTTGGTTTGCCGCGCATTGTAAGTACAGAACAGGATGCAAAAGAATTGCTCGCGGCCGTTCCTTCTCCTGCAAATGGTTTGTGTTTTTGTACGGGTTCATATGGAGCCCGACCAGACAATGATCTTGCGGGAATGGTCAAACGTCTCGGCGAGCACATTCACTTTCTTCATTTGAGAAATACAAAAAGAGATGCTGACGGAAATTTTTACGAAGCAGATCATCTCGCGGGCGATGCAGATATGTATTCGATCGTAAAGGAAATTGTATTGGTCATGAAGAAACGCGCAGTCTCTATTCCCATGCGTCCAGACCATGGTCATCAAATGCTTGACGATCTCAAAAAGAAAACCTATCCTGGTTATAGCGCGATTGGCAGATTGCGTGGCCTGGCTGAAATACGAGGCTTGGAATTAGGCATTGCCAGGAGTATTGAAAGTTAAGTCAAACCGATCGACTGTATCTTTTTAACTGCAATATGCGGATAGGAAGCGCATACTATCGCAACCAATTCGAAAAATCATCAGGTTCCCTTTGCGTTTTCTTTGCGATCCTTGGCGTATTCTAAGATTAACAATCTGCAAAAAGTTTCTAGGCAGCTTGTCGATAGTTATCAACAAATGGTGTTTGTCGTTTCACAACAGCGAACATTCTGTATAAGATCTTGTTTCGGACGATGTTAATGGTGCTCATTTTTGATTTACCATTTTGGGTTCGTCTCAAATAATATTCCTTTAGTTCTTTGTCATGCTGGATAGCAGATTTTGCAGAAAGATCAAGTAATGTTTTCATTGTCTTGTCGGCTAGCGGGCTCACTCTTGTTTTGCCTCTGATACTACTTCCTGATGTATGTTCAAAAGGCGCAGTACCACAAAAACAAGCAAACTTTCTGGCATTCTGGAAGCGGGTAAAGTTTTTAGTCTTAATGATCGTTGCAGTTGAGAGTACTTTACCAACTCCTTTGATGCTTTGAAGTAAGTTTTGAGTCTGTTTAATGGAGGGATTACTGTCAATGATCTCATCCATTTCATCCTGCAGTTTTTTAATTTCCTTTTCAAAGCTTTTGATCACTCTTGTTTGAGTAGTGATAACCAGGTCACTTGCAGAAAGACCAATGTTTTTATATTCACTGATTGCATTAAGAAGTGCTGCCTTATGCCTTACCAGTCTTTCCCTGGTGGTATAGAGCAACTGCAGTCTTTGAAGCTCTTTGCTTGCAAGTGGTTCAATGGTTAAAGCTTCTTTTTTTTCATAACCATAGTTAGCCAGTCTTCGCGCATCGATCTTGTCAGACTTGCCGCGGGCAAGGCCAATGGAACGTTTAACTGTGTAAGCATTCACTTTACAAAACCCAATGTGATGATCATGCAAAAAGTTCTCAAAGCAGTAGCTATAAAGCCCTGTATGTTCCATAACAATCATCACTTCAGAAGCATTGATGTTTTGCTGTTTTAACCACCTCATCATTTCCTTAAAACCAGCTTGGCTGTTTTGGATTTGAAGGTGAGAGTTACAGAACAGGTCAATGGTCCTTTTGGAGAGGTCAGCTCCGATGACGTTTTGAACTTTCATAGCTTTGCTTTTAAGATTTAGACAATTAGTTGCAGTAACCTAAAACCTTTATTTAGTCTTTAAGGACTTAAGATTCTAACTAGGTCTACCAGCAACCGTGGAATGGAGAGTGAGGACTGATACGCAAATAAGACCTTAAGTCTAGCCCTTTGCAAAGTTCACCTCACTTTCCTTCCACAAAATTTACTCTTTCTTTTTCCTGATATCCATATGTCAATGAACTAATTTGATCTAAAGGTCCTTTGCGGTTTTATTTACCATTTTACGCGAGACCAATATTACAATTGGACAATTTAGATTCATGATTCACGATTGACGATTCACGATTGACGATTCACGATTCACGATTCCCATATCTTTACTCCTCATCAATTCAAAATTTTCATGGTGGATCAGGACAAGGACAAATTACTAGACGCAAGAGTTCACACTTCGCAATTGTTGGGCAGAAATAAATCACTCGTGTTGCACGGCGGCGGAAATACTTCAGTAAAAATTACAGAGAAGAATATTGTCGGCGATGAAGAAGAAATCCTTTACGTCAAAGGGAGTGGGTGGGATCTTGAAACAATTACTGCCGATGGTTTGTCACCGGTGCGTCTGAATCATCTGAAAAAATTGGCGGAGCTTCCTTATCTATCCGATTCTCAAATGGTCAACGAACTCGTGACGCACTTAACGAAGGCATCAGCGCCTGTTCCATCTGTGGAAGCGATACTCCATGCAGTCATTCCTTATACATATGTTGACCACACACATGCAGATGCAATTGTTGCAATTTCAAATTCGGTAAATGGCGAAAAGATATTAAGGGAACTCTACGGCAACGAAGTCATTTATATTCCTTACATCATGCCTGGTTTCGACCTCTCACAATTGTGCGCAAGAATTTTGAAAGAAGAATTGACGCCGGATAAAACCGGCCTCATTTTATTTCATCATGGTGTGTTTTCCTTCGGAGATACGGCTGAAGAATCTTATGACAGGATGATCGGGCTTGTAAAAAAGGCTGCACAATACTTGCATTCGAATGCAATTGTGCCCATTCCATCGACGAAAACAAGTCCCGGTGAAAACAATGTGCAGGCATTTGCCGAATTGCGCAGAAACATTTCCGGTGCTGCGGGCTTTCCGGTTATCATGAAACGTATTGCCAGCGAAAAAACTTTGTCCTTCTGCAATCGTGCGGATATTAGTGTAGCATCGCAACAAGGTCCCGCAACACCTGACCATGTCATCAGGACAAAACGTTTACCCATGTTGCAAAGAAATGTGAGCGAATACGTGAAAGCGTATGAAAATTATTTCAAGGACAATGAACCGCTTGCAAAAGACCGGAAAAAAATGCTCGATCCCGCGCCACGCGTTGTGCTCGATCCAGAATTTGGCTTGTGTGCGATCGGTAAGACATCAAAAGATGCTGATATCGTTGCCGACATATACGATCACACTATTGACATTATTCAGTGGGCCCAGGCGCTCGGCGGCTATGAAGCACTCCCTGCCAAAGATATTTTTGATGTAGAATACTGGGAGCTCGAACAGGCAAAATTAAACAAGCAAACTAAGGCGCCTTTGTTCACCGGTGAAGTGGCGTTTGTTACAGGAGCTGCATCAGGTATTGGAAAAGCCTGCGTGGAATCATTGCTAAAACGCGGTGCGGCAGTGGTCGGTATCGACATTGATGCATCAATCATTGGCCTGAATAAAAGCACAGCTTATCTCGGCATTCAATGCGACATAACATCCGACGCGCAGCTTGAGCATGCAATCGAAAAGACAGTTTTCACATTCGGCGGCATTGATATGTTGATCCTTAACGCGGGGATTTTCCCTGCAAGTCAGCGTATAGATTCCATCAATAAAAACGACTGGCAAAAAGTGATAGCTATTAATCTCGATGCTAACATGGTGCTTCTAAACAAGCTTCATCCTTTTTTAAAATTAGGAGTGAATGGCGGACGGGTTGTAGTAATTGGTTCAAAGAATGTTCCTGCGCCCGGCCCTGGCGCCGCAGCCTATTCGGTTTCGAAAGCAGCATTGAATCAACTTGCCCGTGTTGCTGCGCTTGAATGGGGCAAAGATGGAATTCGTATCAACACCGTTCATCCCAATGCAGTTTTTGACACTGGTTTATGGAGTGATGAGATCCTTGCTTCGCGTGCTAAACATTATGGACTTACAGTGGAAGAATACAAAAAGAATAATGTTCTTGGGAAAGAAATTACCAGCGCCGATGTTGCGGAGCTTGCCATTGAAACCTGTGGTCCTCTCTTCTCAAAAACTACTGGGGCGCAGATTCCGGTTGATGGAGGTAATGATAGAGTAATTTGAAATACTGAGTGAGCTATTTCTGCTCTGCAATCGCCTTGAACCGCTTCGCAACTTCAATTACTTCACTCATCACCTGGCCTTTTTCAATTGCAGCATAGGCTCCCATGTCGAGCAGCTCCTTTGTCTTCAACTTCGAAACCGAAGTAGAATAAATCACTACCGGTATGTCTCCGTATTTGGGATTTTTTTTCAATTTGGTGAGGATCTCTCCAGCGGTCACAGTTGAAAGCGTATTGTCGAGCACGATCAATGATGGATACCAGGGCTTTTCAAGTTGGTCCAGGTAGTGCAAAAGCGCATCACCGTTTATGAATTTTTTGATCTCACATTCATAACCAATCTCTTTAAACGCTTCGTCTATAATGAACCGGTCATCAGCGTCATCATCAACAACCAGGATAGAAAAAGTAACAGCATGCATAGTGGAATGTATAAAAAAATTATACCAGAGGGAAGCGCTACTCGCTGTTAGCTGCACGCTGCACGCCGGAAGCCAAAAGATGCTCCATTTAACATTTATCATTTAACACTCAACATAAACCATCCTATTTCAGTTCAATCCAAACCGGTACATGATCACTTGTCTTTTCCCAGCCACGCACTTCCCGGTCGACGTCGGCTGCGATAAGTTTTTTGGCAAGCTTTGGACTAAGCAAAAAATGATCGATGCGCAGCCCTGCGTTGCGTCCGTATGCGTTGCGGAAATAATCCCAGAATGTATAGATCGTTTCACCCGGGTGCAATTTCCTCAGTGCATCCGTCCATCCCTGAGCTACTAATGTTTTAAACGCGTCGCGAACTTCAGTACGAAACAGTGCATCGTTAACCCAGCGCTCCGGCTTGTACACATCCAGTTCGGTTGGCATCACATTATAATCGCCGCACAATACAACTGGTGCATCCAGTGCAAATAATTCCGCAGCATGTTTGGTCAAACGCTGAAACCATTTGAGTTTGTAATCGAACTTCGGACCGGGCGCAGGATTTCCATTTGGCAAATACAAGCAACCCACCCTGATGCCGTCGACCATTGCTTCAATGTAGCGACTATGTTCATCTTCGGGATCACCGGGCAGTACTCGTCTTATTTCCTCAGGCTTTCCGCCACGTGAAAGAATAGCCACTCCATTCCAGCTTTTTTGTCCATGCCAGATCGCGTGATATCCTGCATCTTCAATTGCGCTTAGCGGAAATTTTTCCTGCGGCGCTTTCAATTCCTGCAGGCAAACCACATCAGGTTTTGATTCATTTAACCATCGTAGTAAAACAGGTAAACGACCATTAATACCGTTCACATTATAAGTAGCTATTTTCATATTGAGTTGACGATTTATATCAGCGAGCTAGGAACAGTTAAATATAGTGAGCATTGAGAATTTTCAAGTTGAACTATTTTTGAATTAATCAGACCGGGTGATTGCAATGAAAGCGTTTTCATTGTCTTCATCACCGTCCATGATATAATCACCATAACTAGCCTTCCCTTTCTCACCTGGCATCCCACATTGCATGACGCCGAATTCTTGCAAATAACCTATATTGATTCAATGAAAGTTGCCTGCATCAACTGCTTTTTGTTCACACTGTTTTTTTCACCATCGGCACCAGCTTTGCGAATGACGCACCACCGGTAAGTTATCTCGGTATCGAGCAAGGTCTTTCAAATAATGCAGTGACATGCATCTATCGCGATCACGATGGCTTCATGTGGTTTGGCACGTACGATGGCTTAAACCGCTATGACGGTTATAGTTTCAAAGTATTTCGAAATGTTCTTGGCGACAGCAATTCGCTTCGCGAAAATCATATCTACACAATTGCAGGGGATGCGAACCATAATTTATGGATCGGTTGCGAGAAAAACATCAGCATTTATGATCCGGTCAGAGCCAGGTTTTCATCACCTTCATACAAGCCATGGAATGAAACGAAAGTTCAGCCGCTGACTGGCGGAGCTTCTGTTATCAAGTCAATACTGAACGATAGATATATCCTGGTAGGTTCAACAGGTAAAGGTTTGTTACTGTTTGAAAAAAATTCAACCACTGGTTTACAAATTCCGTTTCGTCAACTAAAAGGAAGCTATAATGTTTCCGGAATACAATTCGACTCCGCAAAACAAATCGTTTGGGTATTTGTTCAGGACGCCGGCTTGTGTCAATATGATATAAAGAAAAGATCGCTCAGCCTTATTAATGCTGTTATCACGCAGGCAAGTTGCATCAAACTCGATAGCAAAGCAAATTTGTGGATAGGAAATAACCAGGGATTATTCTGCTACCGGACGAATGACAATATTTTTTTAAAAAATATTATGCAGTCGAAGTTCCGAGTTACCAGTTTGGCGGAAGATAAGCAACAGGTTCTTTGGATTGGTTGCGATGGCGACGGCCTGTGGCGGCTGTCAGCCACATCACCCGAACCTACTCCGTGTTTGTCATCGACTGGCGGCGCCATTGTGAATAGTAATTCAATCTATGCGATTTACATTGATGAAGAAAACAGGAAGTGGGTCGGCACATTGCGTGGCGGTATCAATGTCATTCATCCACACAGCAACGCTTTCAGGCATATTACCTACAGTCCGGGTGGAGAGAATAATCTTACTGATAATTTCATTCTCTCATTTGGAGAGGACAAAAACCAAAATTTGTGGATTGGTACTGATGGCGCGGGCTTACGGTATTGGGATCGTAAAAAAAATCTTTTCACTTCGTATGTTCATAACACTTCAGACCCGAAATCAATCAGCAGCAATTTTATAACAGGAATCCTGAGAGATAGCAGGAATGATATTTGGATCTCAACATGGTTTGGAGGAATTAACCGGCTGGAAAAAGAATCGGGTTCTTTCAAACATTATACCTGCTTCAACACCGCTACCAATACAGAAGAAAATAATGCATGGTTTGTTTACGAAGACAAGGATCATAAAATCTGGGCAAGCACTACTAATAATGGAACATTGTATTTGTTCAATCCCAAAACTGACAGCTTCGAAGTTTTTGACAGAAACATTGTAAACGTTCAATGTGTAGCAGAAGATAGTGAAGGAAATTTTTGGGGTGGCAATTATACATCGCTGATACGGATCGACAGGATTCAAAAAAAACATGTTGTCTACAAACTCGATTACACCGTTCGGTTTATTCATGAAGATAAAAACAAAAACTTCTGGGTGGGAACAGAAGGTGGCGGCTTATTATTATTCGACCGCAGCAAAGGCACGTATCTAAGATTCACCACGGCTGAAGGACTTCCAGGCAACACTGTTCTTCGCACACTGGAAGACAATAAAAATAATTTGTGGCTGAGTACCTACAATGGACTGAGTAAATTCAATACCGTTACACGCACATGCCGAAACTTCTCTCAGTCAGATGGACTGCAAAGCAATCAATTCAGTTTTAATGCAGGACTTATTTTAAAATCCGGTGAATTTCTTTTTGGTGGAATCAAAGGCTTCAATATTTTCTGGCCCGACAGCGTGTACGACCATCGCGAGAAGCCTGCTATCTTTTTAACCGGTTTAAAAATCGACAATCATAATGTTGAAGCTGATGATGCGTTTGTAAAAAAACGAACGCTTGAAAAAATAAATGAAGTGAGCGTTCCATTCAACCAGGCAATTTTTTCTATCGATTTCATTGACCTCGAATATACCGGTGCAGACAAGATCAGGTATGCCTACATACTCGAAGGCTGGGATAAAGACTGGAATTATGTAAACAATATTCGCACTGCAAATTATTCCAGACTGCAGGAGGGAAGCTACAATTTCAAAATAAAAGTGACCCGCGGTGATGGCGTTTGGAGTGAAGAAACACGTTTGCTGAAGGTCATTGTACTGCCGCCCTGGTATCGGACATGGTGGGCATATCTTCTTTATGTTCTTTCCCTGGTGTCTGCTATCTACCTGTATGTATTGTACAATAAGCGGCAGGAACGTTTGAAGTATGAAGTAAGGTTGGCGCATATTGAGAAAGAGAAAGAAAAAGAACTGACAGAAAAGAAGATTGATTTTTTCACACATATCTCGCATGAATTCAGAACGCCGCTTACCCTGATCATAAACCCGGTGCGCGACCTGCTGCAACGTACGGGCAAGTCAGAAGAGAATTTTGAACTGAATCATGAATTGAATATTGTTCATCGCAATGCGCGGCGATTGAGAAGCCTGATAGACCAGTTGCTGATATTCCGCAAGGCCGACGTAGAAGCAGATAAGATGAAGTTCTGTCGGATTAATTTTTCCAACTTGTGCAACGAAGTATTTCTATGTTTTGTGCAACAAGCCAGGACCAACAGGCAGGAATATATTTTTGATTGTGACGACAACGAATTGATGGTGTATGCGGATCGCGAGAAAATGGAGATCACACTTTACAATCTTGTTTCAAACGCCATCAAATACACACCGGAAGGAGGAAAGATCATATTTAGCGTTCACCAGGATGAGGATGAAGTCGAAGTCGCGATCACTGACAATGGTTATGGCATCCCGGCTGATGCAGCGTCCCAACTGTTTGGAAAATTCTACCAGGCGGGAAATACGCCGGTAAAATCAGGATTTGGAATTGGTTTATACCTGGTGAAACATTTTGTTGAAGCACACAAGGGTGAAGTAAGTTTTGAAAGCGATGCAGGCAAGGGAACTTCGTTTGTTGTGCGACTTAAGAAAGGGAATGCGCATCTCCCTGCGCAATTGATTTCGAATTTAGCGGAAGAAGAATCAGTTCTATTGGAAGAACTGGTTGATGAACCAAAGACTCAGGATGAATCGAAGGTCGAAGACCTGGTCAGTGACCGTTCAACGATAGTTGTAGTCGATGATGAAAAACAAATTCGGCAATATCTACTGCAGATTCTTTCTGATAAGTATAAAGTGATGGAAGCAACGAATGGCATTGAAGCAATGAAGCTCGTGCGTAAGCATCTGCCCGACCTTGTGATTAGTGACATACAAATGGATGGAATGGACGGGATTGAACTTTGCAGGCGCATCAAAGAAGACCAGACTGTGAATCATATTCCCGTGCTCCTGCTTACCGGCAGTCTCGGAACAGAAACAGAATTAAAAAGCCTCGAGGGCGGCGCAGATGGCTATATCACCAAACCCTTTGATAAAGAGATCTTACTTGTGCGCGTGGAAAATATTTTTAAGAGCAGAAGCGAGTTACAGAAATATTTTTTCAACGAAGTCACCCTACAGAAGAATGCCCAAAAAATATCGCCGGAATACAAGGAATTCCTGGATAAATGCATTGCCATTGTTGAAAAACATCTGGATGATGAAGACTTCACGATCAAAAAGCTTGCACTTGAAATTGGAATGAGTCATTCAAACCTGTATAAGAAGGTAAAGTCCATTTCTGGCCAGTCGATAACCAGTTTCATTCGTTTTCTGCGGCTTCGTAAAGCTGCGGAGATCATGATCACCACAGATTGCAATGTGAACCAGGTTGCCTTCCAGGTTGGCATCATCGATATTAAATACTTCCGCTCCCAGTTTAATAAACTGTTTGGAATGAACCCATCGGAGTACATTAAGAAGTATCGCCGTCCTTTTAATAAGTCCTACCACCTTAGTTCGACGGCGATGAGGAATAGTTTGAAAATGTGAAAATGTGAAAATGTGAAGATGTGAAAATGTTGAGAAGGCACACTGATTGAGCTGATTGATTATGATTGTCCCTGATGGGTCAAGCAGAATTCAGGTGAATCGTTGTTTGCACTGTAACTAGTTATAAAGAATGTGCTTTCGGCATTCCTTCTCTTTCCCTTTAATACGTTTGGTCTTCGCGTATTTGCAAGAAACTCGCGGTTCTCAGAAAGCAATTGTGATCGAGCCGGTTGGTTTCGGGCAGTCCGCCCAAACCGCTTGGCAGGAACTGATTTCGTTATTACAAGTTAAAAGACTCGGGTCTTAGACCTTATAGGTTTAGAAACCTTATAGGTTTAAGACCTTATAGGTTTAAGACCTTATAGGTTTAAAGACCTTATAGGTTTAGAAACCTTATAGGTTTAAGACCTTATAGGTTTAAAGACCTCATAGGTTTAGAAACGTTATAGGTTTAAGACCTTATAGGTTTAAAGACCTCATAGGTTTAGAAACGTTATAGGTTTAAGACCTTATAGGTTTAAAGACCTCATAGGTTTAGAAACGTTATAGGTTTAAGACCTTATAGGTTTAAAGACCTCATAGGTTTAGAAACGTTATAGATTTTAGACCTCATAGGTTTAAGACCTTATAGGTTTAACACCTCCTACGTTCAAGACCTCCTAGATTTCACACCATTATGCACCGGCACATAATTTCATAAACAATCAGCTCAATCAGCGTTCCTTCTCTTCTTAGCCCAGTCATAGCGTTCGGGCCATCATTTTCACATTTTCATATTTTCACATTAACCTTGCGCCCCTTACCCTTCGCGCCTTTGCATAAACCCACCGGGGAATTTTTCCACCCTTTTACCATTTTACCCCCCTTTATATGCCGATATCCCCCTTAAACATGGAGTTTAATCAGAATAATTTCGGTAAGATAAGTTTACTGCGCTGCTAAAATCGACGCTTGCATATGAAACGAGAACTGCTTATCCTTCCATCTTCGCGTGCTGCACTTCGGCCCGTCTATCAAAAGATCAATCTGCTCGAAACCTTGTTCGTTCCATCTTTCTTTCATGTTGCAAACTCCAAAATTTCAGCGCCGGCTATACAAATCATTTATCTGTTTCAAGCTGTTTACAACCATTTAAATAAACTAAGCATTATGAAAAGTAGTCTGCTAATGATGCGTTCTTTTTTTGGAAGACATGGCCGTTCGGGGCTAAAAAAACATTCCCTGTTCACGTTGTGCGCCTGCATGCTTTCATTCACCGTGTTTGCGCAACAAACCGTAAGAGGAAAAGTGACCTCGGTTGATGGCGTGGTTTCCAATGTGACCGTGCAGGTCAAGGGCACTACTAATTCCACCCAGGCAAATGCCTCGGGCGATTATAGTATCAGCGCCAATCCCACCGACGTGTTGATCTTCACTTCAGTCGGTTTCAATCCCCAGGAAATTTCTGTGGACAACAGGACCACGATCGACGTGCGCCTCTCTGCTTCGAGCCAGATGATGAACGACATTGTCGTCGTAGGTTATGGTTCACAAAAAAGAAGTGACATTACAGGCGCAGTGGGTTCGGTGCCCAAATCGCGATTATCGCAGGTGCCAGTCACAAATGTGCTTCACGCCATTGAAGGTTCTGTTGCTGGTGTAACAATTACGCAAACTTCTTCAGTTCCTGGTAGTTCGGCCTCTGTACTTGTAAGAGGACAGAATACAATCACGGCAGGCACGGGTCCATTCATTGTGGTTGATGGTGTGCCATTCAGTAAGACTGGTGGAGTAACAAATGATATCAATCCAAACGATATTGCTTCAATTGAAGTTCTCAAGGATGCGTCAGCAACTGCGATTTATGGAGTAAATGGTGCGAATGGTGTGATCCTGATCACTACAAAAAGAGGAACGACCGGCAAAGCTGTTATCCGCTACAATGGATATGCCGGAACTGATAACATCTCTCATATGCTCGAGCCATTAAGCCCGCAAGGTTATGTTCAGAAATATGCAGACTGGTTTAAGCAGGTCAATCCTACGCAAACGCAGGTGAACGTATTGCCCAACAATTTTGAAATCGCAAATTACAATGCAGGTAAAACTGTGGACTGGCTGGATGAAGCCATGCAACAAGGCGTGATGCAGGATCATAACCTGAGTGTTTCCGGCGGAACGAAAGACGTGAAGTATTACATTTCCGGAGATTACATGAAGCAACTGGGTGCGGTAAAAGGTTATCAATACCATCGCGTGAGCCTTCGCAGTAACCTCGATGTGAATGTGACAGATTTTCTTACAATGGGGACAAGCCTGCTCTATTCAAATAACAATTATGATGGAGGACGTGCGAATTTTTACCTGGCAGCAGCCATGAGTCCTTACGGCTCTGAATATAATCCAACCGGCAATTATGAAGTCTATCCAATGAGCCCGGAACTCTTATACATGAATCCCTTGCTGGGTCTGAATACTGATAGATTGGACAGGTCAAATAATCTGACTGGCAATGGTTATGCTGAAATAAAATTCAGTGGCGGTTTGAAAGGTTTGAAATATAGATTGAATGGCGGATACACTTATGTCACAACACGCACTGGGAACTATGCAGGCCGTACTTCAGGAAACACCGTTGGCGGAACCGCCAGTGCCGGCAGTTCGGAGACCAATAACTGGGTAGTTGAAAATATCCTTTCCTATACCAGGGATATAAATCGGAACCATATAGATGTTACAGCCTTGTACAGCGCACAGGAACGTGACTACTTTACGCTTGGCACAAACTCCGTTGGCTTTATTAATGATGAACTATCGTATAACCAATTGGGAGCAGGGAGTAGTATCAGTGGCAGTACAATTACCATCAATGGCGTGACTTATTCCGGCTCATATAGTGACAGGTACAACCTGAACTCGCAAATGGCCAGGCTTAATTATTCTTATGATAGCAGGTATCTCTTGACAGTGACGGCACGGCGCGACGGATCTTCTGTGATGGGCGCCAACACGGATAAATATGGAGTGTTTCCTTCATTCGCTCTCGGTTGGAATATCAGCAATGAAAATTTCATGAAGGGAATCGATATCATAAATGCGCTGAAGCTTCGGACATCTTATGGTAAGGCAGGTAATGAAGCGATCAATCCATACCAGACAATTACTACAGAGAATACAGTTCGTTTTCCATTCGGAGGTGCCAGTACTATCGGTGTGCTCGCAAGCAATCTTGGTAATGCCAACCTACATTGGGAAAGCTCCAAAACATTTAACGTCGGTATTGATTTTGGTATACTGAAAAACCGGATCAACGGCTCCTTCGATGTGTATTCTACCGAGACAGAAGGCTTGTTGTTGAGACGTAACCTGCCAGTGATCACTGGCTACAGTTTTGTTTTAGACAACCTCGGTGTGACACAGAATAAGGGAATAGAACTCACTTTGAACACTGAAAATATTTCCGGCAGGGATTTCAAATGGCAAACAAGTATCGTCTACTCACATAATAAGAATGAGATTGTAGATCTCTACGGCGATAAAAAAGATGATCTCGGAAATCGTTGGTTCATTGGTCAGCCGATCGGCGTTATGTATGATTATAAACTTGCCGGTGTATGGCAGGCCAACGAGATACCTTCTACTCTTGATCCCAGTGCAAAAGCAGGCGACCTGAAATTTGCTGACATGAACGGAGATAAAAAACTCACTCCGGATGACAAAGTTGTTATTGGGCAGATCGCGCCGAAATGGACAGCAGGTTTCACCAACACTTTCCATTATAAAAGTCTTCACCTGAATATTTTCATTCAAACAATACAAGGTGCATTGAAAAATAATGTAACACTGACCTATGCAGATGAAGCAGGAAGAATGAACATTCCCGAGGAGACCGGCTACTGGACTGCGGAAAACAAGAGTAACACGAGACCATCACTTGCTTATACAAACAGCAAGGGTTATGGTTATCCCTCCGACAATAGTTATACAAGAATAAAAGATGTTACGCTTAGTTATGTGTTTGCGCAAAGACTGCTTGACAAAATGAAACTCGGAAGTCTTACCGTATACGCGAGTGGAAGAAATCTTTACACATTCACCAACTGGATTGGATGGGATCCTGAGAATAATTATTCATTCAGGGGTTCGGGTGACTGGACAAATAATTACCCGCTTACACGTTCAATTGTTTTTGGAGTCAATGTATCACTTCGCTAATCGAACCATTAAATTTCCTGAAATGAAAAAGAATCTGATCATCATAATAGTCATCTTCGCAGGACTACAATTCACGTCATCCTGTAAGAAAGATTTTCTTAAGGAAGAAGTATTTTCTTCTCTCGCTCCCGAAACGCTTGGAGACTCACTTGGCATTGATGCATCCATTATCGGATTGTATAATCATCTTAGCACGTTTTATAGTTACTCGGATCCGCAGGGATGGCCAAGTGTATGGCATGCAGGTACTGATATCGCCTGGGTTCCCCCAACACAAAAGCAGGGAATTGAAGTTCCTTACTATGATTATACGCAATTGATATCTACAGACGGTGGCGCTTCATTCACCTGGGGTTGGGCATACCGCATGATCAACAATGCAAACATCATCATTAAAAATGTTGAAAATCCATCACTCGGAGGAATCTCAACTGCAAGCAAGAATAGTTTCAACGGCGAAGCACGCTTTTTCAGAGCCTATGCTTACAATACACTCGCGACCTTGTTTGGAAAAGTGCCCCTGGTAACAGAACCGATCATTACACCCAAAACAGATTTTGTTAGAGCTTCTATTGACAGTGTGAATGCTCTGATCATACAGGACCTGGTATACGCGGCAACAAATCTCACTGACGTCGGTGCCTTTGGTTCAAGAACGAATGCAAATGGAAAACCAACTGCAAGAGCCAACAAATACATGGCGATGCAACTGCTTGCAGAAGTTTATTTAAGAGCAGGCAAGCCTGATCTGGCTGAAGCGCAAACTGCGGCAATAATCGCCAGCGGAAAGTTTGCATTGAACACAACGCGCTTCGGTATCAAATCAACGCAGCCCGGTGATGCTTTCTCTGATATGTTTTGGTACGGCAATCAAAGAAGATACCAGGGAAATAAAGAAGCGATCTGGGTGATGGAACAGGAAAATCCAACGAGCCTTCCTGGTGGCATTACCAACAATCCACAACAGCGACGCAATTGGGGAGCTGCTTACTACCAGATCAATTCGCCTGATGGAAAGCCAATGATCATTACTGATTCTCTTGGTGGAAGAGGTATCGGTCGCATGCGTCTTACAGACTGGGTTGTTTATGGTTTGTATGAAACAAACGATATGCGCAACTCGCAGTACAATCTTCGCAGAAAGTTTTACTACAACAACCCTGCGAGCACTTATTACGGACAACCAATACCATATGTGGGAGCAGATACTGTTTTCAAAATTGCACCACATACAACCAAATGGTTCCAGTATGATCCAAAAGATGAATTTGGTTTTGCAATGATCAAGGATTTTATCCTGATGCGCTTGGGTGAAACTTATTTGTTGCAAGCGGAAGCGCAATTCAAACAAGGTAAATTATCAGAAGCCGCCAACTCAATTAATGTTATTCGTGCAAGAGCTGGTGCCACTCCTGTAGTTGCAGCCCAGATCACACTGGACTTTATTCTTGATGAAAGAGCGAGGGAATTGCTTGCTGAAGAAAACAGGCGTATGACCTTGATGCGCACCGGTACGCTTGTAACAAGAACACTGGCACACAACACACAAACTATCAATCCTGTTATTGGGTTGAGTGCAAAAAATCTCTTATTGCCGATTCCAAAATCAGAGATCGATTTGAATAAGGATGCAGTGCTCGAGCAAAATCCTGGATACTAAGTCGTTTCTCATATAGCAATTCAAAGACCGGATAAGAGCGATCTTTCCGGTCTTTACAAACCCTTTTCGCAGCAGATAATTTTGGCGCATGCATGGCAAGTGTTATTACATTATGAACAGGACAGTGATGCTGCTCTTATTCGTGTTCTTTTTCAATTGTACAGAGGCTCAAACCATGAAATATGTTTCATCTCGTCTTAGTATTGCCGATTCGCCATCCGGAAATCACTTGATGAAACTCGAAATTCTAACCGCGGGAAACACCAGGCCTCTGTCATTGACTACAGTATCGGTTGATGGAAGAAAATTAAAGGAATTCGAAACCGGAAATATAAAGATCTATTGCACAGAGACTGATTCGACATTTTCACCAACAAACTTTTTTGGATCCTCCGCAAGTAAAAAAGCTGTTTGTAAGATTACTGGTGCTCATAGTTTAAAAGAAGGTGCCAATTATTTTTGGCTGATGTTTGATCAGGGTGAATTGATAGAGACACTGCAGAATAAAATTTCATTTGAGTTGGCGGTGCAGGAATATCAATTGGTATGGTCTGATGAATTTAATGGAAACAAGATCGACACTGCCAACTGGAGCTTTGAAAATGGTTTTGTACGCAATGACGAATTGCAATGGTATCAACAGCAGAATGCATTTTGTGCGAATGGTGTTCTCACTATTGAGGCGAGAAAAGAAAGCAAAATGAATCCGGACTTTGTTTCGACCAGCACTGACTGGAGAAAAAGCCGTGATTCAATACGCTACACTTCTTCAAGCATACGTACGGCAGGAAAGCAAAGCTGGTTGTATGGAAGGTTTGAAATGAAAGCCAGGATCGACACAATTTCCGGCTACTGGCCTGCATGGTGGACGCTTGGTGTGAGCAAGAGATGGCCTTCCAATGGCGAGATCGATATTATGGAATTTTACAGGGGAAAACTGCTCGCCAACTATGCGGTCGGTACATCAATGCCGTCGACCGCGTTTTGGTTCAGCAACACCAAACCCGTTAGCTCTTTCAATGCGAAATGGAAAGACAAATTTCATCTGTGGCGATTGGAATGGGATGAAGATGGAATTGGAATTTATGTGGATGATATTTTATTGAACTACCAGTCGCAAAGCAATTTGTACAACCGCGACTCAACACTTTTTTTTCCTTTTAAACAGCCGCATTATATGCTTTTGAATCTCGCGATCGGAGGCGACAACGGCGGTGATCCCGTTGATTCTTTCTTTCCACTAAAATACCAGGTCGACTATGTGCGTGTTTCCCAAAAAATAAATGGACGCTTTTCAAACCGGAAAACTTATCAACCCAAGATCAAATGATATTGACCACAAATAAATATTCCGGTTTTCTATTTCTTTCAAGCATTTGTTTTTTCGCTGTGATATTGCAAGGCTGTTCATCAAACCGGAAGTTAAATTCGCAAACCAATGGTGTGAGAATTGTCAACGTCGATAGTGGATGGGCGAATAATTCAGTAAACACTACCATCTTCCGCAAAAATCCAATCGTAAGTTTTAAAGACACGCAATACATCGCTTTTTACAATAAGAATGGTTTTGTTGTTTTAGGTAAAAGAATTTTGGCCAGCACAACCTGGGATTTGAAAACTACTTCTTTCAAGGGAAGGGTATCTGATGCACATAATGTCATCAGTATAATGGTTGATGGAGATGGATATCTGCACATGGCATGGGATCATCACAACGACCCATTGCATTATGCAAAAAGTATTTATCCTGGTTCACTCGATTTGGTGCAAGCTGCCATGACAGGAAATAGAGAAAATCGTATCTCATACCCCGAATTCTATCGTATGCCCGATGGGCACCTGCTTTTTTTTTACAGGGATGGCGGTTCGGGAAACGGAAGCCTCGTGATAAACCAATATGACCTTTCGAAGAAACAGTGGACATCGCTGCAAACAAACCTGATCGATGGAGAAGGGCAGCGAAGTCCTTACTGGCAGGCATGCGTGGATAGCAAAGGAATTATACATCTTTCCTGGGTCTGGCGCGAAACGCCTGATGTTGCAAGCAATCATGATCTCTGTTATGCCCGATCTGTTGACGGAGGCAAAACCTGGGAAACATCTAACGGGAAAAAATACCTTCTTCCGATTACAGAATCGACAGCGGAAATCGCTTGTGCGATTCCACAAAATTCAGAGTTGATCAATCAGACTTCCATGTTTGCTGACGATGCAGGCCGTCCTTACATTTCAACTTACTGGAGAAGCAATGGTTCTGCTGTGCCTCAATATCGTCTTGTATTTAAAACAGATAAATGGCAGCAGCAGGATCTTGGTTTTCGTTCAACTGCATTTAGTTTGTCTGGTGCAGGCACTAAACGAATTCCAATATCACGACCCCAGGTTATTGCATGGAATTCCGGACAACAATTGTCTGCAGCGATGATTTTTCGCGACGAAGAAAGAAGCAATAAAATATCAATTGCTGTTTGCAAAAATCTACAGGAAGCAAAATGGGAAGTGAAAGATCTGAACCAGTCTTCGGTGGGTTCGTGGGAACCAACTTATGACACTGAACTTTGGAAGAGTAAACAACAACTGCATTTATTTGTACAAAACGTACAACAACTGGATGGAGAAGGTAAAGCAAATCTGCCACCGGAAATGGTACAGGTTCTCGAGTGGAATCCTGCGATAAAATGATTTTTTAGCTGGTAAAATTCTTAATTAAATCAATCTGACTGGAATGAAAAATATTTTTTGGATGCTGTTCCTACTGGCTGATGTTGCCAGCGCACAAAATGCAGGTAATGATTGGGAGAATCCTGCACTATATGAATTGAATAAAGAGAAACCGCATGCGAGTTTTATGTTGTTTGATAACAAACAGGATGTGGCACGCGATGACTACAATCGCTCGGCTTATTACCAATCATTGAACGGCACATGGAAATTCGTGTATGTAGATAAGTATGCCGATCGCATAAAAGATTTTTACAAAACAGATCTTGATGTTTCCAACTGGAAAAATATTTCAGTGCCTTCCAATTGGGAGAGAGAGGGCTTCGGTATTCCGATTTATACAAACATCGTTTATCCGTTTCCAAAAAATCCTCCATTTATCGGGGAGAATAATCCTGTTGGGACTTATCGCAGGTCGTTCACCATTCCTGCGAACTGGAGCGGGAGGGAAGTAATGATTCACTTTGCTTCAATCACCGGCTGTGCTTTTGTGTATGTGAATGGCAAGAAAGTTGGGATGACGAAAGCATCTAAATCTCCCGCTGAATTCGACATTACAAAATACATCAGGCCAGGTAACAATCTGCTTGCAGTGCAGGTGTTTCGCTGGCATGATGGAAGCTATATGGAGGACCAGGATTTTTTCCGGATCAGTGGAATTGAAAGAGATGTGTTTTTATACGCCATGCCTTCAATGACTGTCTGGGACTTTTTTCTTAAGCCGGATCTCGATGCGAATTATATTAATGGCTTGTTCAGCGCAGAAATAGACCTGAGGCAATTCAAAGGAAACAAGATCAGGACAGGAAATTTATCGGTTGAAATTTTTGATAAGACAGGCAAGAGAGTTTTTTCTCAAAACAAAAATATTAGTGCGTCGGCCGATTCCATCCAGACCATCCACTTCGAGGGTACTGTTCAAGCACCGCTGAAATGGAGTGCAGAACATCCAAATCTTTACGATTGCATCATTGGCTTTTCGAACGGCAATGTCGTTACCTATACCGGCGCAGAAATTGGCTTCAGAAAAGTTGAAATAAAAAACTCACAGTTGCTGATCAACGGCGTTGCGACCTATGTTCATGGCGTTGACCGACATGAACACGATCCCGTGAAGGGCCACGTTCCTAATAAGGAATTGATGTTAAAAGATATCCGATTGATGAAGCAGTATAACATCAATGCGGTGAGAACATCTCATTATCCGAATGATGCTTATTGGTATAAACTCTGCGACAAATATGGTATCTATCTCGTTGATGAAGCGAATATCGAATCGCATGGCATGGGAGCTTCGCTTCAGGGATGGTTTGATTCTACAAAACATCCTGCTTACTTGCCGTTGTGGGCACCAGCGCATATGGATCGTATCGAAAGATTAGTTGAAAGAGACAAAAATCATCCATCAGTAATCATCTGGTCCATGGGTAATGAGTGCGGTAATGGAAAAGTTTTTCATGATGCATACAAATGGATCAAAGAGCGTGACAAAACAAGGTTCGTGCAATTTGAACAGGCGGGCGAAGACTGGAATACGGATATTGTTTGTCCGATGTATCCCGGGGTGAATTCAATGAAGCGATATGCTACTGACGAAAACAGGACGAGGCCGTACATCATGTGTGAATATTCTCACGCCATGGGAAATAGCAATGGTAATTTCCAGGAATACTGGGATGTGATCATGTCTTCTAAAAAAATGCAGGGAGGATTTATTTGGGATTGGGTTGACCAGGGAATGAAAACAACTACAACCGATGGGAGAGTTTTTTACGCGTACGGCGGCGATCTTGGTGCTTATCATTTGCAGAACGATGAAAATTTCTGCGCCAATGGATTAGTGGCCGCGGACAGGACTCCGCATCCCGGTTTGAACGAAGTAAAGAAAGTATATCAGAATATTATTTTCAAAGCAAAGGATTTACCGAAGGGTGTGATAACAGTTCAAAACCTTTTTGACTTCACGGATCTGAACGAGTACGATTTTAACTGGAGGCTGGAAAAAAATGGGAAAGCCGTTCAGTCAGGAACAATCACAATCAGTGTTCCACCACATCAGCAACAGGACTTTGCAATTGCACTTCCTTCGATGGTGAATGATGATAGTTCTGAATATTTTCTCAATGTCTACGCGACTATTTCGCGCAAATCTAAAACCGATCTCTTACCGGAAGGTTTTGAAATAGCACGGGAGCAATTCAAACTTGGGGGAAATTATTTCGCGCAGTTGAAACCGGTCACTGGAAAATTGCAGGTCGTAACAAACGGTAACAAATTGAATTTTACCTCGGGAAAAATTCAGGGCGAGTTTGATTTGCGCGACGGCAGGATAACAAGTTATTCGATTGATGATGACAAGTCTGTCATTAACCAGTTTCCTGAACCATATTTCTGGCGCGCGCCAACTGATAATGATTTCGGAAATAACATGCCGGTGACTCTTGGTGTCTGGCGTACAGCGCAGGTGAACAGGATGGTAAAGAAAGTTACAGTTGGTGACCAAAATGCAAACGGTATTTCAATCATGGTGGAATATGATCTTGCAGGAGTAAATGTGCCGTATACGATTGAATATTTTGTTGAGAACAATGGCGCGGTTCGCGTTACTGCGTCCATGGATATGACAGGACGAAACCTTCCTGAACTTCCGCGATTCGGCATGCGTATGCAATTGCCGCAGCAGTATGATCAGTTAAAATATTTCGGACGTGGTCCATGGGAAAATTATAGCGACAGAAACACTTCTTCCTTCATCGGTTTGTACCAGGATAATGTTGCCAACCAGTTTACCTGGAGCTATATCCGTCCGCAGGAAGGTGGTTACAAAACGGATGTGCGATGGCTCACGCTTACCAATCAAAAAGGAAATGGATTGCTGATCGAGGGTGTACAACCGATTTGTTTTAGTGCAACTAATAATCTCCCCGAGGATCTTGATCCAGGACTGACAAAGAAGCAACAGCATCCCACTGATATAAAACCAAGAAAAAATATTTATCTACAGGTCGATTTCAAACAAAGAGGTGTCGGCGGTGATAACAGCTGGGGCGCATTGCCACACGATCAGTATCGTTTGCTTGATAAAAAATATTCTTACAGTTATACCATTCGGCTCATAGACGCTGACGATACCGTTCTGGCAAGATGAAAAGGCCTGCATAAATTTGATCCATGAATATCAAAAAATGTAAAGGAGAAAACCTCTCGCTGTGGGCGATTGCATTATGCAGTTTTGCAACGATGCTTTTCGCTTCTACTTCCATTTGCGCACAGCAAACTGACAGGCAAACCTGGTTGAACTATATGGACAAAGTAGCGAGGCCTGTTGTATCAGCGTTGGCTGCGGATAAGTTGAAAGAAACTATGCCTGTGGTTTTATCTGTGAGGGTAGATAATAAAGACAATAGATCCAGGGTTACTTATCTCGAAGCTTTCGGAAGAACCTTCAGTGGTATCTCTGCCTGGCTGAATCTGGAAACAGGCAACAAAGAAGAACTTGCATTGCGTAATCAATATCGTGAGTGGATTCTAAAGGCGATTGCAAATGCAGTAAATCCATTAGCGAAAGATTATTTGAAATGGGATGGAGGACAGCCGTTGGTGGATGCGTCTTTCTTTGCATTTGGTTTGGTGCGTTGCCCATGGGTATGGGAACATTGTGACAGCGTTGTAAAGAAACAGGTTGTTGCTGCGTTGAAATTAACAAGAGCTACAGTTCCATCGTATAGCAATTGGATCTTATTTTCTGCAATGATCGAAGCTTTTTTATGCAAGTATGGATGGGAATATGATCCGGTCCGTATTGAATACGCTATCAGGGAATTTTCACAGCATTGGTATGTTGGTGATGGAAGTTTTTCAGATGGAATGCAATATCACCAGGACTATTACAACAGTTATGTAATACAACCATACTTGTCTGCCGTCGTAGAAATTGCCGGCAAAAAAAATAATGCATACAAAGCCTTTGCGGAAAAGCTTGACCGGATCACAAAACGTTATGCTGAGATACAGGAACGCTTTATCAATGCTGATGGAAGTTTCCCAGTTACAGGAAGATCGATTACCTATCGTTGTGGTGCATTCCATCACCTTGCAGACATGTCATGGAAACAACAACTACCTTCTTCATTGCCTGCAGCGCAGGTGAGAGCAGCATTAACTGCAGTCATTAAAAAAACGCTTGCTGCGCCTTCATGCTTTACGAAAGAAGGTTGGTTGAATATTGGTTTGTACGGAGATCAACCAAATCTTGCGGAAGGTTATATCACTACTGGAAGTTTGTATCTCTGTACGGAAGTTTTCTTGCCATTGGGGTTACCAGAGACAAATGAATTTTGGACTTCGCCTGCCTTGCCGTGGACATCTGTGAAAATTTGGCGCGGCGATAATACGACGCCACCAGATCATGCGTTGGACTTTTAATGCATAGTTACATTTCTTCGTTCATGGTTGGACGGGGAGGTCCGATGCTTGGGGCGCGGAGAAGCATGGAGGACATGGGGGTACATCCCATAAACATTTCAATCGATGTTCGGTTGTTTTAATACTTGTGCTACGCATATTCAATCGATATGCGACAGCTGCGCCGATCCAAATCACAATGAATGCATGCTGGGCTTGAAATCTATTGCTTGTCGACTGCGTAGCAGTCTCCTGTTTATAGAAGATTATTTGGTGATGGAATTCGACCCCTTAGGGGTCACCTATTTCAATTGATTGGTGCAAAACTGACGCGTAGTAGTTAGGTTGGTTCAACGCAATTCGATTGAATAAATGTTTCCTGAACTGAAGAGACAACATAGCAATCCAATTACTTTTTTTGGACCGCTGCTTGTATATAGGCGACCGCCATGCGGTCGACCCCTCGCTTTTACATGAATACTATAAACAGGAAACCGCTACGCGGTTGGATGCGTAGATGGAATTAAATGTTAAACAAATCATTTCATGCTATGTGATTGTTCAAGAGACACAATTCGGGAAGAATTGTGTTTGGCTTTGGCATTGTCTCTCCAGGGTGTGGAACGCAGTATTATTTATTTAGTAGCAAAAAGATTTCCACCGGAATCATATTTGAAATCGTAGCTACGCGATTCCCGACTGCGTAGCAGTCTTCTGTTTATAGCAAAATATTGGAGGTATGATTCGACCCCGTAGGGGTCTCCTGTTTTCAAGATGTTCACAATATTCAATTCATGCACCAGGCCTCAAACCGGCACTTTCCAGCACAGTGGGATCCGAAGCTTGGAATTCACGTGACTTGAAGTCGCG